>MDTD01046657.1_pt1 | contig 10243 bp, 28 predicted proteins | sample 811221 | NCBI WGS metagenome assembly MDTD01 (sample SAMN05326646, study PRJNA326480) | marine metagenome | isolation source: seawater | place: Pacific Ocean: South West | collected 2011
CGAAGACGCAGGCCAAACTTTATTACGAGATATCAAGGATAACATAGCTTTGCTTATTCATACTTACGGTATAGAGTTAACTAAAAGAGGTGGTAATGTAACAAATCATTCTCCTCTTGCTTACTTGGAGGATCACAGAGGGGATGGCTCTGTAGTAAAAGAAGTTGCTGAAGCTATTGTTTATTTATTACAAACTTTTAGGCCAGAATATCTTTAAAATTTAAGTACACCCGGTAGGATTTGAACCTACGACCAATGGCTTAGAAGGCCACTGCTCTTCCGCTGAGCTACGAGTGCTTAGTGGGATATGTAGGACTCGAACCTACAGCCAATGGATTAAAAGTCCACTGCTCTACCATTGAGCTAATATCCCTTATTAATTTATTTTATATAAAAATTACATATTGTATAATTAAAAATTTACGATCTTAAGCATATATTTATTAATATAAATTACTACATGAAAGGCAAAAAATGAGAATTGCAGAATCTCGTCTAAGGAAAATTATACGAAATGTAATCCAAGAAGTTTCTGATTATGAACTTAATAAGGATTATGACGGTGAAGGGTTAATACCTAGTGAAAAAGATGCTGAAGTTGGTGTTTCTATAACAGGAAGAGAAGTTGAAAAAATAAAAAATAAATATGGCTTAGAATATATTCATGACGCAACTTCAGAAGATGCTAAAGAACTTTCTAACACTTTAGAAAAATTTAGTCGTGCTGAAAAAATAAATGTTCTTGACCCAAATGATATGTCTTCTATAAGAAAAGCACATGATAACAGCCCAGAAGATTTACTTCCTTTGTTTGTTGTTAAAGGTGCAGGTAATTCAAAAGACTATATTGTTTTTAAAACAGTCGGTAGTCCACATACATATTACATAAGAAGCTATGGTAGATATGGTCTTACAAGATCAACAGCAAATAAAATAATTCAACCTTTTGACAACACAGACGCATTTAGATTATAAGTTTTAAAAGAATGGGCAACCTGGGATTTGAACCCAGAATCGACGCTTTATGAGAGCGCTGCCTTAACCGTTTGGCCAGATGCCCATATAAGACCTCGTTGCTCTAACCAACTGAGCTAAAGGCCCTAAAAAGTGCAGGTCGTTAAACCATACACTCATTACATTAAGTCAAGTTAAAAAGTATAACACATATTATCTAGGTGTTACAACAATTGTGTTTGTATCATCTGTAAACACTGCAGTAATTTCTGAGCTATCATAATTTTGTGCAACTTGTTGAATACGTCGAAGTTGATCATTTAGTCGATGCAAAGGAACGAACTTGCCGTTGTTTGGTCTACGATAGTTGACCTTGGTATAGCGAGTACGCTTACGAGTATCAGTTGTAGTTGTTTGATTATTTGTTGTAGAAATTGTTTGCTCTGTAGTCTTAATGATACGATTAACATTACCGTTTCGATTAGCTGAATAATAAACTCCAGGGTTATGTGAGTCCATGAACATAGTTGTTCCATTCTCAAGCTGGCGTGGAGTTGAAGTCTCGATAAAACGGTTAGTGTCAAAGTTAAAGTTTCCCATTAATTGTCCTTTCTGTTAAATATTATATGCAATATTTGGGTAGCTTAGAATAATCTATATTATAGATAAACTAAGCATAATCCAGTTAATCAATGTCTAAAGTTCTTATAACAAGATAACTGGTGTCGCAAGTTGTGTCTAATATTAGAGGTACACCGGCGCAAGTGTAAAGTTCGAGGTTATATCTGTTGTCGTCTTTTTTAAAGTTTGCTGTTGCTATTTTTCTGCTTTTATCTAAAATCCTCCTAAAACCTTTTGATGTTTTTGGCAAGAATCTTAAATTGTCTTCTGGCAAAGAAAACATTTTAGCCATTTGGCTTTTAAGAATATGATCAATATCTAAAAAATCTTCCTTGTATTTTCTAAACAAATTATCCTCTACCATTTAGCAATGACTTGTATTGTTTAACTGTAACATTACTGTAATTGTTTTTCCAATCGTTATAATACATCTTAATATAATCTTTGCTTAATTTTTCAATATTATCGTGGCCAAAGAATTTGCATCCTAATTGAAAAAGTGTTGTAAAATTATTCATTATGTATCCTTGTTGTTGGTTTGTATATTATTATTATATTCGTGTTTTATTAAATTTACACATTAAAATTTAAAATTTGTTTTACTTTTTATTAGGTGTTATTGTAATCTCAAATTCTGACATATCATAATACTGAATATCACTTTCAGTCTCGTATAGATTAATAAATACTGTTAAGCTGAGTGCTATAATAATTGAATATAAATACTTCATTTTTTCTATCCTTTATAAATTTAAATGCTATATATATTGTTCTTATTGTCTTTTTTATTATATTAAGAAAAATATATTTTACATCTTATTTTTTAAATTATAAATAAGTACAGTATGTTCATCCCAAAAAGGTATTAAATTATCACTTGTAATGATAAACTTTTGACAAGTAATTTCTTTTGATTCAATAATCTCATATTCACAACTTTCATTATCAAAACATCTTGCTGATATCAAACTAATATTGGGGTTATCTTTCTCGGCAAAACCATATATTTTGTAATGAGGATCTTCAGCAATATCTGCTTTATGATCGTTATACTCTATTTTATTACAATAAAACTCTTTATAACCTAAGCTTTTTAGGTCTTTAACTCTTACTGTATCGTTTGCACCACACCCAACAAGCAACAACAATAATATAATATATCTCATTAAACCTCTGTTAACCTAATATGTAATTTGTTGTATTATAAACCAAATATAATTTATCATATTCCAAACATAAGCAAGCGTTTAAAATATAATCATAGTACATTATGCAACTCATATTACTTCTTTCTAATTTTTGTTATTATAAAAGTTATAAACAAAAATGTTAAAACAACTATAGGACTAATTTGTGTCCTTTTCCAGTAAGTATTACATTCAATATAATATACATTTAAACATAACACCCAAAGTAAAAAAGCAAACTTGACTAAATTAAAATTCTCCAAGATCTCTATACTCTTTATATACATCATTAAATGAAAATATGTCACTCCAACTTACATTAACATCAAGAATGGTAAAGCTTACCAAATTGTTATTGAATGTTAACGTAAGGTTTTTGTTGTAAACTTCTTTTCTCATAAAGCTTGCAAAACTTAAAAACTCTAACAAGCAAGACAAATTAATTTTTTGTTTACCACAAGTTTCTGACTCTATGTCATTACTAAAGTCAGTTATAATAAGTAAATTAATTTTTGAACTAATTGTAAGATTCATTTTAAAAGTTAATGGGATCCATATTCACTCTACTTAAATATTTTTTTGCAACTGAATTACAACTCACAGTTCTATCAAAATACTCGTCAGAAAAGTTGTCAACAAAAAACTTTGCAGAACCTTCGTCGACTTCAACTGAAAATATTATTTTATTTTTATCTTCATTAAAAGTGCAATTAAAATAGGCATTTAGATCATTACTGAATATAATATCTTTATATAAATCAATGTCATATGTTACTTCAACAAGTTCAGCAGCATCATAAAAGTCATCATAGTTTTTATTTAAGTTTATCATAAATCATCCCTCTAAATAATTTTCTTATAAGAATCGTTATTGTTATAGTCTTCAAAAGTATATAAGCTATAATTACCTTCACCCCAAATTCTATTGCATCTTCTTATGGCAATATCTTCAGAGTTAAGATGAAACTTTGTATTTTCTATCTTTTTATCCTTAGCTTCAGAAAGATTAAAACTTCCTCTATGCGCAAAATATTTTTTCAATTTGTTGCTCCTTATATAATATTATATTAATTTAAATTATAAATTACACTTTGACAAAACAAAATCCAACTTCTAATTCTATATTATACTGATCAATATCCATTACATAAACTCTTCCATTTGATGACAAACACTCATATCCAATAACATCATCATTTAAAACATCAAATATCTTTGATAAAATCAAATATTGATTATCACTAAAACTTTCTATATTCATTTTAGAATCATCATAATATTTTTCTAAACTTGCAAAGTAAGGATACGTTGGTATACCGTCCCTTAAGCTTATTAAATCACCTGAACTAAATATTTGTTTTTCTGCAAGGTGTGATTTACTCATCACATTTTAACTTCATAAGATCGAAGATAAATTAGCAAAGCTAATATAATAAATAAAAGAACACACATCTCATCAGAACTTAGTCCAAAATACATTTTAATTCTCCGCATGAATTTCATACTCTTTAATAAAGTCTATACAGGAAGATTGTAAAACAAATAGAACAAATAGAATAATAAACTTCATTTATTTCCCTTTAACTGTCAACATAATGTATTCTGTTCTCCATATCCCGTCATCCCAATCGAAATAGTGATATGCATGATGTTCTGTTAAACCTGTTATATCTGTAAAATGATTATTATAGTTTTCAATTGGGGCAACACCTTTACAAGTGCCTACCATTCTAAACTTATAAAATCCACTCATCTTTTTTTTCTTTAGTTCTTCACTTCTAACTATAATCTTTGTATCACCAATATACGTCGATGCTGGATCAATCAACTGTTCTTGAGTAATTTTGTTACTCCATTGCTTGCCATAATGAAACATATTAAAAGTTTCCTATATTAATTTTATGAACATCAGAAACTTTTATTTCGCTTATAAAAAAGTATCTTGTTTCTTGATCTTCAAATCTAAGGACTTCTACCTTATCTTCATCCCAATTAACGTTTCTCCAGACAATTGAAACAAACTGATTTTTCCATTGCAGATGATGTCCATCTAGATAATTTTTCATGCTAAAAGTATACCCCGGACCAATCTTGGAACTTATATCTGATATTTTTTGCAAAAGTATAATATCAATCATTTTTAATATCCTCGGGTGTTTATATTAGAAGCCGTATATTTCATTGTAAATTTTAGCCTCTATAAAACCAGGCGTCGCGTATGCAATCAATTGATCTAACGATCTTATCGAAGCTACATAAGGATTGTTCCAAGGCAAAACCCCTTCTGGACATTGTTCACTCAACATATTCTTTAAAGCTATCATCAATGGGCGACGCGAACCAATATTTACATTTTCTTTATAGATTGCTTCGGTTATATGTTTGTTGTAGCTATACGCAGAATCATAATTCTTATTACTACAATTTTCAACAATTTCATCAACAATTGGCTGTAACTTCTTTCTGGAAAAAGTTATTTCCTCATACTTGGCCATCCAAGGATTATCACTAGTATTAAACTTAACTGTCATCGCGTCTTTTAACATGAAAGAATTCCTTTTAAATATTTGATTGTTTTCTTCTTATAATATATTATACTCAATTAATAATTTATATACACACACACAATAATCTTATTCTATCATTGTTACTTTTCCGTTTACTACTTTAAAAGTATGTGTCCCTTTGTTTTTAATACATTCCTCTACAATCCTTATGTCAGACTTCTTATCTTTAATAGAGAGTAAGGAAAAAATAATTGATAACAATATCAACCCTGAATAAATACATGCCATTAAAAAAGCCTTGTCACTATCACCCGAAAATATAAAGTAAACTGCTGGTAGCGAAGTCATCTTGCCTGTTACAAAAAACACAAAAGCAATCTTAGACTTTAATGAAATGTCTCTAAACATAAACGTCCTTAAATAAAACTATAATATTATCTGATATAAATACTTCAAAACTTAATTCTTTAAGTCTCTTATAAACCATATATGCTGCAGCTTCATCAGAAAACTTGTATCTTTCAAAAACAAAACATTCTTGTTTTATCATTTTCACGCCGCCACTCGACGCAACAATCTCTTCTATGAAGCTGTCAACACTCATATGTTATCCGTGTGTCTTATAAAACTCTTCCAAGTCTTCAGTCACTTCGCCAAACGACGTTCTAACGTGCACACTCTTGCCGCTATGAAAATGAATCCAACAAGATACTAAATCTGTATCCTTCCCTTTATTATCAATAACATGAGAAACTGCTGACATTACTACTGTCATATCTGTTGAAGAATTTACTGTTGTATAGGTCTGTAAAGCTGTCATAATAATCCTTTTCTAACTTGTAATAATTTTGCTCTATTGCAGATTCGAACTGCATATATCTGCATATATCCATAAAGAGCACAAAATCAAAGGCGTCGCACAAACGACGAAGCAAGAGGTAGGAGCACTGAGACACTTATTGTAGATCAAGACTTTGATTACTATAGATCGTAGTCTTCAAACTCAGGATCAACCAAACCTTCTGCCTTTAAGAAAGCTTCCCATTCAGCTGGATCATCTGATTGTGGAGCTTCATTTAAAACAAACTCAGCTTCTAACTCATCATTAATCTCATCAGCAATTGCTTGAACAGATGTCGTATTAATTTCTATTTCTTTTACCTTATCTTTTTTCTTTGCCTTGGGCACAGGAGCAGAGTCCTCTTCAAGTTTAAGAGCTTTAGGAGTTCCAGGCATAGTCTCAATTAAATCAGTTAAACCAGCAATGTTAATCATATGAAGTTGTTTAGGATGGTCAATAGTAGAACCTTCTGTTCTAACTTCAAAAGCAGCACATTGAATGCCATTCTTAACTCTAGGACCGTTAAATCGAATCCAAGCTTTTCCTAACTTAGCAATGTTCTTGCGATACTCAGTACAATCAATACCTTCAGATTCGAAATTTGTTAGCGTTGGTTCGATACATTCTAGAGAAACAAATACCCATTTAGCACCACGACCACTGAACTGAGACTTAACTTCTGATCTCCAGTTATCACCAGCTTTACCGCTGCGAGTTGTCAATGGCTTAATGTTTTCTTTTAACAAAGCTTCAACCTCTTTACGATAGTCTGTAAAACCTTGTGGGTTATCTTGAAAGTGGGAAACAAGAGCTTCAATTAAATTATTAGTTGAGTTCATAGTAATCTCCTTAGAACTGTCATTATTGTTTGTTTGAATGTTGGTCATATTTAATGTCCTTTTTGAATGATTATTTGTTGTTGCCTTATGGTATATTATAATTGGAAGTTAATCCTATTTACACGCTAAATGTTATTCAGAGTATTTAAATACACAGTCTGCTGCTATCTCCATCATTGCTCCTGATCTTTTGTCAACAAAATAATATCCATCACTACTCTGTTCACTTAAAATCTTTCCTGTACTTTCACCTTTATAGATTATTTTACCTCCACTGTAACAAAGAATATCAGCTCCTTTACCATAGCTTTTAATCTTACCGATTACACCGTCTGTACAACCACACAAAACGAGTAGCGATGTTAATAAATAAAATTTCATATTATTACTCCCAGTATATTATCTTAATAGCCAGATGTTCTTATCTTTTATTCTTGCAATTTCTAAAGATCTGTTCTTTGTAAACATATCTTTTAGCTTTTCTTTTCCTTCGCTGGTTATACACCATCTCCATCTTTTACCTTTATAAGTAAAGATCATAGGCAAACGGTATATACAACCAGCATTCTTTAAAGTTAATATATCTTCTTTACTGACATCAATCATACATTACTTATCAATTCCAGTCCTCATCTCTCATTTGCGCAGGCCGACCAGCATTATCATCCCAGTCTTCTTCTGCTTCTTCTTCATTCCAGTCTTCTAGTGTATCTTGCATGCTATGCATGCTTGAACCCATATATTCATGATCATCATCTAATGCAGTTGCAATTTGTGCATACCAATATGATCGAGCTCGTGCTTCTACACTGTCTGGAACTAAACTTATCGCTTCTTCCAAAAGCTCTTTAATTTGATGTTTTATTTCTTCAAATAAATATTTGTCACTCATTATTATTTTCCTTTGGTTGTTTGTTGGTCCTTATAATATATTATAATCAATATGTGATCTTATTTACACATATAAATTAGTATAGCAGCTGGTGTAGTTAATGTTTCTGATATTGCAAACATAATGAAGGATAAACATAAGCAATTAGTTGTTATTTCTTTTAGTTCTTTAATCATCAGAAAATCCTCTTTCTTTGTTTGCCGGATCATCATCACTACCAAATCGATCTTCCCATTCTTCTTGAAACTCATCACCACGTGCTTCATAATAATCTTGCATGTTATCATATACGTATGAAACTATATCGCTCATATCCATTCCATTAATAATATCTTTTATTACCTTATCTCTATTGTCATAATCATTAATAGGCATACACGTTATCCTTTTTTGTTTAAAGTCCATAGGCTTTTTTCATTATTATAAGATACCAGTTTCTCTTCAAGAAGCTGAGAAAGAACTCGAAAAACAATGTTTGCTCTAAAATCCATATAGCTACCATTGTTTTTAGAATCAAATACTTTTGCAAAGATCTCCTTTAAAGTTAAACCTTCTGATCTTCCAGCGCTAATAGTACTGTAAGCTTTTTCTTTAATCTGTTCTATAGTCATTATAGCAAACCTTTCTAAATCAAAGACATTCTGTCCAGTGTTCACCAGTCTCTTCACCCCACTGCTCACGTGAAGCTAAGAGCTGACCACTACCATTATAATCCGCACCACATTCACAAGTATTAGTAAACTTACTTAAAGACATCCATTTACCACAACATTTGATTTGAGCAGGAACACGATAACTAAACTCATTTTCATAATAGCCTAACTCATAATCATCATTCTCTAAAACTTTAAGATAGTTTTGATACCCTAAATCACCAGCTTCAGACCAAGGACCCCATCCCATATCCTCAAACATTTGTTTTCTTTCTTTAATATAAAATATTTGAAAAGTTTTAATGTTTTCTGAATAATCTCCACCGTGAACTTCAAATGTCGAGAGCCCTTCAATATCGTGTGTCATATAGGTTACCTTTTGAATATGCGTTTTCATATAAGCTTTTTTGTAGTTGGACATATTTTGTTTTCCTTTTGATTGTTGGTTGGTTCTTATGATATATTATAAATAAAATATAATCTAGCTTACACGTTAATAACTCTCTAAGGTTAATTGTGTTACATAGCAATACAATCAGAACACTTAGGTGACTCACTTGTAGACCACTGTTTCATTGTTTCTTCATCTAAATTTAGATTGTAAATCTCACCTTGTCTATTTAGAACAGTCATATAAACATAATTTCTTGTTACATCAACTGCAACACTGAGTATAGTACCATAAAAGTATTTACCTATTTCTCCATCAAAAAATATAAGACGCCCGGTTTGATAATCATTAATCATTATTGTTTTCCTTTTGATTGTTGGTTGATCCTTATAATATATTATAACTGTTATTTAATCTTATTTACACACTAACATTATAATCTTCTTCACAATAACTCTTTATTCTTCAACGTGACATATACTAGATCTTACTAGTCTTCCATCTAAAGTTGTAAAACTCCAAATTCCTCCTCTATGATTTGTAGGTGATACCATATTACTGTAGTTAACATCATAACTCTTTGTTTCTCTACTCCCGGGTATTTCACAATATATTTTGTATATACTTTCTTTCCTCTTATTATACTTTCTCTTATTCTTAACTCTCTCCTCTGCAGTTGTACATCCACAAAAGAAAATCGCTGCAGATAATAATATAAATAAATTGTTCATTAACTACTCCTTCAGTTATATACTCTTCTTAAGAGTTTTCTTTTACCATCTTCAGTAACACCCCAAATAGATCCTGAATATAGATTAATCATCGATGCTGCTGTAAAAGAACTAAATCTCAAAGGCTTAAATCTTCTTCCACCTCTCATCATACCTGTTACTTCAAATCTTGTAAAATACATATTTATTATCCTTTTTGAATGATTGATTGAACGTACCTTATAATATATTATAATCACAAATTAATCTTATTTGCACGTATATCTTTCGATAGGGCACAAATATATTCCTGTCTTACAAGAATAAACCCAGTCTTCGATATGAGTAATTTCATATTCTTCAATATACTTTTTAATCTGCTCTGATCTTTTTATAGGATCACGAGAAAGATTTAACTCTTGTAACACTTCATTTTGTTTGTTCCAGAATGAAAGGTTAACGATATCGCCACCGTATGTATAGTTAATTGTAGCTATTTTCATATTTGTATCCTTTTTGAATGATTGATTGAACGTACCTTATAATATATTATAACCAGCAATTAATCTTATTTACACTTCCACCATCTCCTCTTCCACTCCCTTAACTCATCTAAAGTCATCCTTCTACACTAAGCCAAATAAACAC
>MDTD01055778.1_pt1 | contig 10242 bp, 9 predicted proteins | sample 811221 | NCBI WGS metagenome assembly MDTD01 (sample SAMN05326646, study PRJNA326480) | marine metagenome | isolation source: seawater | place: Pacific Ocean: South West | collected 2011
AACCGAGGATGACAGCAATTCAGATATATCAGATAGAATTTTTTCCTCACCAACATCCTCTTTATCAGCCTCTATGGGCAACTTCCAATATTCATTTTTAATAAATCCTTCTTTACTGAACTTTATAAATGTTCCTGGACTAATTGAATGAATATTTTTATAAAAGCTTTTATTTCCTAATGGAAATCTATAGCTAAAATAATCACTAAGGGACTGACTATTCAAGCTCGAATACTCTTTTGAATACGACAAAATGACTTTTGGTTCTGAACCGAATATGACTTCATTTTTTTCCTGAGAATAATAAAGAGGCTTTACACCTAATCTATCCCGACAAAGTATTAATGAATTTTCAATTCTATCGAATAGAGCTATAGACCACATTCCAATGAATTTCTCAAAGCACTTTACTCCCCATACTTTATATGATGCAAGTATCACTTCAGTATCACTATCTGAAAAAAACTGCTCACCTTTTTTTTGGAGCTCCTCTTTTATTTCTCTGTAATTGTATATTTCACCATTAAAAGAAATCCAATATCTTGAATCATACTTAGACATTGGTTGTCTAGCTTTATTGCTCAGATCAATAATACTTAATCTATTGTGTGTTAGACATGTGCGTGATGCATTGTTACAATCAAATACTTCGATGCCATTACCATCTGGTCCTCTATGATGCAATAGCTTAATAAATTTCCTACCTAAATGATACAGTTCATCTAAATCTTTAGAGGTATTATATACTCCAGCTATTCCACACATTATATCATTTTTTAATTAAGTAGTTGGGATTCTAACATATTAGCAAAAAAACCATCGGTTGATTTTAATGTATCATAATCTCCTTCTTGTACTATTCTTCCATCATCTAGTACGATAATCTTAGAAGCTTTTTTAATTGTTGATAACCTGTGAGCGACAACAATTAATGTATAGTTTTGTGATATTTTTTCTAAGGAATTTTGAAAATTTAATTCTGATTTTGTATCTAATGAGCTTGTTGCTTCATCTAGAATTAACAATAAAGGTCTTCTAGCTAAAGCTCTTGCAATAGAAAGTCTTTGTCTTTGACCTCCTGAAAGTTTAACTCCACCCTCTCCTATATTTTCTAATAATTTATTTGGTAAATTTAGAACAAAGTTTTTTAATTGCGCAACTTCTAAACAATCGTACAAAAAGTTATCATCTTCTTTTTTTCCAAAAATCAAGTTTTCTTTTATTGTCCCATTAAAAAATATATTTTCTTGAGGAACAAAACCAATATTTTTTCTATGTTCTTCTAAATTTAGCGAAAACAAATCTTTTTCATCAAGATAGATATTTCCTTTGTTGGGCTTTAGAAGTCCCATTAATAAATCGAGTAGTGTTGACTTGCCTGAGCCGCTTGGACCAACTATTGCTACAAAAGAATTTAAGCCAATATTAAACGATATATCACTTAGTTTAAATTTATCTGCTTTGTTATATTCATATTCTAAATTCTTAATTGATATTTGATTTATTACTTTTTTATAATTTCCCTTGTCGGTATTTAATTCTTCTTTTGCTTCATCACTATTAATTTTCATACTATCAACAATACTTAAAGCTGGATAATTAACTATGAATGCACGATAAGCACCTTGTAAGGCTGAGTATTTGGGGGTTATTCTAATTAAAAGAAGTACAAAAACCATTAGTTTAGCAATTTCAATTTTGAAAACTTCAAGTGATAGAAATACAATAAAAATCAGAGCTACACTCAAAAACATCTGTATCAAAAATTTCATACCTGATGCATAATCTAATAATTTTCTGGAAACCTCAGTATTATTTCTATTTACATTGGTAAGCTTTCCTAAAATATATTTTTCAAGACCACTTGCTTTAACTAATTTAAAACCCTTAATAGCATCAACAACTTGCCTACTATAAGAGGAATTGGAATGAACAATTTCAGCTCCAAATTTTTGACTCTTTTGTAATAATGGATAAATAATAATAAAGGATATAACTAGTATGACAGAAACAATTAATGTCATACTAAATGACAAAAATATTGCAATCAATATATATACGAAAAATTGTATTATAAGGGAAATTAATAATACAAAACTCATCAATGTTTCGGCTAATTTGTCTGTTTCATGAATTAGTTTATTTGAAACTTCGCCGGAAGAAAAATTTAATCCATTTTTCCAACTGGAACCAAATAGAGACTCACTAATTTTTTGTCTATTATCAAATAATATTTTGTATCTATTATATTGTATTATGATTTCCTGAACAAAAATTAATAAGAAAGAAACTATCATAAGCCCAAGAACAAAAAGAAGCATATTGACTAAATTAATTTCTAAGCCAACAAGTTTAAAAAAATCAGGAAGAACACTAAATGGAAAAATTAACTCCTCGATATTGCCTTCACTTGTAATAAAGGAAATTACAGGAATAAGTGATGCAATTCCAATTCCCTCAAATAATGCTGTAGTAGAAATTATTATAAATAATAAAAATAGATTAGGAATTCTTTTTAATATATGAATTGATTTCATAGTTTATTTAAATTAAAAATGCTTTTATAATTTTGTATTGCTTCATTAAATGACATTTCTCCAGTAATATTTTCTTTAATTTCATCATCATGATTATATTTAAAGTCATTCTTAATAAGATTCTTGAATATATCGTTTAAATGTCTTAGTTCATGTACTAAAAAAATTCTTTTATTCAACAATTCATACCTCTTTTTATTTATACACTCCTTTCTTGAACAAAAGGTAATAATATTTTTATTTGTATAAATCGCATTTGAGACAACAGAAGAAAACAACGTATCAACAATAATTACATCATAATTATTAAATAATTCTTCAATTTTCATATGAAAAATTATTTTAATTTTTTTTGTATTTAAGTTCGACGATAATATTTGACTAAATAAACTGATTAATTCCTTTTTTCCTCTTGGATGTAGATTGACATGGAGATCTAGGTTAGACTCAGAACAGATAGAAATTACTTTTTCTAAAAAGCATATTTTCTCAAGGTCAAATGTAATTGCTCCTACATCTTTTAATGTGTAATGAGATGGTGAACCAAAAGCTAATAGTAATTTTTTAGTACTGCGATTTTGTCTCTTATCTTTTATCTTATATTTTAGGGCACTAATAGGACTAATAACTCTTGTATTGATATTATTTATACTTTTAATTTTCTCATATTCATATTTTGAATGAACAAATTGAATTCTTTTTAAGAACTTATTTTGTTCTAAATATTCAAGATAGAAATCTGTTGCCTTAAAGCTCTCAATAATTCCATTGTGCTTCATAAAATAAACAGGAATATTTTTCTTATTAGCAATTTTTACTATGACAAATTCGAATATATCTTGAGAACACATTGGTAAAATGAGACCATTTATATCTTGATTATTTAAGGTATTTTCAATTGCTAAATTTATTTCCTTAAGATTATTTAAAATATTCTTGTTATAATAAAAAATAAGTTTTTTTAATAGCACATAATAAGATGGAAAGTATTTTTTAAAAAATATATCCGAGGTTTCAGTAAGTTCTTCATTATTTTTAAATGTTGATTCATTACAAAGGTTGTTAAAATTTTGTAGAATTTTATTTTTGATATTTTTAAATTTAATATTTTTTAAATTATTTTTTAAAATATCTAAATCATATCCATCTTGTAGGCTCACAAAGTACAAATTTTTTTTGTAGAAGAAGCGAATTAAGTAATTTGATAGTGATTTAAATTTTTTATCAAATCCGTGAAGTAACCAAGTTAAATAATAACGAAGGTATAATTTGAATTCCTTATATTCTATTTTAGATTTAGTTATTTTTATTTTTATGTTAGGCAAAGCAAAATAAATAAGTCTCTCAATTCTTAAATCAGTGCTATTAAATACTTCATAAAAGTTTGGGTATTTAATTTTAATTTCATTTTGTGAAGTTAATTTTGCTTTTTTGTCTGTAATTAATTCAATATTTTCATATTCAATCGATAATGTATTTACTATATTTTGAATATAAAGTAATTCAGTAAGTCGGTGTGTAAACCAAAACCCATTACCAGAAAAGGACTGACTAATTTTATTACTTGAGAATAATTCTTCATCAAGATTACTGAGCCATTTTCTGAGATCATTATGAAATTTATTTGTTAACAATTTCTCAAAATCTTTATTATAAAACTTTTCTAAAGTAAAAAATTTGATTTTTTTATTTTTTAAAAAATATTGATGACTTATTGGAATTGAAAGGATGTCATAATCATCATTACTAAACCTTGAGTCATTATAGTTAAATGAAGTAGAAATTATTAATAATGTTTTTTTTTTCAATGTGATTCCAAAATACTACCATGAGATAATATATATTCACTAATATTTTCTGATGGCATATTAAATAATAAATCTAGAACTGATAAATTTCTTTCTAATTTTTTTTTCAAATAATTGTTATAGTTTTCACTATCAAATTTTTGGACTAAAAAACTTACATTATTTTTTTTTCCTAGCTCATTATTGATATAATTTTTGCCATTTACACCAAGAATAAACTCATCACAATTAAATTCATTGCATAGATTTATAATTAAGTCAGTTTTTTTTCCTTTAATTGAGGTTTCGCTCATTTTTTTAATTATTGTATTACATTTAAGTTCAAATAAAAAATATTCTAAAATTCTATTATTAAGATCATTTATGTATGTCCATTCTTGAGAGAAAATATTTTCAAAAAAATGTATATGCTTATTATAAAATGGAGTTTTTTTGTAATTTAATTGAATTGATTGAAAATGTTTTCTTGCCCATTTTTGATTATTAGCAATTTTTATATCAATTATTTTTGAACTTATATGATTCTTCAATTCTACCGGAACCGTTAAAAGTTTTGGTTCATTATTTACTAGTAAATAATTTCTATTTATAAAACTATTTTTCTCATATTGAACATTGTCTAAAATAATGAAGACATCCGAACTTATAATTTTGTGAATATAACCTGCCCATGGTATATAAGCTGGTTGATGAGCACTTAAAATCATTTAATCTTTATTTATAAGTCTAATAATCTTAAATGCTTCAACAAACTCTTCGCCAATCACAGTTCCCCATCTTCTAGCAATGATTTCAAGGGCTTTTGAAGATCGTGGATGAGGATATGGTCTGTATTCATTTATATATGACTTCATTGCCTTCTGTTTTGCAACTAAGTTTGCTCTAGATATTTTATTATAAAAATTAGGATTGAATGCTGTATGTGACTCTTGAACTTGCCATTCAGTTGAGGAGGGCGTTTCAAAAGTTATAAGTAATGATGGCTTTGTACCAGGCAATGGTCTAGTCGCAGTCAATACAGCTTTAAAAATAATTTGATGATCTATATTTAAATCATTTTCATGGTGGGTAAAAATTACATCTGGTTCAATTTCTTTGATCTCTTTTTCAATTATTTTGACAATATCTAGCAGGTCTACTGTGTCAAATCTATTATCTGGCAAGTCTGAAAACTTTATATCTTTTATGCCCAATATCTTAGATGCCTGTTTAGCATTTTTAATTTGAGTATCAATTTTACGTTCGTGTAATTTATTATCTCTTGATGTCAATCCTTTAGACATAATTAATAATTTAACTTTAGATTTTTTTTCTGAATTGCACTGATGAATCGTTCCTCCTAAACCCAATAATTCATCATCAGGATGGGCTGCAATAATTAATATTTTTTTTTTAAAAAAAGGATTCATAATGTCATTCAAAGTCATCCAGAATACAAATGTTATATTTTAATACATCTTTACTTAACTTTTTACCAATTATTTTTGAAATATCATTGAAATCAAATCCACTTCCAGGACGTATAAATATAAGATCTTTTTTGCTTATAATATGGCCTTTACAGAAGTTTTTTTTATAATGAAAGCTTCTTCTAGATATTAATTTTCCCTTTATATTTTCATTTTCACTTCTACCCCATTCATACTTTTCAAAATTTTTATCTACATCATTAGTCCATTTTACCATTTTTTCAAAATCAATTGGTTCCATAGAAAAATGATGCTCTGCAGACTTTGTATCTTCTCTATCCAATGTAAAATGTTTTTCAATTACTTTTGCTCCTAATGCAACTGCTGCTATTGATAATTCGTGACCGAGTGAGTGATCAGAGAAACCAATTGTCAGATTTGGAAATTCATTAATAAGAAATTTTATATTATTTAAATTTGCATTTTGTGGATTCAAAGGATAATCACTGACGCAGTGAAGAATTGTCAAATTGTTCTTATGCAATAAATCAACAGCTATTTTTACTTCTTCAATAGATCCCATGCCTGTAGACAATATTATTTTTTTATCTGTTTGAGCAATAGACTCAATAAGGTCAATATTATTTAAATCCATTGAAGCAATTTTATAATAATCAATACCTTTCATTTGTTCTAAAAAATCAACAATTTCAGGACTAACTGGCGTAGTAATAAAGTCTAGTCCTAAATGGTGCGCATAATCTATAGCTTCTTGATGATCACCTATTGGTAAAGCAATACTATCAGCAAATTCATACCAATATTTGTAACCATCGCTGTCCCATTCAGGATATTCTGATGATAATATGTTTGGTGCTACGATATCCGTTCCCCTAAAAGATTGAATTTTTACGGCATCTGCTCCAGATGCATGAGCAGCTTTAGTAATTTTTAAAAATTTTTTAATACTCCCATTATGATTGTTGCCAATTTCAGCTATTGTATAAACCATAAATTTAATTTTTATAAAAATATTTAAATACGAATGACTTACTTGGCTCATCTTTTATTGGATGATTATCTACTAATAAGTTTGGAGGAATTGAATGCGAGTCCATACCTCTCTCCAAGATAAAATTGTCAATTTCATTAAAATCTAATTGTACCCACTTTTCTCTTAAATAAAATTTAGCAGTACTTGTGTTTTTCTGAGGAACAATAGCTGTCATTGATTCTAATCCATTTTTTTTAGCTAGGGAATGAAGTTTGTCGTACAAACAACTAGTAATAAATACTTTTTTCCTCGGATCATAGGATGTTTTCATGGCTAATCTGTGACCGTGAATATTATTTTGATAACTTGATACTATCAAATAACCTATAATTTCTTTTTGATCAATGGCACAAATACTATAGTTCCATTTATCTTTTACTTCATATAGAAATTCTTTTTCCTTCCATGCTTTACCATATTTTAAAACACCTAAAAACTCACTTGTCTCTCTATCGATATTCATAAACTGATCAATATTATCGATCATTAGTTCTTTTGTAAGTATTTTTAACTCTAGATTCAAATGACAAAGTTTAACATTTAGCTGTTTAATAGTATACTTTTTTTAAGCCTAGTATGAGATAAATTATCTATATTTTTAATTTGAGATTTCATTAAAAGTTCAGATAATTTATTTGTACTCAATAAATTGGTTAAACTTTCATCTATTTTTTTTATATTTTTTTTATATTTTTTTTATTTTTTTTTATATTTTTTTTATTAAATTTTCCAATACCATGTGCCATTTTAAGCTCGATAAGACCACTATAAATATTTTTTTGATTTTCTGCTAAATATCCAACAATCAATGGAAGCTTTTGAACGCAGCACTCAAGTGCAACAGTGCTAGAAGTACATATACCAATTTTTGATTTATGCATAAGTCTAGACATTTCTTTTGCTGATAAACTTGAATATACTGAAACTTTTTTTGTACTGTTTTTAATAATTGGAATTTTGTTTAAATTTTTATCTTTACTGCTTACTACAAAGATTTTATCAATATAATTTCTATTAATAAGTTTATTTAATATTTTTAATACTAGTTTTTGCGCAATTTCACTTGACCCCAAAGCTACGAAAATATTTTTATTCTTCCATAAAGCAACTTTGTAATTTCTATTTTCTCTTTTGAGTTAATATTTGGCAATAATCCGAGTCGATGCGAGTGTATATTATTTAACCATTGGGATATTATTACATAGCCTAATACCTTTTCTTTTACACTCAAAAAAACACTAAAACTAAATTTTCCTCTTCGATCCATAATAAAGTTTTCTTCATTCCATGGATTACCATATGCAATGCCAAGCAATTTACTAGTTTCTTTTTCAATATTTATTAATTGGTCCAGGTATTTGAAAATAGAACTCTTATCAAGAATTTGAACGTCACTTATTTCCATTTAAATTACATTATATTCTTATATTTAAGAAGAAAATATATCATTTTGATTTATTGATTTATAGTCATTTAAATTAATTAATGAAATACTTATACACTTAGTACTAGTCTTAATATGTAAAGTTTGCTTTAGAACTTTAATGACAGTGCCATTCTTGATATTTTTATTCACATTTGTCTTAAGTATTTTAACTTTATTAACAAGCACCTTTTTATTTTTAAGATAAGTAATTGTTCCATTAAATGGAAAACTAAATGCTCTAATTTGATTATAAATATCAATACTATCTGAATTCCAATTAATTATTCGATCTTTATCACTTATACTTTTATGTATAGTCATAAACTTATTTTGTTTTATTAATTTAAATTTTTCTGAAGAGATTAATTCAATTGATTTTAAAATTATCTTTGGATATTTTTTTTTAAATATCTGAAGCATGTCCCATCCTGTAGAATAGTATGGAATTCTAATTGTATTTTGTAAAAGTATTCTACCGCCATCACATGTATCATCTATCTCATGAACAGTGATACCAGTAAATTTGTCTCCATTTATAATTGACCTCACTAATGGACCTCTACCTTTATACTTTGGTAAAAGAGAACCGTGAACATTCAATGATAAAATTTTACTAAATTTAAAAATATTTGATTTGACCAAATATTTATACCCAATAGAAAAAATTATATCTGGCTTATATATATCATTATTTTTAAAGAAATTTTCAAACTTTATTGTGCGTGGATTACCAATAAAAATTTTAATTTTCTTTAAATTCGCATATTCAATTACTTCCAATGAATGCTTATCAGTTAAAATAAATGAAATACAATAAATTCTGTTTAGACATTTAACTGAAGATATTGCTGTTGAGTTTCCTGACAATAATAAGCCTAGAGAAATTTTATTTTTCACTATCATTTGTTATACGATTAGAGATTTTATTAATTGTCGAAATCTAAATTTAATATATTTATCCTGAGCAATTATCTGAGAATTAATAATTATAGGATTTTCAAGTAATTTTTTGATTAAAGGAGCAATTTTCTTAATACTTTGATCGTTTATTTTTCCAATACCTTTTGCCATCTTAGATTTCACAAGACCTTTATAAATATTCAATTGATTTTTTGCAGTATAACCAACAATAAGTGGCAATTTCATAGCACATGACTCTAGTGCAACAGTACTAGAAGAACATATTCCTATTTTAGAAATATTCATTAAATCAAACATTTTTTTTGAGTTAATATCAGAAAATATTTTGATGTTCTCAGAATTTCTTAACACTACCTCTAGACGTTGTACTTTTTTTTTATTATTTGTAATTACAAAAATCTTATTAATACTTGGTAAATTAATAATACTTTTGAGTAATACACTAATTCTATTTTCAGCATAGACACTAGAACCAAGCGAAATAAATAAATTATTTTTAATCTGTTCGCTATTAAATCCCAATTTTAGATTTCTATAAAATATACTGCTGATCAATAAATAATGGGATCCCAATAGGTATTTAGTAACAGAAATTTGTTTAGTATTACTTATTTTCATTAAGGGGGCGTGATTTAAAACTACATTGGTATACCTACAACTTTTTATACTATCATCGATTGATATCACTCGAATTTTTTTCGTGAAAAAAGGTTTTTTATATTTCTCATTAAATATATATCCATCAAAAATAACTAAGCTTAAATTCGGAACAGTTTTCATTATAAACTCACACTCAGATTTAACAGTTAATAAATTTTTTTTTGGAGTTAAGAACGATACTTTATACTTTGAAAATTCTGCCTTGATTTCTTTTGATAAATGAAATGAAACAATTGTAATATTAATAAATGGGCATAATATTTCAGTTAGTGCTATACATCTTTTTACATGGCCAAAGCCTATTTTTTTGTTGCCCTCAACTCGAATTACACAATTTTTTTTTAGAGATTTAAGCAACTTCTTATTAACGCATTTAACGGAGTTTAATTTTTTTTGTAACGTTAAAGCCTTGATTCCACTGCATATG
>MDTD01193425.1_pt1 | contig 10242 bp, 5 predicted proteins | sample 811221 | NCBI WGS metagenome assembly MDTD01 (sample SAMN05326646, study PRJNA326480) | marine metagenome | isolation source: seawater | place: Pacific Ocean: South West | collected 2011
TGATTAACTTATAAAATGTTGTATAAATATCTAAAAAACTATTAATATGCCCGCCGTAGTAACAGATCAGTTTAGAATAACGAATGCAAGTAATTTTGTAGACTCTGTATTAGACTCTAATAATTCTTATTATGTATTTTTAGGATTACCAAATCCAGCGGTTACTGGTTTTGGTAGGACATCACAGTGGAACGATGCTAACAAAACACCGAATCCAATAGATAACCTTCAATATCTTACTCATTACAGAGATACTTCACTATTTGGAAAGAAAATAAATTCTTCCAATATTCGTAGAGTGGTAAAAAAACATACGTGGTCTGCGAATACCAGATACGATATGTATCGTCATGATTATGAGGCATTAAGTAATCCTGCACCTAATTCTCAAACTGGAAGTTTGTATAAAACAAATTATTATGTAATTACCTCTGAGTTTAAAGTTTATATTTGTTTAGATAATGGAAGTTCAGGTGCACCTGGTTCAAGTGAATCTAGAGGAAATGAATCATTAGATGAACCCACCTTTACAGATTTAGAACCAGCATCTGCAGGAACACAAAATGATGGATATATCTGGAAATATCTATTTACAGTTTCCCCAAGTGATGTGATAAAATTTGATTCGACGGAGTATATAGTTCTTCCAAATGACTGGTCAACCACGACTGATGCTCAAATTCAAGCGGTCAGAGAGGCAGGAGATTCTAATATTAACAATAATCAACTAAAAAAAGTTTATATTGAAGATGGTGGAACTACTTACAATGGTAATAATAGTGTAACTAAATCTGAAACTTGTAATATTCTTGGTGATGGTAGTGGTGCAAAAGCGTTAGTAACAGTTACTAATGGCACTATCACTGATGTGATTGTAACTGCTGGTGGATCTGGATATACTTTTGGAATGGTAGATTTAAGTAATATCAGTGCTGGTGTAGCAGAATCAAATAGGGCAAAACTGATACCAATAATTCCACCATCAAAGGGACATGGATTTGATATTTACACTGAATTAGGTGCCGATAAAGTTTTAGTATATTCTCGTTTTGATGATTCTACGAAAGATTTTCCAACAGATACTCATTTTGCCCAAGTGGGTATAATAAAAAATCCGTCACAATTTAGCACAGAATCTAACGTATTAACATCACCACAATTTTCATCTTTATCATCGATCAAACTACAGTCGTCCATTGATACTTCTGATTATAGTGATTTAATTGGAGTTAGTATAGCACAAACTGTAACTGGTGGCACTGCAAGAGGTATTGTTGCCTCATATGATCAAGATACTTTTGTATTAAAATATATTCAAGACAGAAGTTTAAATCTAAATCAAACTACCAATGATACAACTGATTATCAGGGTGTTAATCAAAGAGCTAAAGTTTTATCATTCGAATCAACTGATGAAAATAATCAAATTTTTGGATCGGGTAACGTATCATTTGAAAAATCAATTGATAGAAATTTTAATGGTATAACTACGACTGTTGGTAATAAACAAATTAATTTGGGGGTTGAGTTTACAAATGGTCTAGCTAATCCTGAAATAAATAAAAAGACTGGTGATGTTATCTACATTGATAATCGAAAAGTAGTTGAAAGAAACATCAGACAAAAAGAAGACGTTAAAATTATCCTAGAATTCTAAGAAAATGTCACAAAAAATTAATTTAAATGCTAGTCCATATTATGATGATTTTGATAATCAGAAAAATTTTCATAGGGTTCTTTACAAACCTGGTTTTCCAATACAGGCAAGAGAGTTAACGCAACAACAATCAATATTACAAAATCAAATTGAAAAATTTGGTGATCATGTTTTTAAAGAGGGTTCAGTTGTAATACCTGGAGGAGTTGGATATGATACACAATATAATGCCGTAAAATTAAATAATACTAATTTTAATATTGATATATCAATTTATATAAACAATTTTATAGGTAAAAGAATAGTTGGAAGTCAATCTGGAATTGAAGCTGTTGTAAAATTTATTTCCCTTCCAGATGGTGGTGATGTAGAAAATATAACTTTGTATGTAACTTACCTAAGTGCTGATAACAATTCACAATTCAGTTCATTTACAGATGGAGAAACTTTAAGTGCAACTGAAAATGTGGTATATGGTAATACAACAATCACTGCCAATACTGCATTTGCATCATTAATTTCTGAAGATGCTACTGCTGTTGGATCTGCTGCATTTATTTCACAAGGAGTGTATTATGTAAGGGGATTCTTTGTCAATGTTTCTGATCAAACAATTATATTAGATAATTACTCAAATACTCCTTCATATCGTATTGGATTGCAAGTTAGAGAAATTATTACAAATGCCAAAGATGATGAGAGTTTATATGATAATGCGAAAGGATTTACTAATTTTGCAGCACCTGGTGCTGATAGGTTGAGTATTGAATTAATATTAACTAAAAAATTACTAACAGATAAAAATGATACTGATTTTATTGAATTGCTAAGATTAGATGATGGTAATTTAAAATTAATTAAATCAAAGAGTGATTATAACAAAATTCGTGATTGGATTGCAGACAGAACATATGATGAGTCTGGTGATTATAGTGTAACACCATTTAAGATGAATCTGTTTAATTCACTAAATGATAATTTAGGAAATAATGGTTTATTCTTTGAAAGTGAAAGAACAGATCAAGAAAATATACCATCAGATGATCTGATGTGTTTAAAAATATCTGCTGGTGAAGCTTATGTTAGAGGATATAATGTTGAGAGAAAAGGGACAACAATTATAGATGTAGATAAACCTAGAGATGTTGGAATAAGAAGTGATATAGGTGTTGGTTTTGAGATGGGTAATATTTTAAAGTTAAATAATGTCTCAAAAGGTATTGTAGGTCAAGGGGATGTAATAAAATTATTTGATAATTTAAGTTCTAGTGGAACTAATATAGGTAGTGCCAGAGTTTACTCATTCAATTTAGAAGATGCTTCATATGAAGATGATACTACAAGATGGGAATTAAGATTATTTGATACTCAGACAAACACTGATTTAGTATTAAATCAATCAGTAAGTAATGTTGAACTACCTACAGGTTCTTTCATAAAAGGAAAAAATAGTGGGGCAAGTGGATTTGCCGTTGGTGCTGGTAATAATTCAACATTAGTGAAATTAAATGAAACTTCAGGATCTTTCAATGTCGGTGAACAAATACAAATAAATGGTGTTGATTTTCCAAGAACGATTGGAATTGCGACTGCATACACAGCACAAGATATCAAATCTGTTGGAGACGGTGCTAACTTTAAAGCAGATGTTGTATTAGAAAGGTTTAGACTACCAAACAATATAGTCGATGTAGTTATTGATGGTGACACTGTTACTGCACCAGGTAACGTATTTACAGGTTTAAAAAAGGGATCTGTTGTCAGATATGCAAAACCAGGATTTAGCACAGAAACTTATAATAAAGTTGAATCTGTTGGTGCTGGTGGAACTAATTTAACAATTGAAGCAATAAATCCAGATGGTGTAACGGGAGTTGCAGGTATATACGATGGAACAGAAGTTTCACCAGGAACTTCAATATCAGTTCCAATGTTTATTGGTGCACCATTTATTACTGGATCTGGAGCTTTATATGCACCATTACCAAACAATGATGTATCAGATATTGATTTATCAGATTCTACATTAAAAATTACAAAACAAGTTAATAAACTTGCAAGTTCAGATAAATTGACAATCGCAGACAGTGATATAGGGATATCAGATGTAATATTTGAAACTTTTGATCAGGAAAGATACTCATTATTTACAACATCCACTGCAGAACCTAAAAAAATTACAAATGATACATTTAATTATGGAAGTAATGAAATAGTTATTACTAATCTTGATAATGTAAATAAAACAATAAATGTAACTCTTACAAAAACAAAAATAAGATCAAAATTAAAAACTTATAATCGAAGTCAAAAATGTAGTGTAACCAGATCAAAATATGCACAATCAGGAAATGTCTCAGGAGGTAATGGTGGATCAATTGCAGATGGATTAATTTTTGATTCTAGATATGGTTTACGAGTGCAAGATGAAGAAATCTCACTTAATTATCCAGATGTAGTTAAATTTTTAGCAGTTTATGAATCTACAAATACATCTGCACCTGAGTTAGATAAATTAATTTTTTCAAGCACTGTTGCTGTACATGATAATGCAGTTATTGGTGAAAATATTATTAGTGAAGATACTAGTGTTACCGCAAGAATTGTATCTTCACCATCTGATAATATATTAGAAATAGTATATCTAACATCAGGAAAATTTCAGGCAGGAGAATCAGTAAAATTTACTGAATCAAATATAAAAACAAATATTGGATCAGTCACAATTGGAAAATATAAAAATATAACAAATTCATTTACCTTAGATAAAGGTCAAAAAGATCAGTACTATGATTATTCTAGATTAATTCGTAATCGAAATGTTCCTGAACCAAGTGCTCAATTATTAATTATTTTTGATTATTATAGTGTTGCTTCTGATGAAGGTGATGTATTTACAGTATTAAGTTATGATGAGGATAGATTCTCAAATGATATACCCAAAATTGGTTCATCTGGTATAAGAGCTACAGATACACTTGATTTTAGACCAAGAGTTTCAATATATAATCCATCTTCTAATACAGGATCACCCTTTGAATTTTCAGCAAGAGATTTCAGTGGAGATGCAGTTCTTCGTTATTTAACTCCAAATGAAAGTTCAATAGTTGACTTCAAACATTATCTTCCAAGAATAGATAATGTTTATCTTAACAAATTTGGTGAATTTATATATGAAAAAGGAGTTTCAAGTTTAGATCCAAAGGCACCAACTAAAATTGGTGAACTAATGCAATTAGCAACAATTACACTACCATCCTACTTATATAAAACTCAAGATGCAATTATAAATCTTGTTGATAATCGAAGATTTACAATGAGAGATATTGGTGATATAGAAGATAGAGTTGCAAATTTAGAAGAAACCACTACTCTCTCCCTTTTAGAGGTAAGTGCTCAAACTTTACAAATTCAAGATGAGGAAGGTAGAAATAGATTTAAAAGTGGATTATTTGCAGACCCATTTAAGAATTATAATTTTATTAATGTTGATCAATCATTAATTCAAATAAATCCTGATTCGCAGGAGTTGATACCATTTAGAACTAGAGATACTTTAGCTTCTCAAATTACACCAGCACAAAATATTATTAGTTCTGAGTTAGATTTTAATGAAGATTTTGATTTATTTGACTCAAATGTCAAAAAAACTGGAAATGTAGTTACATTGAATTATGAAGAAGTTGAATGGATTAGTCAACCATACGCTACAAAAACTGGAGATGATAATGATACCATTAATGTAAACCCTTATGAATTACCTGTATTTTATAGTGTGGTAGAATTAGATCCTCAAAATGACACTTGGACAAGAACTGCACAACTTGAAGATCATGTCATACAACAAACGGGAATTACTGAAACAAGAAATATAAATGCAGAAGATGTAAGAAATTTTACAAATCAAAATAATATCACTAGAGGAACAATTACTACATCTAATGTAGAAACTGAAATTCAAAATAATTTTGTTTCAACATCTAATGATGATTTTATCAGATCTCGAAATATTCAATTTATATCCGAAGGATTTGTAGATTTTGTGCAAACTTATGTATTCTTTGATGGTCAAAAGATATTTGATATAATTCCAAAATTGCTTGAAATAACACCAACAAAAAATGGTCTTTTATCTGGATCAGATGGTGCCTTTAAAATTGGAGAGGAGGTTCATGCTCTTAATGATGAGGGTGAAGTAATTATGAAATTTAGGTTATGTCAACCTAATCATAAATCAGGAAAATATGATAATCCATCAGAAGTATACTTTAATAATCCATATACTAAGGGTTTGACTGAAATATCATCAGATTACAGTCAATCTTCAACGGTTTTGAATGTTGATACAAAAGCACTGTCTGAAGAGGCACAAGGTAAATATTTCGGATATGTACAAAAAAATTCACAATTAGTTGGACAAGAGACTGGTGCCACAGCATTTGTAAAAGACTTAAGATTAACGACTGATGCTTATGGTGATATTATTGGATCATGCTTTATTCGTAATCCCCTAAGTCAACCAGCACCACCAGTTAAAATACAAACTGGGACTAAAGAATTTAAAGTAACAACAAGTCCTACTAATGAAAATGTAGAACCAACTCAAAAATTTGGACTTATAGCTGCAGAAACTCAATATACTGCTGTTGGAACTGTTGAAGAATGGCAGAATACAGTCACAATAACAACTAATGTCACTAATTTTCAAATTAATGAGGACAGAGAACAAGCTGATGATATTGACCCTCTCGCACAAACATTTACAGTGGGTGGTAATGTATTAGCACCGAGTGCAAGGGATGCAAATAAAGATTTAAATGGAGTCTTTATAACAGCTGTTGAAGTTTACTTTGCGACAGTTGATACTTTAACTAATGCTCCAATAAGATGTGAAATAAGATCAACCATTGCGGATGCAAGACCATCCACTACAATTATTGGGAGGAGTAAAACTCTAAAACCAAAAGGTATTGATGCAAATGGAAATGAAATCATACTAATAGAGTCTGACTCAGAACAGGCAAGTAAATCAACCAAATTTACTTTCCCTGAACCAATTTATTTGAATCCAGGTAATTCTTATGCTTTTGTTCTAGTAGCACCTAATAGCACTGCATATACAGTATGGACAGGAAGACATGGTGGGACAGCGGTCAATCCATCTACAATTAAAGGAGCAGATCCTGGATCTTCATTAATATATTCAACACAGTATGGTGCAGGTGCGATATTTAAATCACAAAATGGTGCTCTTTGGACAGAGGATCAACATCAAGATATAACTTTCAAGTTATATAAAGCTAAGTTCACATCACAATCAGGTTCAGTATTCTTTAATAACCCAGATATAGATGAAAGTAATGGATACGGAATTGGATTATTAAATAATCCTATTTTAACACTTCCAAAAACAGGAACAATTGGAATTACAACAAATACTACTCCAGAATTGGTGGCAGGAAGAAAAATATCTGCTACTCATAACACTAGTACTGCTATCATAGTGGGTACAGGTGCTTCTGTATTAACTGCTGCTCCAGTAGAGGGACTTGGTGGAACTAATTACACAGCAGATACTAATGTTGATACATTTGCAGTAACTGGAAAAGGTTCTGGTTTAAAATTGAATATACAAGCATCAGGAGGAGTAATACTATCTTCATCTGTTGTAGACGGTGGATCTGGATATCAAATCGGAGATGTAGTTGGTATAATTACATCGACAGTTGGTACTAAAGGTGGTCAAGGAGAAGGAGCAAGAATAAGTGTTGGAAGCACTGGTGGAATTAATACATTGTTCTTAACAAATATACAAGGTGACGAAACCTCATTTGGTGTAGGAAATGCAGTCAAATACTTTGATGATGGAGATACGACAACACCTAATGCGAGTTCACCAGGAAATATATTGTCCAGAAGTTTTGATGGTGGTGTAAATGCAGGTAATCTAATGTTTATCGATCAATTTAATCATGGAATGTACTCTACAACAAATAAAGTAAAATTAAGTGATATTGAGTCTGATGTAGAACCAACTGTATTAAGTGCAAATTTAGATAAAACAGAGATATCTGTGATTAGTGTTGCATCAACATCTCAATTTAGTAACTTTGAAGGAATACCAGTGAGTGCTACCAACATTGGATATATCAAAATAGGTGGTGAAATTATAGGATATCAATCAGTTGGTAATGGAGTATTAAATATTGGATCTGGTACTGATGAGCAAAGAGGTGTTGATGGTACAATAGTTATTGACCATAATTTAAATTCAGTTGTTAAGAAACATGAAATTGCTGGAGTATCAATAAGAAGATTAGAGACAACTGATACAACAGGTCTTTCAGTAACTGCTCCAGTGGATCTTGATAACTATCATGTTACCTTTGATAGATCAGCAAACGGAAAAGATAGATCCTCTGATGTTTCTAATGCACCACAATTATCATTTAATAGTGAAAGATTTGTAGGTGGATCAAATGTAAAAGCAACACAGAATATACTGTACAGTGCTTTAGTTCCAAGATATGATATATTAACTCCTACTGGTGTTAACGGGTCTACAACGGGCATACAGGCATCAATCAGATCTGTTTCTGGTACAAGTGTAAGTGGTAATGAACCATCCTTTGTAGATGAGGGATTTGAAAATGTTCAAATAAATAGCATCAATTCATTTGATAAAGTTAAAATAGTGGCATCTAAAGTAAATGAAAGTCAATATTTAACAAATCTACCATCAAATAAATCATTTACAACTGTTCTTAATTTAACCACAAATGATGAAAACATATCTCCACTAATTAGATTAACTAGTGGTTCTGAAACTGAATTTATTAGTAATAGATTAAACAGACCAATTGATTTAGAAAATTATGATGGTGATGGTCGTGTAAACTCACTCATTGACGATCCTCATAATGCAATTTACGTATCAAATACAGTTTCACTGAAAAAACCAGCTACTTCATTAAAAGTATTATTGGGTGCATTTAGACCAACATCATCAGATTTCAGAGTTCTTTACAGTCTAAAAAGATCAGATTCGAGTGAAATAGAACAATCATTTGAACTGTTTCCTGGTTTTAAAAATGTAACCAAAATAGATGATGATGGTTTTATTGTGACTGATGAATCAAAAAATGATGGCAGACCTGATACAATAGTTACACCAAGTGAAAGTAATCAATTCAAAGAATATCAATTCACTGTTGATAATTTACCTGAGTTTATAGGATTTACTATTAAAATTGTAATGTCAGGAACAAATCAGGCTCAACCACCTAGAATTAAAAATCTAAGGGCAATTGCAGTTAGATGATTAGAGTAGAAGGTCACTCTCACTTATACAGGGACGAAACAACTGGAGCAATTATCAATTGTGATGATAGTGGTTATGATCAGTATGTAAAATCTTTGAATTATAGAAAAAATCAAAAGGAAGAACTTAATAACATGAAAAGAGAACTTGAAGATATAAAATCTTTACTTAAAATTTTAGTGGATGATAAAAATAAGTGATAAATATAATTAGAGAATACTATCAAAATAGATGTCTGCTGTATTTGTTTCAAATTTAATAATAAACCAAGGAGCAAGTTTTAGTCAATCTTTTGACTTATTAGATTCTGATAATTCTGGACCTTTAAATCTAACTGGATTTACAGCCGAAGCTCAAATTAGAAAACATTCTGGTAGTAGTTCTAAGATTGATTTCACTGTTAACTTAGATAATAGTCCAAGAACGGATGGTGAGATAGTAATTAGTTTAACATCAACACAAACTGCTGCGATATCAAAACCAGGTCGTTATGTCTATGATGTTTTGATAGACAATGGATCTTCAATAAAAACTAGAGTGATTGAAGGTTCGGTTCTCGTTAGGGAGGGAGTAACGAAATAATGTCTGTAAAAGTAAGAGTTCAAAAAGCACCATTAAAAGTTAGAGTCGGTCAGTCAGATGCGATTAAGATATTATCTAGTAGACCTGTCGGATCTTCAACAGTTAAAAATGTTGTAGGTGGAATCGCTGATGTCACTCAGTTAAATGTATCTGGTATCTCAACGTTTGTTGGTAATATTAATCCAAATGGAAATATTGTAGGTGATGATGCTACAAATATTTTAGGAATAAGTTCCGTAACTGCAACATCTTTCTTTGGTGATGGTTCTGGATTAACTAATACTGGTGCAATATTAAGCGCAGCATCTGGTTCTCAAAGATTGATTTTATCTAGTTTGACATCAGGTGTCATGACAAGTGCTGCAACTGATGCTAATTTATCCTTCAATGCTACGAGTAATTTATTAAGTGCAGGAAATCTAAATATCACAGGCACCGCAACTGCAAACACCATGAATGTGACTGGAACACTCACCGCTGGATTAATCGATGGAGGATCATTCTGATGGCAAAACCAAGCACTAGACAAGGACTCATTGATTACTGTTTTCGAAAATTAGGTGCACCAGTTTTGGAGATAAATGTAGATGATGATCAAGTTGATGATTTACTTGATGATACAATACAATATTTTCAAGAACGTCACTATGATGGTGTTGAAAGAATGTATTTAAAGTATAAA
>MDTD01017227.1_pt1 | contig 10241 bp, 9 predicted proteins | sample 811221 | NCBI WGS metagenome assembly MDTD01 (sample SAMN05326646, study PRJNA326480) | marine metagenome | isolation source: seawater | place: Pacific Ocean: South West | collected 2011
AATATTGAACTAACTGCAGCCCACTTTAATGTACAAGCCCAAGTACTTGTACAAGATGAAAAATAAAAATAATTTAATCAGCACTAATCAAAATGGTTGGTCACTTATCAAAGAAGATTGGATGAGACTTCAAACAACTTTAGACGCAATTGAACTCGATTGGTTTTCAGTACCTCTTAAAAGAAGTTTGTACAACATGATTCCAGAAAAAAGTGGAATTTATATTATTGAGGGAACAACACCACTAAATTTATTTGATGGGCTGGACGAATACAGAACCCCACTTTATGTTGGGCTTAGTGATGTAAATTTACAAGGTAGATTTAATAATCACTGTCAAGGAAGACTTCCAGGCGTTAAACAATTAGTTAATACCTGGAATACCTCAGGATTAATATTTAAATACTCAGTCATAGAAGATCAAATTGATGAAAGAAGCATTGAGCAACTTTTGTATGATCTTGAATCAGAATTTTTGATGGTATTTGGCCCTTCTGCAAATTTAAGAAAACAAAAGCCTTCCTATTTACAAAATCGTTCATAGGTAGGTTAAAATAATAAAGGAGAAGTATGGCATCAAGAATAGTTAAATTTCCTGGCATTAGAGCAAAAATGGGCGAAAAAGGTAACGAGCTCATTTATTACATTTTAAAGATGCCAGTATCTGACTTGCGAAAAGAATTAGACAGAGTAGATGTTGTACACGCTCAAGACAATAAGCAACTAGCAACAATGATTCAAAGATCTTGGAAAGATAACAGATCAAAAGGTCAGATTGCTACTTATTTGGCTGAAGCACATAAGTTTGGCGATAGGTTTCTTGGTAGTTTCGTAATAGCTTCTTTTGGGTCCAAACCTCGTTTCGAAAAAGCAAAATTTGCTGCAGACTCTGAAGTATTTGAGGACTCCTTCGGTTTAATTGTTTTTGATGGAACTCAAAAATATTTTATCTTAGATGGTCAACACAGATTAGAAAGTTTGAAATACTTGTATTCCAATGATCCAAAAAGAACCCAAGAACCTCCACCAGGTTTAGATGAAGACGAAATAAGCGTTTTGTTGATTAGTAATGAATCATCTGAAGATAAAGATAATTTTAGATCTAAGCTTAGACGTATATTTACTGCACTTAATAGACATGCTAAAGCTACAAGCACAGTTGAAAACATTTCTATAGACGAAGATGATATTGCTGCTATTGGTGCAAGGCGTTTATTAAACGACATAGAGCTTTTTAAGCATAGTGGAGCTGATAAAGATAACCCTACCGTTAATACTGAGGGTCAGCAATCAAAAGAAAGGGATCAATATTTAACAACTATTGCAACTATTTATGCTATCAATGTTATTTTCCTGGAAAATATCACATGTAGAGTTGAGGGTTGCCCTGCTTTTTCAAAGAAACATTTAAGAACCCCTAAAGAAGATTTTTTCAAATTTGCACATCCGGAGGCGGTCGTTGAGGCACACTACGAAGAACTAAAAACTTTATGGGTAGGTTTAGTGGAATCAATTAAAGAATGGACAACTAAGAACCCAGCAAAAATGAAAAATCATAAACCATTTGAAGAAAGAGAAAAAAATGGTGGAGAAATGGACCATTTATTGTTTTGGCCAGTTGGACAGAAAGGCTTAGCTAGATTTTTAGCTCAAAAAATTAATGAAGCTGATGAACCAATTACAAAACAATTAGTGAAATCTAAATTAAAATATTTAAACAAAATCAATTGGGATATGTTTGCTGGACCTTGGTATGGATTTGTTCTGAGACAAAGACCAAAAAAACCTCTAAAAGGTAGAGAAAAGCTAGATAAAGTTGAATTGACATTTGCTATACACAACCAAGGCGCAGCAGAACATAATATTGCTGACATGCTTGCTTTTTTACACGGTGATTTATTCTTAGAAAAAAAGTTAGAGGATAACTATAAAGAAGAGTGGGACCAATCACTCATTCTTTGGCAGCCACAAAAAGAGCAAGTTGAAAAAATGTGGAAAGAGACCTTAAAAACAAGAGATTCAATTCTAAAAGCCTCTAAATGACCACAATAGATCTTAATAGTACTGGAGTAGATCTTACTCAACTCCGCAATTATCAAATCCAAGGTGTAGAGTGGCTTTTAAAAAATAACAAAGGAATTCTAGCCGATGATATGGGCTTAGGTAAAACTTTACAGGTTATCAAATCAATTCAAATTTTATTTGAATTAAAAGAAATTCAAAAAGTATTAGTAGCTTGTCCAATTTCACTAATCAAAAACTGGGAAGAAGAACTTAGTAAGTGGTCACCAGAAATAAAATTTAAAAGAGTAACTTCAGATTCTTCAAATATAGAAGTTTTAAAGGCTTTAGACAGTTCGGATGTAATTATTACAAATTATGAAAACATTAGAAGCAATCCAGATTTATTTGAAAAATTTGAGTTTGATTTGATAGTTGCAGATGAAGTCCACAAAATGAGAAAAATTCAATCTAAGTTGTCTAAAAGTTTTGAAAAAATAATTAGTAAAAAATTTTGGGCATTAACAGGTACTCCGATTGAAAACAATATAGATGATTTAATAAATCTATCTCAATTCATTATTCCGGGCTCTTTAAGTAAAAGTGATAAAAAAAGAAGCCATCTTGTTATAAGAGAAATAATTAAACCCCATGTCTTAAGGAGGAATAAAGCATCTGTTTTAAAAGAGTTACCAGAAGTAAAAGAATTTGATGTTTCTGTAGAGCTACATGAAGACCAAAAAGTGATATATGAAGAAATTTGGTCAAAAAGAAAAGAACTATCAAAAAAATCTGGCAGTTTTTTTGGTGTTTTGGCACAACTAAGAGCGATTTGTGACGGTGATAGTAGTTATGTATCTAATTCAAAAGTTCTTAAGGCTTATGAAATAATTACAGATATTTTTAAAAGAAAAGAAAAAGTCATAGTATTTTCTTATTACTTAGAGCCACTGAGGGCTCTTGAAAATATGTTGAGCAAAAAGGGAGTAGATTTTGTCACAATTTTAGGTGAAGATGAGTTGGCAAATCGGGAAATTAATATCCAAAAATTTAAAAACACCAATACAGATGTTTTGTTAGCGTCCTCAAAAGTTGCATCAGAGGGTTTAAATCTGACAGAAGCAAATAATGTAATATTTTTAAATCGCTGGTGGAATCCATCATCTAATAATCAAGCAAGGGACCGAGTTAACAGACTAGGACAAGAAAAAGTTGTAAATATATATAATATCTTCTGCAAAGACACAATAGAAGAACGTGTTGCTGAAGTGCTACATGAAAAATCTGAACTGTATGAAAAGATGATCGATGGATTAATTGACAACGTTCAAGATATAGATGTAGATTTATTGATAAATGATTGAAAATTCAAAAAATAAGAGAGTAGTTGCTTATACTTCTTCAGCTAGTAGCTCGCCAGAGTGGTATTTTTCTCAAGAAACCCAAGCAAAAGTCGCATTTGAAAAGTTTAGTGGATTAAAGATCAATGAATATATAAGCAATGAGAGAGTTTTATTACTTGATCCAAAAGGTATCCCTTTGTCGTCTACAACCAAGGAACTTGCTATAAAAGCTGCTGAAATCGAAGATTTTGTTGCTGTAGAAATAAGAGAGCAAGAAGGAGAGTCAGTAGTCCAATTAATGGATCTTAATAATGACCAAAGGATGTTGAAAAAGTTTGGCTTAAGGACAAAAAAAAGGCCGTGGCTATTTAATTTTTCAAACAAAATAGGTAGTTCAGAAGTGTGTGATGCATGGCCTCGTTCAAGCGACAAAGAACATAGTTCCGTGTCTGAGTATCCTGTTTTGACTGAACATAAAAGCCATTCTGCAATTCATAAATGTTCTATTAATAAAAATGGAAATATTGTGGGATACAGACAGTCAAAACTCGCCGAAAGATCAGATTTCATTTGTATTGAACCAAATGAGGAAATCTTAAAGGATGCAGTTTAATCATGAATGATGAAGCAATAATTCACCAGGCTTTACCGCCTATATCAACTATTGAAAAATACACTGTTCAACAGTTAAAAGATGATTTGGACGAAAATTACAGTTCTGCCTCATCAAAACAAATGAACTCGGAATCTTTACTGTATCACTGTGTTGTGATGCTTACTTACAAGTATCTAAAAAATAATAAAATAAAACTAGAGGGATCTTCTGACCTAGATGATAAAGACTCTGGAATAAGACTCGGAAACATAGTAATTAATCAAAGATGCCTTGTCGGAATCCAGACAGCTTTGACTAGGCGTTTAATTAAAAAAACAAAAGATGGTAAAACAGTATTTGGTTTTGCAGCGATTTTGGATAGATATTCTGACTTAACAATGAAGGTAGGAGATTCAGGAGGAATTGGGGCAGCATTATTGACTGAAATAAGAAATGCAATTATTGATGAAGTTAGACAAAGTCCATACAAAGATTTATCACAAACTCTTTATCGGAGATTTTTAGAATTACTTAATAGTGATAATTATGAATACGATTCTTCATCGACATTGTATTCTTTAAAAGATCCAAAAGCTTGTGACAATGTTTCTCATCATGGCTCAATTGCTAAAGCCGTAAATAGTGTTGAGCCCTGGTATGGAACGGATAATGTATATACAACAAAAGCAATTGAGAAAATACTACTACTTTCATACTGTGTTGGTGCTGCAGAATGTTCTTTAGAAAAAGTATTTGAGCTGGTAAAGATAAAAGTTAGAGATTGGTTGATTAACACACCAATTTCAACTGATCAGGTTGGTAATGATAAAAGTGGAAAAAGATCAGATGAAGAAGGTGAAAGTATTGGAAAATTTGCGGTAAAGTCTTCTTACGCAAGTAACTACCAAACTGTTTTGAATGACACTTTGTCATTAGAAGGTCTAGCAAATGATTTTTTGTTGTCTTGCGACCATCAAGAAATCATAGTTTTAGAAGTTATATTTGGTGTAAAAGACATATCTTTAGCAGCTCAAGAACTTAATGTATCAGAAAATATGGTATACAAACTTAGAAAACAGTCAGAAGATAATTTGAGACAATTTATGAAAGAGAATGACGTTGATATGGAAGAAGGGAGTGAGTTGTTACGGGCTTTTGCTGCACTATTAAGTAACTCTGTTGTTAATTAATTAAATTTTGATTACAAAAATGCATTAAGTTTACGTATATTAATTACATAAAGATGAATAACAAATTATCAGAAAAGCAAATTTGGACTCTTAAAACTAAGGATGAAATTTACAACCCTAGGCTAGGTGTAATATATAGAGAGATTGTTAAAGATTATTCTTACGAAATAATGCTTGCCTCAACTGAATTAGATTTAATAAGCGATGCTGATATGATCATACCGACAAAACATACCACTCTGCCATATTCAATCTCAGTTCATGCAAATCAAATTTTTCCTGCTTTAACAGATGCAGATTTTCTTCGAAATCAAATTGGATCTATTGACAATACCGCCCACGAACAACTTAAACAACTTAGAAACGAAAGTCATGAAAAAGTTGAGATAAAATTTGAAGTCGGTGGCCCTGTAATTTTTCACAGTGACAGACGATACTCTATGATGCTTCACAATCTAAGTATTGTAGATCAACTGGGCCAGGATGCTCTCAGTACTGTATTTATAGATATTCCAAACAATGTAGTCCCACTCATTACCTTCAAATCCAAAAAAGAGATAAATATAATTGAAGCTCTTGATACCAAACTTAAAAATATGCAAACCAAAGATTTGATTGGAAGATCGTTACTTATGGCATACGATTCTGGAATGTCTATTGAAGAACTACTTGTCCAAGAGCAAGATGGAGATAGTAAAACTATCAGTTTCAACTATGAAATAGCAGAAAGGGCAAAAGCTGTATTAGTAGCATGAAAGAATTTAATAAATCTAACCTTTATAAAACTGGTGGCATTTCAAAGATCAACATATCTAACTTCAGATCAGTTTCTTCAGGAGAAGATTCACAAACTCTTAATCTAGCTCCACTAACTATCGTATGTGGTGAAAATTCATCAGGCAAAAGCACTCTTTTAAACTCAATATTATTTTTAAAACAAGTATTGGAAGATGACTCAATTTCATCTCGTGGAAAAATAGAAGTAGATTTAAATGGTCCTTTAATTCAATTAGGAGAGTATACAAATTTAGTGAATTTAAAATCTGATGATATTGAAATCAAATTAGAGTTCGATATTATTCAAAAAACAACAAATTCATCAAACAAACTTTTCAAAATACTTTTTGAAATGTCACCAATTATAGATGTTAATAAAGAGGATCCTGACGATCAAAGGAATTTACTAAGAACAAAAAATTTTGACTTTACAATATTTGAGAACCTTACATCTGAAAGAGAGTGGGAATCGTTATTAGAAATGCTTCAGAATGAAAAATTTTATAGTTCACAGGAGAATATCAAATATGAAGATGATGAAGATTACGATGAGTACATAGAAAACCTTTACGAAAGTCTTTTTAATCTTGCTTATCAAACTGAGAAATTAAGTTTTAGTAGTGGTGGATTAGATAATAAAGCTTTTCAAACAGGGAATGTGCAGATTTATTTTAATGAGGTAAATGAAGACATACCAGATCTCGAGGACTCGTGGCCAGTAAATTGGCATAAATGCAATTATTCATTAAAAGAACTTGTAACGAATGAAAATTTAAAAGAACTACGTTCAAAATACCCATTTCTAATTCCCAAAAACATAGATTTTAATAACTCAAACTACAACAACATAAATATTGACTCAACAGTTGTGAGTAGAGTTTCAGATGTTGTTGAGGAAGGAGAGTATGAAAGTGTATTTTTTGAAGGGGGTATTCCAAAAGAGGTAAGGAATGCGGAGTTGCTATTCAAAATGGTAGCTGATGGGATTGTAGGTACAATATCTTCTATATTTTCTTCTAAAGCACAACTAAAACAAATTTATGACGATGTAGCTTTAGACGAATATTCTTCTGATTTAACAGATTACTCAATGGAAGAACCAGAATACGGTGAAATCCAAGCCGATGCAGAGGGCTATATTGATCCGTTAGATGATCTATCAGAACAAGATAGACCTGAAAAACTTAGCACCGAAAGTTTAACGCAAATATTTCTCACTGCAATTTCTGACCTATTTTATCTGGAAATAGAAGAAGAAGGAATTCAGTGGAGCTTTGTTAAAAGATGGAAAGATGGTTTAAATCTTGAAATGCCTTATATTGAAAATTTTAAATTTAATAAAGAACTCAAAAAATTTTTACAGGCGACAGCACAATTTGACGTTCAAAAATATCTGTTAGATGAACTGGACCCTGAATGGGAGGAACTCAAAAAAGAAGAAGAAAAAGCTGAAAAAGAATATATAGAAACGTTTAAAGACTTCTTTATGGACTTTTTTATGCTTCTAAGTACATTTGATGAGGATTCTAGACAACAATATTTGGATTTAGGTGAAAAGAGAGTTAAGACCAATATTAAAGGCGACCTTGAAAGAATAATTTTGGAAGAGTTCAGTGCAATAGTTAATGAATATGAGATTTCTTACGATGAAATAGTGGATGTTTTTGAAGAATTACAACTTACTGAACTTTCTGCAGACATACTGTCAAATTTGTATGAATCACTTGGAGAGATCAACAAAATAATAGAAAATTATGCAGGTAAGTTTGAGTATGCAGATAAAAAACCATTTAGATCAAAAGACTCCAGACCAACAGTTTCCGAACCAATATGGTTTACCAAAGAGCCAATAGGAGAAATCGAAATTCCAAAACCGGAAGAAATTGATACCAAACTCAATCTATTAAGCACAAGTGTTTTGAATTCTATAAAGTACATTGGTCCACTTAGAGACTTAAAAAATTATGAAAAAAGAGCTCCATTCTTTGATAATGCGGTGCCTGTTGGATTAAATGGTGAGAGGTTCTTTAATTATTTCCATGAAATGAAAAATAATAAAAGTGTTTACCCTCTCCCGTACTTAATTACTGAGCATAATTTTGTAGAAAATTATGAATCAAATGAAAAACCATCTTTCGACTACATTTCTTTAAGGGAAGCTTTTAGCATGTGGTTAGAGTATTTTGAAATTGCGCAATCTTTCGATACATATTACGAAATTCAAGATAATAATCTTTATGGTCAAATAAAGCCCTTAATGCTTGATGATGAAATAAGAATGGATTCTTTAGGAGTCGGATTTAGTCAATTAGCACCAATAATTTTGTTATGTCTCAATGCTTCAGAGGGCGATACGATTATTTTAGAACAACCTGAACTTCATTTACATCCAAGTGTTCAACAAAAATTTGGCGATTTTCTCATAGCGATGTCAGAAAAAATACAAATAATTGTAGAAACACATTCGGACCATATGCTAAATAGAATTCGCAGGAGAGTGTCTGAGAAAGACCTTCTTGAAGAGGAAGTTGCAATCTATTTTGCGGAACGTATTGAAGGTAAAACCTCATTCAGATTAGCTGAGTTAGATCCAAACGGTTCATATAAATTATCAGACTTTCCAAAAGGATTTTTTGATCAGGGAGCAGAAGATGCATTTACCTTGCTAAGGAATGCAATGATTGATACCCTAGATCAAAATGAGTGAAGAAGAAATAATTGAACCTAATCCAGAAACAATTGTTAATGATAGATGGAATTCATCTGATTTTGAAAACTTACTTGAACTTTGGGAGGAAAAGTTAAGTATTGAAGAAATTGCCAATACTTTAGAAAAATCACCTTTTTCAACTGTAAAAACACTCGCTTGGAAAACTGAAGCAGTACTTTCAGAAATAATAGAGAAAACGACTAGTGAGGATAATTTAAGTTTGATTAAACAAATTTATGTTAGTGATTATCCAAATTTAGTAAATGTTGAAATAGATCAAGAAGAAAGACAGGAACTTATAAATAGAAACTTAATAGAGAAAGAAAATAAGCACCAACTTTTTAAACAACTTACCTCTATCGCAGAGAGCGACAATGTAAATAGTGAAATATCAGGACTTGAAGCAGTTCTTGAGAAACTATTTTTTAAAAATAAAATTATCTCAAGTGTTGATGGTATGGAAATAAGGGAAAAATTAGTCTGGCTGGCAGCATTTAGTGAATTATTTGATTCGCAAGAATATAAAGTTTTTTACACGGTTTTTCCAAATGAGGGAGGGACTAGGTTGACATATTCAGATGCTCAAGAAGAATTATCCTTGCCAAAATATAAAATTTCTATAATTACAAGAACATGTATTAATAAACTTGTAAATTGGAAAAATGTATTAGGTGATGATAAAAATGCATATTCTAATTGGATTACATTACCCTTAGAAACATTAGCAACATTGAAATATAGCAATAGACAGTTCCACTTACCAAAGGTTGATATTAATTATGATCAAATTCCCCAGGTACTTATCACATTGGATGAATTTGACCTTCCTCAATCATCAGTAGAAAAGCTAAACAAAGAGGGATTTTATTGTTTAGGAGATCTTTCAAACACAGACTATCAACAATTAAGAGTTGTACACGGCATAAGAAGTGATATAGCTACTAATATTATGACTATATACGAAAGTTACGTGGATGAATTTTGATTTAAGTAATTTTGATGATTGTAAAAAGCTAGTAAGGCTTTCCCCATTTTTTGTTGCTACATATATGGGTAAAGCAGATGAACTTCACCTTGAGGAAGAGAAGGTAATAGAGCTCTCACATTTTGAAGAGTTCTCACTAGACGCAGAAGAAAACTCATCTGCAGCTGATATTTTCCTCGATCTTGAAGAAGAGGATTTTCATGAAATTTGGGAACTAGAACAAAGTGAAATTTTAAGCTTACTTCAAAATCTACCTAGAGCCTCACATATAGTTCTTGGAATTAATTCTGGAAATTTAAGCGCAATGCTCAATAGATTAGCAGTTCAAGTTGCTGAGGCTGATGGTTTAGTACACGACCTAGAATTAGCTGCAGCTCATGAATTAGAACTTGTCCTAGAAGACCTGTATGCATTACAAGACTTAGAAGAAGACTTTGAACAGGGTAATATAGATCCGGATAGTGACATTCCATTCGGCATAAACACACAAGTAGAGATAGCTAAAGAGGAAAATAGAAGAGACCAGGAATTTAAAGAAGATAATTTTTAAATTTTATTCCAAAAATTACAAAAGTCGACGTATATCTATTACATGAGGGTAAAGCGAAAAAAGGAGAAAAAGTAGCGCTTTAATGCAGGG
>MDTD01035805.1_pt1 | contig 10240 bp, 12 predicted proteins | sample 811221 | NCBI WGS metagenome assembly MDTD01 (sample SAMN05326646, study PRJNA326480) | marine metagenome | isolation source: seawater | place: Pacific Ocean: South West | collected 2011
CATTATTTGGTTTACAATTCACAAACGGGGGAGATACAAATATGCCCATTTAATTAAAATCATTAAGTTACATACAACTTAATGATCACAATTTTAATATTTCATCTACATTTTCTAAATTAATTCCTTCTGGGGCATAAAAAACGCTGTAGTTCATGAGAATTAAAGCTGTGCGCACTTTTGATGCATCATCAACCATTACAATATCTTTTTTGTCACAATTACTATGTTTCATAATTTTTTCCATATTACAAATCTTGGAATATCCAACACTTCTCGCGCTTTCAGAAAAGTAGTGACGTAAAGATATCGGGCTCCGAAAAAAGTAGTGACTAGGAGGTATCCCTAAACACTTGTATACATTTACCGACAAAAAGGGCCATGGTCTGTAAGTGTTGACATATACTTTAATGTTTTTGCTTTTTGCTTTTTCTACAAGAGTCGTCACAGCAGGAAAAACCTTCACTCTCGTATAAGAAGATATAGCCAAATATGCTGCAACACTGCCCGCGAAAAAATATCCGTTTTTAAACAAAAGAGGAGTTAAAACTATTCCTAACGCTCCCTTCATTAATTCAAACCAAGTATCTTGATGGACAATAGTTCCATCTAAATCAAGCACTAATACTTTCATTTTATTATTAGGTTTTTGTCTTTACATTAGCCAAGGACACTAACATTCCTCCACCGAAACCAAATACCCAATGCATTATCCAAAAACTTATCAAAGCCGACAAAAAAGCCACCACAAAAGACACTATATAAGCTTTAAAGCTCACCGGATTTTTGGGAGGATTTGGACTAAACCAAATATCAGCTTGTTCTTTTCCGTATAATGCCAATGTAATAGTGATTGCACTAGCTAAAGCTGCTAGTATAAATGCATTGCTCGGAGTTGTACTTTTAAAATGTGAAATCAAGGGCATTTATATTATGAGAGAATTTTCTCGTAATATAAAATCTTAAAACTACTAAATCTTTATCTGATGGATATAACGTTGTTGTTAACATCCCTAGTTATGTTAGAAGAAGTTATTGTTGCGATCCCTTCGCTGGAGATATCTTTGAGATCATTAATAACCTTTTCTGTACCCCAAAAGTCGTGTTTTGCATTAGGCATGTTACTGTCATGAGCTAGGGTGATTGACCAAAATCCGTCACACAATATACCAATGTGTCTATTTTTCATCACAAAACTATAAACAAATTGGTTTCCGCTTTCTATATCTCCATTGCATTTTGGATGCTCAGGGGAAATAATGTTTGCTATCTTACATGGAAATTCCCAGGTGGAATCTTTATGCAAGGTTTTATCTCCCATGTTTTTAATACACACTTCAGGGGCTACCGGATGCCATGGGGTAACAAACAACGCATTTGTTTTATCTTCTTCCACGCCTCTTACTTGCAAAGAATGATAAGGAACCAATTTACATAATTTTGGAGTACAAACACTTGTTTTAACAATATACTCAATTGTATCTACACTTCTTTCCAGATATTCGACACCGTCTATTGTCACGATTTTACAAGTAGCCAAACGTGTACCAGGAACAAGTTCTTTACAAGTAAGTACTTTTCCGTCTTCCAAAGTAACCATAGTGTCTTCGTGAAAACATACTGCTTGGCTATAATTTCTCATCATATCCGAATTCGGTGGCGGTGGCGACGAATTGCTGGTATTTCGAGAACTTGTAAATCCTCGATAACTGTGTCGTCTTCTTTTACGCCCTCTTTCAGGAACTGGAGGTGGCATTTCGCAAAATATGTTGCAAATTTTATCACGAGTTTCTTCCCAAGTTTTACCTCTTGTGAATTGTTGCAAACAAGGATCTCTTTTGTTTGTGCATTCTTTTAGCTTAAGAGCATCTACGAGACTTTTCACGTAAGGTCTACCCCAACTAAGCCAGTAAGGAGTCCCGGAAGGATCTTTGGATAATGAAATTGTTATTTGATCAAACCCCTTGTCATCTTTTCCAGACCACAAACCAATATCTTTAGGTGTCCCATCGGTATTAGTTGTGTAATTTGTGTATACTTGCAAGGCTTCCTGTAAATGAGAGTCATTTATTTCACGCCTGTAAGCTTGTACAAAAGGACTTTCTTGTACAAAACCATGTGGCACAATAGATACGACTTGTTCTAACACTTTAATGAAAGCCAAACGCTTATTTTCTTCACTGGCGGATAAAACAACAGGAGTTGGAATCATGACATTAGTGAAATAATGAGTAAATACTGTCTCAACCCAACTAGCGTCGGGAATAAATCCAAAACTCCCATTTCCTTGATTTGCTATTTCCCACAGTAAATTTGAATCACATTCTGTTCCGTAAGCAAATGTCGAGATTTTCCATTCAGGAAAATCTTTTGCATCAGCCAAAGAAGCTCGGTAAGATGCCGTGGCTTCTTCTATTTCTTTTGGAGTTTTTCCCGTTTTTAAGAGTTGATAAGCTTTTATCGAAACCATTCTGTTTGTTTGATAGGTTTTCAAATTTCCCACATGATTGTCTGTGGGTTCGTTTGGTTCTCCGTCGCTGAACACCCATATATGCTTTTTAGCATCAGGATAATAACATCCTGCTTGATCTGACATAGTAAGACTGCGTCTTATTCCATCGTTTAGATAGGTAGAACCGTTGATACGCAATTTAGTTATAATTTTAAGAGCTTCTGTTTTTCCTTTTGCATTCATAATAGTCGGTTGCAAAACATCCCATGAACCAGTTCCAAAAGCAACTATACCTATAACGGTATCGTCTTTGGCTGCTGTAATAATAGATTTCGCGGAATGTTTTGCGACATCCGCTCTGGAAAGACCGTCATTTTGTTCGGTTTGGTTGCCTGTATCATCCTGTACCTTAACTGTAACGGGAGCCAACATGCTACTCGAAACATCGAAAGCTATAATTATTATTTGGTTGACCGGTGTAACTAAACTCGTGCTTGTTTGTTTGCTAAGTGTAGCATATACTGTGACCAAATCGTCCACATTTGCAGATTTACGATTAACGGGGGAGTTACCGTGTTCATCCAACCATTGTTGTATGGCCTCGAGTTCATAAATATATCCATCTACCGTCAAGAAAACGGGTTTATCTATTTCTGAAAGAGATTTAAATGTAATAGGACATTTGACGTCGCTTATATTCGAACTAGAACTTGTACTTAAACTAGACATTTTTTCCCATGCGTGGTTACAATTAAAATCATTTTCCCAAATTTAATAAATGTCGACAATCCAGACGCCAAAATCTGAAACGACTGAAAAGAAAGAAAAAAAGAAAAAGAAATACAAGAAATGCGTAGTTTGTAAAAAACGAAATTTTATGAACACAAAATGCAAATGCGGGAAAGTTACTTGTTTGACTCATAGGCACGCTGCATCTCATAAATGCGACTTTGATTGGCAAAAGGAAGGTCGGGATAAATTAGAAGATGAATTAGTGCATGCCATTCCAAACAAACTACCCGAGAATGTGTAAAATTAATGTAAATACATTAATTTTTGTAAGAGGTTAAATCAACTAATTTTATTTCTTTTCGACAAAGCGGGCACAAAGGTTTTTGAACACTTTGCTTTACCCATTCTAACAACGCGCTTCTAACAAAACGATGTTTACAGCTTAATGAAATTGAATATGGCATTCCATGTTTGTTTTTCCCAGGTCTTAATCGTGTATGCGTAATCGCGCAAATAGCTGATTTTCCCCATTTTTTCTTCCAAAAATTCTTAGGCATTTCTTAATTAAATTTTTAACTATAAACTTATTTTGACTCTTTTTCTGTATCTTTATTTTTAATTTGAGCAACTGTTTTAATACTTAATAGTACAGTTGCTAGCACAACATCTATTATACCGGTTATAATGAAAGGTGTGATTTTATTTATGATTCCGTATATTAGTCCCAGTGCTGAAGCCAAGAAACCAATCAATACAAATACCCAGGATAATTTATTCATTTCTCCTTCTTGGCACATATCGCATAATTCGTATATAAATCCAGCTTGAACACTAAAAACAGCGAGGTACACCATCCAGTCTCCTTTGGTTTTTGCCATTTATTATTCAAAATATATTTATACTAAATCATCAATTTTGTTAGACGAATCGGTATCAGACAAATTTTTGTCCTTTTTTGCTTTTTCGTCATCAACACTCTTGTCTTTTTCTTCCATCGGAGGAGCCGAAGGCATAGGATTGTCAAAAAATTCCAATATGTAGTCCTTTGGTCTATCTAGTGGATTTCCTTTTTTCTTTTTCTTGAAGGTACACAATGGTTTGACATGTTTTCTTTTTCGTTTTTTTATCATATAGATCATCAATACAAAAAAAGCTAAACTAAGTATGATAATTATTGTTATGATAGCTGTATTGTCTTCGTTATTTTGTATATCACTATTTTGCATTGTTAAATTATTAGACAAATTGTTTTGCTTTGCCTTATGATCAGTAATTTGTGATATCTCAACGATTGATGGGGTTATTTGTTTATTTGACGAAGGACTTGTAGAAAAAATGGACGGGGCTACTACAACAGGGGATGGATTCCTTGTCTTAAATACAGAAGGTGACGGAGATAAATTCCTTGTCTTAGATATAGAAGATGGCTCGGTAAAATTTTCGTCGGTAGTTAATGGGGAGGGTGAGATAGGAAAAGTAAGGGTCTTTTCAGTAACGTTTACAAGCGTTTTATTTGTATAATTAAAAGCTGTACTGTTCGTAAAATTTATTAAATTGTATGTGCTTTCGATCTCAGAGACAATCCAACTTTCATTGTCTTCCTGCATTGGAGATACGCACATTTTAATTTGCATTTGTGTGCGAAAATCGTTTAAATTCCAAAGAATAGTGCAATTTTCGCTAACTAACATCGGTAAAAATGTTAAAAAAAGTATGAAACGTCTAAGCATAATCAAAAGTATTTTCAACTCTTTAAAGTTTGTAAAAATAAAGCATGTATCGCGACAAATTAACCGTTTGGCCCATGGTCATGAGCAACAAACCTTTCCACGAAGATGGAGATAAAATAATTTTACCACAAAAAGCGTTGTTGAAAGTTAAACCTTCAAGAGATGGATCTCCATTAATTTTTAAAATTACAAATCCGGAAACTGAGCTAAGTATGTGCGTTGGGGTGATAGAGTTTACAGCGCTTAACGGAACGTGTTATGTTCCATATTGGATTATGAACCAATTAGCTATAGGAGAGGGGAAAAAATTGCAAATTCTTGATTGTAAAATTCCAAAAGCAACATACATCAAAATTAAGCTACATTCTTATCTAAGCAATCCAAAAGCAGTTCTGGAGGTAGCGTTGAGAAAATTTACCTGTTTAAACAAAAATACGACTTTTTCTGTGCCTTACATGGGTCAAAAATTGAATTTTGACGTAATAGACACAAAACCAGAATCCAGTGTTTGCGTAGTTGACGTAGATTGTGATTTAGAGTTTGAAGAAATTTCCAAACCACCTTCACCAGTCCCAGAGCGTAGAACTAGTGTTCACAGAAGAAATAGCGCAGTTGATTTGCAAAATCCTGTGGATTTGTCTAGCGATGTGTTACCTGATAAAATGCAAAATCGACTTGATCAGTTTGCTAAAAAGAAACCCTTACAACCTTTGAAAAAATTCCCAGGTAAAGGAAGGCGACTCGGTAAAAAGTGAATTTTTATACTTTTTCTATTACAAGATGTATATGAATAAAGTAAAAAAAGTTGAATTTGCAATTGAATATCCCCAGACCACGGGTAAAAGAAATCGAAGTCAGTCACCGCCACCATCGCTTCATAAATTAAGACGAACAGATGGGGAAAAAGATATCTGGAATTATGACTTGTACGTTTACAAAGTATACGCAGAACTAGGTGAACAAACAAGCGAAACCTTTTTTGACGACCTGTATAATCTTGGGGTACTATACAAGCAAAGTATAAGAGATCCGATGGATGCATCAGACGAACTAAACATTGATATTATTTTTGCCTCACGTGACAAAAACACTTACAAAAAAGGAGAAATAGCCGCTATTTTAAACTTTATCAATACCGGGAAAGCTTACAAAGCTTTTACCGACGTTCTAAAAGATGAAATGGATGTGAGTAACTCCGTCATTGTCAGGGACAAAAAAGATATCGATGCTTTTATAGATATGTACAGTGATTTTTTAGAAAAAGATGACGTGGTGGCTGATTTGTGTGCTTATATTTCACAGTTGTCATGTAAATCTAAATAAATATACTAAAGATAAATGGAAGTAGGCGATTTAGTTAAAATAACAACTTTTGACGATGGAAACACACATTTAAAAGATATGTTAAACATGTGGAGAATAGTTGGATTTAAGTTCGATAAAACCAAAAGTTTGATAATTCAAGTTAATTGGATAGAAAACAGACCTTGGGGTAAACGCGAACCTCAGGTAGCTCGAAGTATCTCTTCTTGGAAATTACAGAAAATATCTTATCCTTTGCCGGAATAAAGAATATGTATGCGTAAACATACATATTATACTATTTATTGCACAACAGAAGCAAAATTTCCGTGGTCGATAACGTTATTACGAAGTTTACCCCATTTTAATTGTTTTCGGATCTCTGGGAAATGTATTTGTACATCTATAGGACATAAAATGGTCTTTAAATTGTCTAACAAAACTTGTGCACCGTGTTTGTCAATAGCATAGCAAACCAAACCTAATTCTGGATCCCCGCAGGAAACTTCTGGATAAATGCTAGGAATTTCTCGTAGTTGATGATTAAATTTTTCTGGGAAAAAGTCCTCAACATCTTTTCCAATGGTATCATAAAAATTGTAAAGTTTCTTATCCAAATGCATAAAATTACAAACATTGGGCATGTACTCATCGCTTGTTTTGGTTATGTGTTGCCACCAATTGTCAGGTAGCTCACAATCGTCTTCCATGACAATAGCGGTTGTAGCATGCGAATTGTTAAGAAAAGAATCCCAAACTTTGAGATGTGATAAAAAAACTCCAATTTCCCCCGGTTTTAACTGTCTCAATCCGTTTATTGGAATAGAGTTATCCGGCAATTTTTCTTTACCATCCACCGCTGATATTATTGTCCATGGTATAGGACAATTTTTAAGCTGAGAAATCATATGATTTCTTCGTCCCTCCGACCTTTTTAAGTTTATCACATATATGTGAAAGTTTTTGGGGGCTTTATCATCTATAACCGTAACAAACCAACCATTTAACATTAGGTTTTTCCCATTTCTCAACGGCGGATTTTCACATGATTTTTCAACATAAAATTCAAAATCAGTGCTCGGTACCCATCCGTTAGATATCATATCTTTGATATAAGCAAGCAACACTGGGTTACGCGGCGGTGTGCTGATCGCAAAATTCGTAAAATTGACATACCAAGTGTTTGGAACATGTAAGTTTGGTTTAGTTTGCCAATTACCGATGTTTCCCCCATAAACATATAACATTGTTATTGACGCTGAGTAAAGTTTATTTTCATCTTCTAGTAGCATCCAATCTTCGACAAAATTAGGATAATAAGTTTTAATAAATTCCTCGCATTTTTGCAAGGTCAATAACTCTGTGGTAAAATCACTACTTTTCTCATGCGTGGTGTACAAAATGTTTGGTATATATAAGGCATTTTCGGCGGGAAAAACCAAAGGACCTTTTGCGTTACTATAATGTTTTTTACCCGTGCTTAAATCTGATTGGCACATATAAGTTGCGATTGGCGTGTGACCCTGGACATCCGTCGCTTCAGGAGCATTTAACATATTAATTTTTATTGGATTGTTGATTACATGCACCGTGTTTGAATACTTTGAGTTTTTTATTACCTTTGTAAGCATAATTGGCCCGGTTACCGCAAGAACCAAACCTTTTGGATGAACTTTAGTCGGAGACTCTACTTCTTGTGATATATTTAATTGCAAAGCTTTGTAAGGATTTTTGTGGAGATCCAAAACATTTTTAGCAGTTGTTCTTAGAATTTCTTTCATGATTGGTGCTTTTGGTCTAGCGTACAAAAACCAATTAATATATTCTCCACCTTGTGTAAACAAATGGCTTTGTGGTGCGAATATTGTGTTCCACTGAAAAGTTATCATATCTTTGTCGGGTGGCATTTCAGGGATTTTTTTACTGATACACGATTTCATATCCAAATATATTCCACCATTAATGTATATGATGGCGTATCTTAACAAATCAGCTTTTGCGGCTCCGTATTCATTGTTTAATAAATTAAAGGCTTGTGTCACTTCGTGATCGTATCCAAATTCTGTTTCCAACCACCGTTGAGCCAGTGACCAATTTTCACCGTCCTCAAATATTCGTTGTTCCCAATCGGGTGCCATTAGTTTTGTTTGTGTCCATGGATTTTTTTGAGCGTTACGTCCACCACAAGTTCCAAAAGGACCTGGTTCACACCAAATACGCCAGATAATTTTTGGGACTGGAGTTCTGACATAAGGAGCTTCATCATCCCAGCGATTTTTTACCCAATTTTTGTCTATCAATTTATCAAATAATTGGATTTCCTCTACCCATTTTTTTCTTTTGCAAAATACAAAATTGAGCAGATTTACAACTATGATTGCGAATGCTAATACCCCGCAAATTATAATTAAAATATCCATTTATTTCAGATAATATTTTATTCCCCAAAAGCTTTAATCTTTTTCATAAAACCATTTTTGAGAAAAAAGCTTGAAAGATATTTTTTCAGGTCCGCATAAAAATTTTTTGATCACGGTTATAACATTATCATTCAACCTTTCCGAAAGATACACTAAAAAAGTTTCTGTAAATTCGGTCAAGACATGTGGGTAAGGTTGGCAATCATCGATAGGTACTAATTTTCTAAAAGAAAAACCATTTTCCATCCAATCACAATCGCAAAATACTTTTCCGTTTTTTCTAATATGAACGACATGTAAAGCGGAAATTTTGGCACTGGAAAAAGATCCGTTACTTCGAGGAATTTTTACAAAAGTATATGGTTGAAGCAGTCTTTTAATGGAGTAAAAATTTCCTTGTCGTCCAGAATCTATGTTTCTAGTATATAATCCGTGCAGTTTACATTGCCATTTATTTTTACAAACTATTATTTGTCTACGAGGTAAGTCATCTTGTGTGTAACATAATTGATGACTTTCTGAAGGATCCTTGAATATATAGTTACAAGAATTACAAGATTTAATGGAAAACATTGTTTGGCATGGAAAAATCTTTTCCTTATTTGTTAAAAAGTATTTTATATGATTCCAAACTATTTGATGAATGTTTTTGTTACATTCGGAGAGTTTTAAAATATCTGTCAAACTCAAAACCTGTAAATTTATTTCAATTAATTTTTCTAGTATCATTTTTACTATTTATTTTTGTGTGTTTTCTAATAAATGTCTTTTCTAGTAGATAGAAACTCACAAGGTCCGCAGGTTTTAACGACTGTGGAAACAAACGACTTAACTGCAAATAGAGCCATTATCGATAGATTAAAATGGCCTTTGATCAATGCGGGAGGAGGAGCCGGTCCTGGCGGGGGATTACCTGCCGGTAATAATTACTCAGAATATTTATTTTGGAACAATACTGGAGCAGGAGCATGGGAAGTAGGCGGTGACGAAGTTCATTTAGGAACTACGGCTGGAGAAACTAATCAAGGAAATAGGGCGGTGGCTATCGGACTCGCGGCTGGTAATGTTAATCAAGGAGGATCGGCGGTAGCTATTGGATTTGAAGCCGGTAGAGATAATCAAGGAATCGGCGCGATAGCCATCGGGTCAATAAATACGGGGCAGACTTCCCAAGGAGTTAACGCTGTGGCTATTGGATCTGGAGCCGCTGAGGTGGGACAAACAGATAACGCGGTGGCTATCGGTATCAATGCCGGTAACACTACTCAACAAGAAAGCGCGGTGGCCATCGGAGATGCCGCCGGTAACGATAATCAAGGATTAGAGGCAGTGGCTATCGGACGCGGGGCTGGTAACGATAATCAAGAACAAAGTGCGGTTGCTATTGGTAATGGAGCTGGTGCGCAAACTCAACGACAAGATGCGGTTGCTATCGGAAATGCAGCCGGTGTTGGAAATCAACGACAAGATGCGGTGGCTATCGGAAATTTAGCCGGTAACGATAATCAAGGAGAAGCGGCGGTGGCTATTGGAGCCCGTGCCGGCACGATAAATGGTCAAGGAACCGGCGCAGTGGCTGTCGGAAACGAAGCCGGTAGAGATAA
>MDTD01068269.1_pt1 | contig 10240 bp, 9 predicted proteins | sample 811221 | NCBI WGS metagenome assembly MDTD01 (sample SAMN05326646, study PRJNA326480) | marine metagenome | isolation source: seawater | place: Pacific Ocean: South West | collected 2011
ATCGACAGATATTGGATTTAGCTAATATCATCGCCAAACATGCTGGAGGTTGTCCGGTCAAGTTTTTGACGGAGAATCCGGAATTGGACAAGACTGGATTGGTTGGTGATCGTAAGATCCATGAAGGTCGTGACTCTCGAACGTATCGTGTGGCATTTGATCGTATTTCCGAAGTATTTCCTGGTTATAAATGTCAGATGAAAGTGGAAGATGGAATTGCCCAACTTATAAATCAGTTATATTCCTTGAATTTTGATGCAGATATGTTTAAACGTCGTGGTTTTTATCGCCTTCAACATCTTGAAGATCTACTGGACCGAGGGGACCTTTCTCAAGAGCTGCGCTGGCAAAGCGAGGATTAGGGATGCTGGTTCGGCTTAATGTAAGTGAATTAGAAGAAGCTCTTCCTATCGTTAGTGGTCCAGAAAAGGAAAAAAGCTTCCAAGAAGCGGCAACCTCCGTTCGGAATCGTATGGCACACATTCTTCACGAGCCTGGTGCATTTCTGAATCGTGCAATCTGTTATTTGTTACGTGATACCTATATGCAGCCCCACCTTCATCCTAGTAAGGAAAAGGCAGAGCGGATTTGGGTCTTGGAAGGAAAGGTTGCTGTAATCGCTTTCAATGATGGCGGTGAGGTAGTTGACGTAGCAGAACTGGAAGCTGGTAGGCTTTCAGGGGTTCAAGTTCCACCGTTTACGTGGCACACCTATATAATGCTGACGGATCGAGTGATAACTTACGAGACTATGGAGGGTGTTTACGACCCTGTTACTTGGAAGACTTTCGCGGATTGGGCGCCAACTGAAGACAGTGTGGATGAGCAGTCTTACAGAGAAAGTTTGAGAAATAGCTATTTGGTATTTATTGCAGATTAAGTTTAAATAGATATTAGCCTAATTGACTCTAATGGAATACTTTTTTGGTTAATCAAAGGAAAAAAATGATTAGTGAAGAAGAGAATACACTCTCTTTAGCTACTAACATCATCCGACTAAGGCAGAGCCAATTGTTGGTGAATGAGCGCCTCAAAGCAGGAGAGTTTGTCATACCAATTCACCTTGCTATTGGTCATGAGGCAATTGCGGTTGCTGTCAGCGAAACGATGGTAAACGAAGATAAGTTATTTCTTACTCACCGGAACATCCATTACAATCTTGCTCGTTCTAAGAGTTTACGCTCTGAGTTAGACGAATACTATCTGCGCGATTCGGGAGTTTGTTCAGGAGCAATGGGCTCAATGAATCTTGCTATCACAGAAGAGGGGGTTGCGTATACTTCTAGCATACTTGGTAATAATATGCCAGTAGCTGTTGGGTATAGCCTTGGTAATAAGAATCGCGGGTCTGAATCAGTCGTTTTTGTTGTTACGGGAGACGGAGCAATAGAAGAGGGGACTTTTTATGAGAGTCTTGTATTTGCGCGTACAAACGAGCTTAGTACGGTTTTCTTAGTTGAAAACAATGAGTGGTCTCTCGGTACTCGGATTGAGGAGCGTAGGTCTGATATTAATTTGGAAGATATGGCCAAAGCTGTTGATGCACAGTATTTAAGCCTAAAAGGTAACCATGTATCGCATTATTTGAGCGAGTTACAGTCTGTGCGGAAGAGGTCTTTAGAAACAAAGATGCCGATTATAGTAGAGGTTGAATTGACAACGCTTGGTTACTGGTTCTTAGATCAGTCAGGAGGTGATGACGGTAAGTTCATTAACTACCATGCTGGTCCGGCTCCGACTACGGTGATTCAAGATTTGCCATGGCTCGTGGAGTCTGATGCTGATCCTGTATATGTGTTACGCTCTATTTTGGATGATGCAGATCTCTTAAAGATTTGGTCCGATCAGCGTGAGGTTTTGCAGGAGGAATTGCTTTGAAGTATGTCCAGCATGTTAATGAGGTATTGAGACATATTGTTGCGGCTCATCCAAGTTCAATTTTATTTGGACAGAATATCGATGCGGCTTCTTGCCTTAGCGGTTTATCACGTGGTTTGGGAGCAGTCAACAAAGGACTCACTCTAAATACACAGAATAGTGAAAGTACGCTAGTTGGAGTTGGCTTCGGTGCAATGCTTAGTGGTGCTTCGGCTGTATTTCTGATGAAGCAAACAGACTTTTTACTTCTCGGTATTGATCAACTTGCTAATACTTATAACATCTTGCGACAGAGGTCAATTAAGGGATCTTTCACAATTGTTGCTGTGTGCGTAGATAGCGGATATGAAGGACCTCAATCGGCATTAAATAACTTGGATGATTTTTGCTCCATAGCTAATGTGGAAGGTTTTACTTGCAATAGTCGTTTGGACACAAGTGCGATTTTTGAATCGCAGTTATTTGCTCCGGGCTTTCGAATTTTAAGTGTGAGCCAACGTTTTTTACGTGAGGAATCGTTAGATTTACCAATCGTTGCCTCTAATCCTACTGGGCATTTTTACCAGTACTACCAAGGTAGTGATGTCACGATTGCCTGTTTTAACTTTTCTCTACCAAATGGTCTGGCTTTGCGTGAGCATTTACTTCAAAATGGGGCACAGTCAAGCGTATACTCGGTGAATGCGGTTTTGGATCCGGAGTGTGAAGAGGTTCTTTCCAATGCTAGTCGCACAGGCCGATTAATAGTAGTCAATGATACAAAAAGCCGTAATCGTTCTTCGGATCGCTTTCTTGTTCGAGCGATGCGTGACTATGGAATAGAACGGGTGGTCGTAGCCGATAGAAATTGGGGGCAAGGTTGTTATATGCCTTGGCACGATCAACTCGAAATTGATATGGACGAAATTACGCAGCAAATTCTAGCATGAGGCAATGGGGCCACGAGACGATTTATTGATTACTGGAGTCAGATAATTTCATGAGCGTGCATTCATCAAAGTATCGTAAAGCGGCCGAGGATTTCTTAATTGAATCAGTGCGCCACCAATATTCTTACAATTTCACTTGGCTTTCGCGACCTGTAATTCAATACCCACAGGATATCGTATCCGTGCAGCAGCTAATATGGGATGTCAAGCCTGATTTGATTATCGAGCTTGGGGTTGCGCATGGAGGCTCTTTGATATTGAGTGCTTCAATGCTTGCACTACTTGACCTGTGTGAATTTGGTCAAGTATCATTGGAAGGTACCGGTGAACACCCACGCAAGGTATTAGGAGTTGATATTGAAATTCGTGAGCATAATAGAATAGCCCTTGAGGAACACCCTCTTTGGCCACGTATAGATCTTGTACAAGGTTCTTCTATCGACGCAGAAACAACATCCCAAGTTTGGTCATTTGCAACTAATTACGAAAAAATCCTCTTATTTGTTGATTCGAATCATTCTCATAAGCACGTGTTAGAAGAGCTTCGTGCATATGCTCCGCTCGTAGGTACTGGTAGTTACTGCGTAGTATTTGATACTGTGATAGAAAATTTACCAGCAGATACAAATGGGGATCGACCATGGGGGCCGGGAGATAATCCGATGACTGCGATGCACGAATATTTAAAAGAGCTTGAAGATAATGACGTTTTATCTCGTGATGGGAAAAAACTTAACTTCGAAATAGACCGGAAATTTGAGGCTCCTTCTATGCTTACTGTGGCACCCGATGGTTTTCTCCGAAGGATTTGATGACAGAATGAGAGGCGATAATTGTATGCGGACGGACTTGGAGGTTGGATAATTGCGTCCATATTTTTCTTTCGTGATTCCGTCGAAAAATCGAGCGCGTTACCTGCGGCATGCCATCCGTTCATGTCTAAGTCAGTCTTTTACTGATTTCGAAGTTGTAGTTAGTGACAATAACTCAACTGATGATACTCGGAGTTGTTGTGAGAGTTTTAAAGATGATAGAATCGTTTATTGTAACCCTGGGGTAGACCTAAGCTTAACGGATAACTTCGAAAATGGGCTAAAAAGCGTTAATGGCAACTATGTTCTTTTTTTAGCCGATGACGAAGTTTATCGTCCTCAGACATTAGCTGCTCTGCATGGAGTTATTGAGCAAACGTCGGCCCGAATTGTTTCATTTGGCCGAACTGCTCGCTATGTATGGCCCGGTGCAGACGCAGATGTGTGTAACGTGCTCAAAGTTGCTCCTTTTACAGGTAAGACAGCCGTAATTGATTCTGAAAGTCAGAGACGGCGACTTATTACCGGTGAGGCGGTGGCTAATTTACATACGGACTATGGCTATATTAACCGTGCCCTACCATTGTCTGTAAAAACCGTGATACAAAAAGACATTATTGATCGAGTTATTGCTCGGACTGGCCGTTTTCATCATCGTGCTCCAGATTGGTCTTCTTGTCTGCTATCTTTATGCGAGGTGGATACATTAGCAATATATGATCGCCATTTAAATATGGCTGGGATGGTTGCCGAATCTGGAGGTCCGGCATACGCAAAAAAAGGTACCTTTGACAAGCAAACCAATGCTGATTTACTTGCTCTAAATAGCGTGCCAGTAAAGGCACCACTCTTTTCTAATGTTATCTCTGATTCGATCCAGTATACGAAAACAATGGTTTCGCCTCAGTGTGATAACCTACGTCTAGACCCAACCTTATATACTTACAACTTACTTAGAGATCTCTACACATGGAAAGAGAATGGAATAGACATTAAAGAAATGCTAGCAGAAGTGCGAGGTTATATAAGCGATAACAAGGTGACCGAGCACGATGGTTTTCTTTACCATTTTGATACAAAGCGTCGCTGGAAGCCGGGTTACATTGCTTATTTGTTGAAGAAACGACGTCAGGCTAAGAGTAACTCGCAGGCCCTATCTACATGGAGTCGTGCTTATGACGGCGAGACTTATGGGTTTCATGATGTAGATAGTTGCATGAATTTCTACGATAACCTTGAACCAGATCTTCTTGGAGATGAGCAAGCATCTCAAATGTTTGAGAAATATTTCCCAACGGCTAAAATTGTAGAAAATAGCATAGAGGGTTTTAATACTACATAAGAGTGTATTTTTAAAAGTTAAATGTGGTGTAGAATATAGTGATATTTTTTATCTTTCTATCTTGATTCCCACCCAGCAGATCTGCAAACATACTTGGACGGACATCATTTTTGAACAGTCAAGATAGGATTTCCACTGTCAATCGCGTTCTTGTCAGATTTGGTAGTGTTTCGTTTGTAAATTCCTCCCTTGGTTTTATTAATAGCTTATTAATTGTTCATGCTTTTGGTGTCTCTCGCGAAATAGAAATTTACTTTGCAGCGACTCTTTTGGTAGGTACGATTGATAGAATATTTAGTGTCGGTACCACGACGGAAATTCTAATACCTTCATTCTTACAAATTAAAGAAAAAGAGGGCCTTAATATGGCTATGCTTTCTTTTTCGATGATTTGTAATTGGTTCATCATTGGTTCGGTAGTGGTAACATTGTTGGTCGTTACTGCCGCTAGCTCAATGGTTGACCTGATCTTACCGGGATTTGCTGCTGACCAAATTGATCAAGTAGTTGATCTTTTCTGTCTGCTAGCCGTATTTATTCCACTAAAAATATTCAATGGAATGTGTTCAGTACCTTTTAGGGCACTTGAAATTTATACCGTTCATGAAAAAACAGGTATCGTAAATAAATTTATAACAATGTCGCTTCTTTTGTTTTTAGTCGATTCAATGGGAGTAAATATTTTAGTTTTAGGAATAGCTTTTGGAGTTGTTTTACGCAGTATTTACATTTCTTATTTATTGTGGGATTACGGCTTGAAATATAAGTTGTTGCTAAGATCTGCTCAGTTTGGTGTCCGTTGGTTATTAAAACAAGTTTACATCCCTTTTATCCAGGCCATAGGATTACAAGTTAGTCGTTGGGTCGAGTTGGCAGCGTTCTCAATTATGCCAGAAGGATCTTTGGCCATTTACAACTATGTTAAACAACTCTATTTAAACTATTATTCGAATATCAGTAAGGTCATAGGAAGTGTATTTCTTACAGACGTTTCAACTTCTGAAAAGCAATTCAATGTAGATGTTATACAGACGTACATGCTAAAGGTATCTCTAATTAGTATTGCGTCTCTCTCTTTGTGTATTAGCGCTGGACAAGATTTCCTTCATTTTTTATGGTCATCTAACAGTTTTAGCGCAACAAATTTAAATTTGGCTTACTACTTACTCGTCATGTTTTTTGCTACGATGCTTATGAGTCTAGTCGAGAACTTATACCTTCGACTGAATGTAGCGCGTGGTGATGTAAGAATGCAATATTTAGGAAGTTTAGCTATTCTGACATTAACTAGTAGCTTACTTTACTTTTTGGCTGGTGCACTAGGGTTTACAGCGGTTATTATCGTTGGACTAATAAAGGGATTCGCTCATCTCGCATATTCTTTGTACGTGAATTATAGCCGGAACACGGAGTATTTTACGTCCCTTACTAAGATACATTTGTTGAAGGCTGTGGGTCTCGTGCTACTAACCTCTGTAGTCGCTTGGTTTATTTTCGGACTATTGCTTTCGGGTAACGAAACAGATTCGCGAATTATAGTATTTTTTACTCTGATTATGAAAAGTATTTTTGTCGTGTTTACTCTCTTTTTACTAAATCGGTTGTTGAGTGTTTATCCGTTGAGTTATTTGATTAAAAACTAGTCGTTAGCATATGTATTCAGAAAAAGTTGGTTATAGTTCAATATTGTAATAAGTAAAAAAGCTCATCTTACGGGTATTTTTTACTGTAACACTGAAGAATTAGAAGATTTGCGCACTAATGGTTGGGTTTTGAAAAACCATACGGAACGCCATTATCGGATGGTAGCAGACTTCGGTCCCCACGAACTATTGGCCTATTTTCAAGACTGTGAAATGTTCCTCAGAGGTATGGGGGGATCGGGTTTTGGTGTTCTACCTTTTGGTTTTCCTAAAACTCCAGCATAGTTATGCTATGATTTTTTTGCCGAAGCAGACTGGCGGCTTGTATTTGTGGGTAATCGGACGAACAGGTCAAGATAAGAAGGGAATATTTTGTGCAGGATTAACGCGCTTACATCAGAGTACTCCTTACTCTATTGGTCAGAAGAGTTGAGCCGCAGATGAAGAGTCAGATACGCAAACTATACAAAAACATTTCAGCTCGAGTCATTAGAGATGTTCTGTGTATACCAGATTCATTGCGAGATGTGGCACAAGAAGATTTGAACGAGCGCGTTCGGACAGCGTTGCGTTCACTAAGTAGTGCGGCTAGTATGCGGTTGTATGAAACGCCGGGGGTTTGCTTTTTTTCACCTGGAGAAGCCCGCTTAGATCTTTTTTTGCCTGTAGCTTGTCCGTCGCGCGGTGAAGTCTTGGTGCAAATGGAATATACCGCAATCAGTCCTGGGACTGAGAGAGCTCAACTTAATAATCTGCCCAATTCGGGAGTGCGATATCCTTATACACCCGGCTATTTGGGCGTTGGTACTGTGATGCGAGTTGGTCACGGTGTAAAGATAAAGAGAAAACAACGTGTCTGCGGTGCTTTACCTCATGCAGGTTTGGCTGTCGTCAAGGAAGAAGATATAAGTGTGGTACCAGAAGGTGTCGATAGCTTAGAAGCGTCTTTTTTGATAGCAGGTCTTATTGCTTTACGCTCTCTCGAACGGTGTGAGATAACATCTTCGACGCAAGTTGTAGTGCTAGGCCAAGGTTTAATAGGGCAGTTACTCGTTCAGATACTTAAAGCACGTGATGTCGCCTCAATTACCGTTGTCACACGAACTGCTACGCGCCATGAGTTATCCCGTTCAAGTGGTGCTGACCATTGCGTATGTTTGAACGATGTGGACCAAATTAAAGAATTGGCGGCCGATCTAGTTTTTGACGTGAGTCCAGATCCAGAAAGTGTGTCTCAAGCATTAGAAATAACTACAGATGGTGGTAGGATTGTGCTGTTAGGTAGCAGTCGCGGTCATTGCCAGAGCTTAGATATAGGCCAACTTATAAGCCGGCGTATCACGATTGAGGGAGCACATGCACGATTGGGCCTGCTATCTCCTGATCATAGAGCAGGTCTTGTAAGAGATTTTTTTGCACTTATTTCGAACGGAGATGTGAGCGTGCGTCGTTTGGATCCTCGCGTGCTCGCCCCTATCAACGCTAGCTCTTTTTATCGCGGTTTGGCTTACGGTCGTGAAAATAATGTCGCGACGATTTTTGACTGGGCTTCATCGGTTTTATCAGTAAATCGATATTGGAGTATTACGCGACTACGTCCCCAAGTGCGTGGCATGATGCGAGAAGCTCCAATTGACGTGAATGTTAGTGATATAGCAGATGATGTTTCGTACGAATGTACGAGCAAAACAACGTTTACCTTGAGGTGGGCGATTGTTGGCGCTGGCGAGATTGGAATGTCTAACGCACGGGCGATTGCAGGAAGTAAAACGGGTAGTATTGCTTATGTAGTTGATACAAATATGGCTTTAGCTGAGGGAATTGCCGCTGAGTTTGGGGGGCAGCCCTTGATGGACCTGCAGACAGTGTTAGAGGATAAAAAAGTAGACGCTGTGTTTGTCTGCACGCCGCATCATTTGCACTTGCCTGTTAGTAAATCTGCGGTGGATTTAGGGAAACACGTCATCGTTGAAAAACCGTTGGCAAACAATCTGGATTCGGCACGCCAAATGTATGAGGCTATACAAAATTCAAGTACGCGTGCGACAGTGGCTTTTATATTGAGGTATGAAAATAGAATTCGGTATTCGAAAAAGATAGTGAGTGATGGATTGATTGGAGAAGTTAACAACATTGATTTAACACTTAAAGTGAACAAACCTCCGAGCTATTGGACTGTTGGCAATAGCGGGCGCTCCAAATCTGACTGGCGCCAGAGTCGTGAAATGGCGGGAGGAGGTATTATCGCAATGCAGTTGTGCCATCACTTTGATCTTATACGGTATATTACCGGGCTCGAGGTCGAAGACGTAAATGCACTGTGTTACTTAGAGAATGGTCTTGAAGTCGAGTCGGTAGCACAAATACATTTTCGTTGTAGCAACGGTGCAATAGGCAGTGTGAGAGCGAGTTATCTTTCCAGAGGGGAAGATATAAATGAGCTGATTATTGCCGGATCTGAAGGCCAAGTAGATGTGTATGGAACACGTTTTTTCACAGCGCGCTCAACAAATGGTCTTTCGGGTAATCATTGGTATCGCTTCCGTGGGTTTCCCCAACAGCCAATGAGGACCTGCTTAGTTGACGATTTTGCGAAATTTGTTCACACAGGTGAACAGCCGCTTGTTACGTTAGATGATGGTCTCCGTGCGCAAGAGATTATAGAACGATGCTACAAAACGTAAAAGAGTTAAATTCTCAGACAGTATCTGCGATAGAGCAGAGCTGTGTTGGGTACGGTCAGGTGCCCCCAATTATAGAAAATGCAGAGTATACCTTATGGGATGGTCCACATCGGGTCTATTTTTCTCAGGTAGGTGAGGTTGGACTTGTGGTCCGTAAGCAAAACGATTGGGAAGTATTATCTTGGCAAGTAGACCAGTTGTCGTTACATCCACTGTATGTGCCCTTGCTCATAGCTGATGTTCTACTAATTGGTTTAACTCCTCAAGCTACTCGTATTCACTTTTCAGGGTGTCCATGTTTGGCTGCAAGTGCAGCCTTGATTTTATGCTCTCAAAAAGGAGCCGAATTTCGTATTTCTTCGGACGATAGTTCAGTTTGTAACGAAGTCACAGGAATAACAGCTTTAGAACCTTCAGGAAAGCGCGAAATCGACTGTGCAGTTCTCTGCGCGGCTACAGAAGCTTCTTTGACTTCAACGCTCGATATGTTAATACCCGAGGCACAGTGTTTTTTAATACCGCCGCTAGTTGAGACCTGTATTGCAATTGATACATATAGTTCATTGCACCAGCCTCGAATATTGTTGAGTGGTTGGTTTGATAAAGACTTAGAATTTTATATTGACTCACTCAAATGGAAGGAATTACGGAATTTACTTGCAGTTGATAAAAACGTATAATAGAAATAAGAGATAAAAATTTCTTATTTTCACTTCCCCTTCAAAATCAATCATTTTGCTTTCTAAAAATGAAAAATATGGATCCGATCTAATTGTTCCATATGTCGAAAGCATTGGTGATTTTGCCAATTTCTTTAGAAGATTCAACCCTACTCGCGATATTTACTGCATTACACCAGATGTAACACTAAAGTTTATAGATGCCGACAATCCCAGCAACTACATTTCTGGTACGAATGCCCACGAGTATTTCGGATAGAATTACACCTTTG
>MDTD01157318.1_pt1 | contig 10240 bp, 8 predicted proteins | sample 811221 | NCBI WGS metagenome assembly MDTD01 (sample SAMN05326646, study PRJNA326480) | marine metagenome | isolation source: seawater | place: Pacific Ocean: South West | collected 2011
AAAGTCATAATTTTAGATTAAAATACTAACAAGAAGACAATTACAATACCAAAAAAACTTAATAAGACATTATTTCTAAAATTTTTTAATCTCATTTGTTCCATTTCTAAGTTTTTATTGTTTATGCCCAAATTTAATTTTCCTTCAGCCACAAGTTTTAATGCATATTCTGCTTTATCCATCAAACCTGGAAAATCAGGTATTCGTTTGATTATTTCAGCAGATGTATTTAAAGCTGTATCAATTGTTGATTTGGGACTTTTTAAGTTTTTTAGCCAATCTTCCAAAACAGGTTTGGATACTTCCCAAATATTTGTCTCAGGGTGCAATTTTCTTGCAACTCCCTCTACAACAACCATTGTTTTTTGTAGTAACAATAATGGGGGTTGTGTAGCCATATTGAATTTTTCAGTAATCTCAAACAATTGTGCAAGCAAATTTCCACCAGAAATATCTTTTATAGATTGGCCGAAAATTGGCTCGCCCACTGAGCGTAATGCTTGTGCAAATTCATCTTTAGATGCATTTTGAGGCACTAATCCAGCTTGAAAATGCACTTCAGCAACTTTAACATAATCTCGTTGTATAAACCCATATAAAATTTCAGCTAAAAATTTTCTATTATTTTTATCAAGTCTTCCCATTATCCCAAAATCAACTGGAACAATATTTCCTTTTGGGTCAACAAATAGATTACCCTGGTGCATGTCCCCATGAAAAAAGCCATCTCTAACAGCTTGTTTTAAAAAATGTTGAATTAGATTTTCTGCTAAATATTTCAAATTTATACCTTGCTCTTCTAATTTTCCCTGTTCTCTAATTGAAACACCATTTACTTTATCTAAAGTAAGTATTTTTTTGGTTGTATAATTCCAATAAATTTTTGGAACATTAAATCCCTTATCTAATTTAGTGTTTTCATACAATTCATTAGCAGCAGCAGCTTCAAATCTAAGATCCATTTCAATGTTGGTAATTTCTCTTAAAAGATGCACTACTTCTACTAGCTTCAATCTCTTAGCTTTTGAAATTGTATTTTCAACAATATATGCAAATAACATTAGAGCATCCAATTCTTCATTGAACAGTTGCTCTATATCTGGTCGTAAAATTTTTATCGCTACCTGTTTTTCTTGATTTTCATTCTTAATTTTAGCGAAATGGACTTGTGCAATAGATGCAGCTGCTATTGGTTCACCTATTTCAATAATATTTTTGTATTGTTTCTCACCAATTTCTTTTTTGATAACTTTTTTGGCTTCATAAAGTTCAAACGCAGGAACTTTATCTTGAAGTTTTTCTAAATCTTTAGCCATCTCGTCACCGATTATGTCTGGTCGCGTTGCTAAAAATTGCCCAAGTTTTATAAATGTAGTGCCCATACCTTGAAGAGCATCACATAGGTTTTGACCTGGGTTATTATTTCGTATTCGAGTATTTTTTGAGCCAATTGAAATAAAACTAAAAAATAAATTTATAGATAATGGTATTTGATGCACTTGATTGATCGTATCAATTGCACCTGAAGTAGAAAGTTTTCTGGCTATTTGAAATAACTTAAAAACTCTTTTAAACATTTAAATTTTCCATCCAGAATGAATAGCAGAGATACCGTTTGAAAGATTTCTGTATTCTACATTGGTAAATCCATTTTTAGTTATAAGCTCTAAAAGCTGTTCTTGGTTATAAAAAGTATCTATGCTGTTGATTAAATATTCGTAAGGTTTTGAAGATCCTACGATATATTTTCCCAAAACAGGAATTACTTTTGAAAAGTTTTTATACAAAAAATCTAATAATTCATTGTCTATTTTTGAAAACTCTAAACACATAAAACGACCACCTGGTTTTAAAACTCTGTATGCCTCTGAAAGAGTTTTGTTGATATCAGAAACATTTCTTATACCAAAGCTTATTGAGTAATAGTCATATACATTATCTGCAACAGGCAATGTTTCAGCTCTAGACTTGATCCATTTTATATTTCTGAAATTTATAAGATTGTTCTCTCCTTTCTTAAACATATTTTCATTTGGTTCTATACACGTGACCGTGGAAAGATTTTTGTTTCTTAAAGAAAATAGTTTTGCTATATCACCAGTCCCTGAAGCGACATCAATCAAAGAAGAGTTACGAGATGGATTCATCCAATCGATGAATTTATCCTTCCAAATACGATGAACACCAAAAGACATAATATCATTCATCAAATCATATTTATTGTAAACTTCTGAAAATACAGAATTGACTAATTTTGCTTTATCTTGAATAGTACTTTTCATAATTTAATTATATGCCAGAATTACCAGAAGTTGAAGTTGTTAAAAGGTCCTTAATAAACAAAATACAAAATTTGATTGTAAAAGCAGTCAAAATAAAAGACGGAAGATTAAGATATAAAATTGATAGAAAAAAAATCAAAAAAATTATTGGCCTTAAGTTAAAAAAAATATCCAGAAGATCTAAATATTTAATATTTTTTTTTAATAAGGATATAGTGATGTTAGTCCATTTAGGCATGACGGGGAAATTTTTCTTCATTAATAATAAAAAGACAAAATATAAGACTAGTTTTTACTACGATATAAATGAAGAAAAAGATGAAAAACATGATCGTTTAATTTTTAATTTGTCAAACAATCAAAAATTAATTTATAACGATGTAAGAAAATTTGGTTTTATTAAGTTTTTAAAATATAAAAATTTAGAAAAAATCTCTCATATAAAAAATTTAGGACCAGAACCGTTAAGTACAAAATTTAACGTCATCTATTTTAAAAATTATATATTAAAGAGAAATAGGACAATTAAAGATATATTAATGGATCAAAAATTTGTATCGGGACTTGGCAATATTTATGTTAATGAGATTCTCTTTTATAGCGGGGTAAGGCCTGTAAAAAAAGTTAATAATCTCTCAAATAATGAGATTAAAAAAATTGTTAAATATACTAAAAAGATAATTTCAAAAGCTATTATTTTTGGAGGCTCATCTATAAAAGATTTTTCTAGTAGTAGTGGAAAAAAAGGATCATTTCAGCAATATTTTAGTGTTTATGGAAAAAAGGGTGAAAAATGTTCTAACAAAAACTGTAGAAACAATATATTAAAAATTGTTTTAGCAAATCGAGCATCATTTTATTGTGCTAATTGTCAAAAATAATAAAGTTGACCGTATTTAATTGCACATATATACAATCTTAAAAAAAATATGCCTAATACCAAATCAGCAATCAGAAGAGTTAGAAGGGTGAAAAAACAAACCCAAGTCAATAGAATTAGAAAAAGTAAGTACAAGAATGCTGTTAAGCAAATGGAGCTACATCTTAAGGCGAAAGATAAAGAAAAATCAAAAAAATATTTCTCAAAATTTCAATCAATTCTAATGCAGGTTGCTAAGTCAGGTATTGTGAGTAAAAACACAGCTGCAAGAAAAATTTCTAGAGTTTCAAAAAAAATTTCCTCAAAATAATCAATTATTAGTTGATCATTTTTAAAACGTAAATCTACATTTAGAATCTGATAACAAAATATTGAATCAGCTATCGATGAGTTGAAATTTTTTTTTCTATTTGAACCCTAAACGTGCAACCAGATTAAAATTTTTTTTTTTCTATCTGAACGTTAAACGTACAACCGAATTATAATTTTTTTTTTCATTACAACCTCTGCATAGTTGAAAATAATTTGTAAAAAGCGTTTAAAGTACTTTCTTAAGAAATTTCTACATGGATAAAAATAATATTAAAAAACAAAATTCTTTTATTTCTGAGGAAGAAAAAACCTTAAATTGGGAAGAAATTCAAAGTGCATTTAAGAAAACATTTGGTAGTGAAATTTACAATAGTTGGTTACAAAAAATTTCATTAGTTAAAGAATATAATGATTACTTAATACTTGGAGTTCCTACTCGTTTCTTTAGAGATTGGATAGTCTCCAGATATTTAGATAAAATCCTTGAGCAGGTAAAAAGCTTTAAACTAAGCCTAAATAGAATAGAGTTTAAAATAATTGAAGAAAATAAACAAAATCAAGAACTTATTAAAATAGATGAGTTAAATAAAGTAACAGAAATTAAGGACTCAATATTAAACTATAATAGACTAAATCCAAACTTGAGTTTTGATAGCTTTATACAAGGAAAAAGTAATGATATTGCCTTGTCTTATTCAAAAAAAGTCTGTGAACATATTTCTAGGTACAATCCATTATATATTTGCGGAGGGGTGGGTTTAGGTAAAACGCATCTTTTAAATGCAATAGGATTAGAGCTTCAAAATAACAATAACGTAATGTTTATTTCAGCTGAAAGATTTATGTATCATTTCATTAAATCCATCAAAAAGAATGACATGGTAAATTTTAAGGATTTTTTTAGAAAATCATCGGTTTTCATCATTGATGATATACAATTTATAAGCGGTAAGGAAAGCCTTCAAGAGGAGTTTTTTCATACATTTAATAGTCTAATCGATAAACGATCTCAAATAATCATATCTGCTGATAGACCTCCAATGAAACTAGATAGAGTCCAAGACAGAATAAAATCAAGATTAGCTGGAGGCCTTGTAGTTGATATCGAGTCACCTGATCTAGATTTGAAAATAAAGATAATCAAAAAAAAGATTGAAGAAATTCAAAGTCAATTTAAAGAAAATATTAATCTTACACATGAAGTGATTACTTATATAGCTAGTGAAAGCAAAACAAATATACGTGAACTAATAGGAGTCCTTAATAGAGTAATAGCATTTAGCAGAGTCCATAACAAAGACCTAACTATTAATGATTGTAAAAATATTTTAAAAGATGTTTTTAGTCAAATAAGGGTTATAACTGTCGATAAAATTCAAAACATAGTTTCAAACTACTTTAACATCGCCTTGAGCGAAATGCTTTCTCAAAGAAGATCAAGACCTTTAGCAAGGCCAAGACAGATAGCTATGTATTTAGCAAAGAAAATGACAACAAGGTCGCTACCGGAAATAGGAAGAAGATTTGCTAATAGAGATCATACAACAGTTATACACGCAGTTAAAACTATAACTAGACTATCTGAACAAGATGATGAAATGAAAAAAAATATAAGTCAGATAAAAAGTTTATTATTAGAGCAATAATTAAATGCAATTTATTGTTAAAAGGGACATTTTACTTAAATCATTAAATTTTGTTCAAGGTGTTGTTGAAAAAAAAAACACACTTCCAATATTATCTAATGTTTTATTACAATTGAAAGATAAAAAATTATCTATCGTCGCGACAGACTTGGATATAATTTTTTATGATGAAATTACAGAAGTAAAGATAATAAAAGAAGGAAGCACTACTACCTCAGCCGCAATTTTGTATGATATACTAAGAAAAATTTCCTCTAATTCAGAATTAAACTTTGACTTAAAATCTAATAACAAGTTAAATTTGAATAGTTTAAATGCAAATTTTAACCTATTGTGTTTACCAACAGATAATTTTCCGACTTTTGCTGATGAATTTGAGGGTCAAGAAATTTCTTTAAATAATAATAGATTTTTAAAACTTTTAAATAAAACTAAAATTTCAATATCAAATGATGACACAAGGCATTATTTAAATGGGATATTTCTTCACATGACCGAAGCCCATGGAAGAAAATTTCTAACAGGTGTCGCTACAGATAGTCATCGTTTATCATCAAGCAGTCTAGAAATTCAGGGAGTTTCGGACTTTTCCTCTATTATATTACCCCGAAAAACTGTATTTCAACTTTGTACCTTGTTAGCAGATTCATCAGAGCAACTCTCAATGCAAACTAGCGATAACAAAATAAAATTTTCTTTAGGAAAAATGAAGCTAATATCTAAAGTAATTGATGGAAAATTTCCAGATTATAAAAAGGTTGTTCCTTCAACCAATGATAAAACTCTTTTAGTCTCATCAAAAGATTTCGTTAATTCAATTGAGAGAGTAGCCAGTGTCTCACTTGACAGAAAAGAGGGAGTAAAACTTGCAATAAATAAAGATAGCATTCAACTTTCAGTAAATAGTGCAAATTCTGGGGAAGGAAATGAAAAAATTAAAGCAGAATTTAGTTCAGAAAACTTAAACATAAGTTTTAACTCTAAATATTTAATTGATATTGCTTCTGAGGTAGAAGATAAAAATTTGAAAATGAACCTTAAAGACTCCATTTCGCCAGTTTTAATCGAGGATGTTTCAGATAAAAATAGTTATTACGTCATAATGCCAATGAAAATCTAAATTTAGTGGTTTTTGAATTTTTTTTATTTTTTTTGACCTATAATTGTTGATAGTAAATAGTTTTAAGTCACTTTGGTCAAACGTGATTTTATATTCAACAAAAAAAATGTTATATTAATTAAAGTCAAAAATATAATGTCTAAAAAATCTGAAATAAATAAAACAACATCTTATGGTGCAGACTCCATTAAAGTCCTTAAGGGTCTGGATGCAGTAAGAAAAAGACCCGGGATGTACATTGGTGATACAGATGATGGTTCTGGCTTACATCATATGGTTTTTGAAGTTGTTGACAATTCAATTGATGAGGCCTTAGCTGGATATTGCAAGAATATTATAATTACTATTAATTCAGATAGCACAGTAACCGTCGAAGATGACGGAAGAGGCATACCTGTAGATATGCATAAAGGTGAAAAGATGTCTGCAGCAGAGGTAATAATGACTCAATTACACGCTGGAGGAAAATTTGACCATGACTCCTATAAAGTTTCAGGCGGTTTACATGGAGTAGGAGTTTCAGTTGTTAACGCACTGTCAGAAAAATTAGAGTTAAATATTTTTAGAGACGGAAATGAATATGAAATTATATTTAAAGATGGAAATTCATTAAAACCTCTTAAAAAAAAAGGAAAGACGAGAAAAAATGGTACAAAAATAACTTTCTTGCCTTCTAAACAAATATTTTCCTCAATAAATTTTAGTACTAATACAATTGAAAAACGAATAAGAGAATTAGCTTTTCTTAACAAAGGTATTTCGATTAAGTTAATAGATAATACATCTAAAAAATCTAAAGAATTTGTCCATAAGTATGATGGAGGAATTTTAGAGTTTGTAAGACATATTAATCAAAAAAAACCAATTTTAGTTAACAAAAACGAAAAAGAAGTATTTAAAAAACCTGTTTATGTAACTGCAACAAAAAATAGCGTGGTAGTTGAATGTTCTTTTGAATGGAACGCAGGTTATTCTGAGGAAGTATTACCTTTCACAAATAATATTCCACAGAAGGATGGAGGTACCCACTTACTTGGATTTAGAACAGCTTTAACAAGAGTTATTAATAAGTATACAGCTGATAAGAATAACAAAAAAAATAAAATTTCGTTATCAGGGGAAGATATTAAAGAAGGACTTACTGCAGTCCTGTCTATCAAGATGCCTGATCCGAAATTTTCATCACAAACAAAAGATAAATTAGTATCATCAGAAATTAGAAATATAGTTGAACATATAATAAGTGAAAAAGTTTCAACATGGTTTGACCAGAACCCGTCAATTGCAAAGGTTGTTTTAGAAAAAATTACCCAAGCTGCAATGGCTAGGGACGTTGCAAGAAAAGCTAGAGATAGTGTGAGGCGCAAAGGAACTTTTGAGTTATCAGGCTTACCTGGAAAACTTGCTGATTGCCAAATACAAAAGCGCGAGGGTACAGAACTATTTATAGTTGAGGGAGACTCGGCAGGAGGATCTGCAAAACAAGGAAGAGTAAGAGAATATCAAGCTGTGCTACCTTTAAGAGGAAAGATCTTAAATACTTATGTAAATGGAAAATCAAATGGCGAAGATCATTCAACAAAAGCATTATCAAAAATGATGTCCTCTAATGAAATCGTTACTTTAATCAATGCATTAGGCACTGGCTCGAAAGATTTTAACATTGAAAATCTAAGATATGATAAAATTGTAATTATGACCGATGCTGATGTCGATGGTTCTCATATAAGAACTCTCTTATTAACTTTCTTTAATAACCATCCATTTAATCAATTAATTGAAAATGGGCACATATATTTAGCTCAACCACCATTATTCAAGGTTACAAAAGCCAACAAGAGTGTTTACATAAAAGATGAAAAAGACTTAGAGGAATATATCTTAGATGTCGGTAAGTTTAATAAGAAAATTAAAAAGGGATCGGCCGAGTATAAAAATCTGATGCAAGAACAAAGAGAAAAATTGTCCATCCAACGATTTAAAGGTTTAGGAGAAATGAATCCTGAAGAACTTTGGGAAACAACTTTGAATCCCAATAATAGAACAATGCTCAGAGTTCAGTATACAAAGGGAACTAAAGACAAGTCTAAAGAAGACCAAAAAATGATTAAAGTGTTGATGGGAGATGAGGTGGCACCAAGAAAAGATTTTATTACAAATAATGCTTTAGACGTTGCAAATTTAGATATTTAGATCGGTCCCCATGAATTTCTCAACTCTCTTTCGAACAAAAGAGAACCTTAATTTAGATAAAAATACCCTCACAATTTTGAGATATATTGCCATATTCGGTCAATTTTTAGCTATTAATATAGTTTATTTCTATTTGGATTTGCCGTTCCCGATTGAATTGAGTTATGCCATCATTTTTATTGGTCTGATGACTAACCTGTTCCTTCAGTTTGGAATAAAACTTAATCAACTTAAAGATTTCTACGCTTCAATGTTCTTAATTTATGATCTTATCCAATTAAGTTTTTTACTTTATTTGACAGGCGGGATTTTTAATCCATTTTCCTTTTTACTTGTCATTCCAGCAATAGTTTCTTCAACTTTTCTTAGCATGGGAACAACTATAATTTTAGGATTTATAACTTCTTTGCTTCTGCTATTAATTTCATTTTTTCATTTACCTCTGCCAGGTGAAGATATGAATTTACTTCACTTTCCTAATTTCTATAAAACAGGAATTATAATTTCTATTTTTATTGGATTAGTATTCCTAAGTTATTTTGGTATAAGATTTGCTGGTGAGTCAAAAAAAAGATCTGAGGCATTAAACAAATTACAAGAAGTCATTTCTAAAGAATATGAGCTTGAGTCCTTAGGTGGGCAAGCTGCTGCTGCTGCGCATTCTTTAGGGACACCTCTTGCTACAATAAGTGTTGTTGCAAAAGAATTAAAAAAAGAAATTGGAAATCAAAAAGAACTTTCAAAAGATATTGATTTACTTATAAGTCAAACAAAAAGATGTAGTGAAATTTTAAAGCAAATATCGAAGAAACAAATAAAGGAAGATAATTTTTTAAGTTCGATAAAATTAGAAGATTTACTTCAAGAAATTATTGACTCTTTTAAAGAAACATCCTCTAAACATATAGATCTAATCGTAAATAATGACACAAATAAAATTGCTATACGAAGGACACCTGAAATGATTTATGGCTTAAGAAACTTTGTTGGCAATGCTGTGAAATTTTCAAAAAGTAAAGTAATAATTTCACTAAGAAGTGATAAAGAAATAATTGAAATAAAGATTAATGATGATGGCCCAGGTATACCTGAAGATATCATTCAAAAAATAGGTGAACCGTATATTAAGTCTAGGTCAAAAGAATTAAGTTCTAATTCTGGTCTGGGGCTTGGTAGTTTTTTAGGTAAAACTTTATTAGAAAGACAAGGGGCAAAATTACTGTTTAAAAAAAATAGTGAGTTAGGCGGTGCCTTAGTAGTCTTAACGTGGTCTCCAAAAAATTTTACTAACTTTTAAACTCAAAAGAATATGCTAAAATTTTATAGGCTAACTTAGCAACTAAAAAATTATAAGAATTAAAATTTTTAATTGGAGCTAATTCATTAATATCAGCTCCTACAATATTTGATAATTTACAGACTTCTTTTATAATTGGCAAAACATCGTCCCACAATAACCCCCCAGGTTCAGGAGTGCCAGTTGCAGGCATTATACTAGAGTCAAAACTATCAACATCAAATGTTATATAAACATTTTTATTTTTAAAGATATTTTTTAGTTTTTTTAAATTCCATTTTTTTTTGTCTTTACCCCAAAAAATTTTAATTCGGTTATTGTTCTCTTTGTAAAACCTCATCTCATTTAGAGAAAGATTTCTGATACCAAAAGAAACAACTTCAACATTTTTAAAATCTAGACATCTTTTTATTGCAGAGGCATGTGAATATTTTTCTCCATTATAGCTTTGACGTAAATCTGCATGGGCATCAAAATGCAAGAGGCAAATATTTTTATATTTTTTAGCAA
>MDTD01159577.1_pt1 | contig 10240 bp, 10 predicted proteins | sample 811221 | NCBI WGS metagenome assembly MDTD01 (sample SAMN05326646, study PRJNA326480) | marine metagenome | isolation source: seawater | place: Pacific Ocean: South West | collected 2011
AAAGATAGAAAAAAAATTTTATTTGAAGGTGCCCAAGGTGTTCTTTTAGACGTTGATCATGGAACTTATCCATTTGTTACATCCTCAAATACTGTGCCGGCTATGGCAGCAACCGGCTCTGGTTCTGGACCTGATAGAATTAATTATGTTTTAGGTATTACAAAAGCATACACAACTAGGGTTGGAAGTGGCCCTTTTCCGACTGAGCTAAAAAATAAGATCGGTGAAACTTTAGGTAATAGAGGGAAGGAGTTTGGGACAGTAACAGCTAGAAAAAGACGATGTGGTTGGTTTGATGGAGTTCTAGTCAGACAAGCAATAAAAATTTCAGGAATAAACGGGATAGCCCTTACTAAACTTGATGTATTAGATGAACTTGACGAGATAAAAATGTGCATTGAGTACGACTTAAACGGAAAAAAAATTGACTATTTACCAGCTGCTTCAGAAGATCAGTTTAATATTAAGCCAATTTATAAATCTTTTCCTGGATGGAAAACAAAAACTCAAGGAATTAGAAATATGAAAGATTTGCCTGAAAACGCAAAAAAATATATTTATGCTCTTGAAGATTATATTGGAGCAAGAATATCAAGTATATCTACAAGCCCCGAGAGAGATGATACAATTTTAATAGAGGACCCTTTTAAATTTTAGAGTTAATTAGTCGGAAGCAGCTTTCTTGACTTTTCTGCATTAATCATACATTTTTGTAATTTTTCAAAGGCTTTAGTCTCAATCTGTCTAATTCTTTCTCTACTTAATTTGTATTTTTTACTTAGTTCTTCAAGAGTTATAGGATTATCTATAAGTCTTCTAGCTGTAATTATTTCTTTCTCTCTTTCATTTAAAATTTTCATAGCATTGTTAAGTAAGTCTATCTTATCTTCATATTCTTGTTTTTGTGAAATAGCTAATTCTTGATCCAACCTTTCGTCAACTACCCAATCTTGCCATTCGTCATTTTCACCACTCTTAATTGGATCATTTAAAGATTTTTCTTGCCCCATCATCCTTCTGTTCATATTAATTACTTCTCTTGAGTCCACATCTAACCGTTTAGAAATTTCATTGACTTGATCATCTTTAAGATCTCCCTCTTGACCCGGAGCTATTTGATTTTTAATTTTTTTTAAATTAAAGAAAAGTTTTTTTTGAGCTGATGTAGTACCCATTTTAACTAGGCTCCAAGATCTTAGGACATATTCTTGTATTGCTGCTTTGATCCACCACATTGCATATGTAGCTAATCTAAATCCTTTATCAGGATCAAATTTTTTTACAGCTTGCATTAAACCCAAGTTACCCTCTGAAATAAGCTCATTTACGGGTAAACCGTAACCTCGATAACCCATAGCAATTTTTGCTACTAATCTTAAATGACTAGTAACCAGTTTATGAGCTGATTGTAAATTTCCGTTTTCTCTCCAATTTTTTGCAAGCATGTACTCTTCCTCCGCATCCAGCATTGGAAATTTTTTAATTTGAGATAAATAAATTGAAAGACCTCCAACTGAAGGAATTGGTAAATTAGAAATTTCTTTATTATTATTCATCTCTTAAATTTATAATTTATTGTTTTTTTTTTCAACTAGAGAGTTTTTCGAGTAAATTTACTATTTTTTTAAAATCATTTGGGGGATTTGAAGAAAATTTTACCCATTTATCTTTAGTTGGATGCATAAACTCCAATGTCTGTGCATGTAGAACCTGACCATTTATATTATTAAGATTTTTAAAAAAAATATTATTAAGTTTTTTAAATTTAATATTTTTTTTTCCGTACTGTTTATCGCCTATAATTGATGACCCTTTAAACTTTAAATGTACTCTAATTTGATGAGTCCTTCCTGTCTCTAAGTTACATTCTAACAGACTTATTGTGGGAATATCTGGACTTTTGAATACTCTAATCGTTTTGTAATTAGTTATTGCTTTTTTTCCTGAAAAATCTTTGACAGTCATTAATTGTCTATTTCTTATATTTCTTCCGATAAGTGTTTCTATTCTTCCATTTAAAGGCCTTATAACTCCCCAAATTAAACATTGATATTTTCTTTTGATCGTGTGATCACTAAATTGTTTTCCTAATTTTGCGTGAGTGAAATTATTTTTAGCAATTACTAAAATTCCACTGGTATCTTTGTCTATCCTGTGAACAATTCCAGGTCTTAAGGATCCATTAATATTTGAAAGGTTACTTTTATATCTAAAAGCTAAAGCATTAGCTAATGTGTTATTATGACTACCAGCTCCTGGATGAACAACCATCCCTTTAGGTTTATTGACTAAAAGTAAGTCTTGGTCTTCATAAATAATATCTAAATTAATATTTTTCGGAACAAGTTTATTTTCCTCATCATTTAGCTTAAAAATTTTTATTTTGTCATTGTATTTAAGCTTAATTGAAGAGGAGGTAATTTCTTTTTTATTAATTTCTACACATTTATTTTTAATAAGCTTTTTTATAAATGAGCGAGTATAGTTTTCCAATTTACTAGCTAGAAATACATCTACTCTTACTCCAACTCCATTTTTTGTAACAGATAATTTTATTGTGTTATTCATAAATTAATTTAAAATATTATTGTGCGCCGGTAGCTTCAACTGGATAGAGCGCCGGATTTCGGCTCCGGAGGTTATGGGTTCGACTCCTATCCGGCGCACCAAAACTAAATCAACCATTCTAAATACTTTTGCTTATTTTCTAAAATATAATCTGGGAAACTTTGATCCAACTCTACTCTCTTTAATTTATAACCTCTGTCAAATATATCTTTGTTTTTAAATATCTTATGCTCGATATCTTTTTCATTTAAAAGATTACTATTAAATTCACCATGGGAAAAAGACTTTATTTTTTTTAAAATTTCCCTTGGCGTTTGTAAAAAAGAAAAATGCCAGCCACCTTGAATTATTTGAAGATTTCTTTTATCTATTCTCCAAAAGGGGTAGTTCTTAAATTTTAAATTTCTTAATAATTGCATATTTATTAAATATTTTTTTTTTGTAATTTTCGAACCAATCCAATTACTCTCATTCAAATTCTGGAGATTTAATTTATACATAAACATCTTTTGTGAAAAAGCGATAAATTTTTTATTATTTTTTATTTTATCTAGTTTAGACAAATCAGGTATTTCATCTGAGTCGGAAAGTATTATTAAATCATCTGCAGCAGCATCATTAATACCATTAACCAGAAAATTTCTTTGATGTTGTTCAATTGGTGACTCTCCACCAGTATGGTTTTCAAATGTTTTTTCTTCTTTATAATCTGCTATTAAAAATCTGATTTTATCTTTAAATTTTGGAAAATTTTTAATATCAAAATTAATTTTTTTCTCTTTTCCTTGGTGCGTTTTACTTGACTCAGAAATTACGAAGTAGTCAACATATTCATTCAATATATTTAGCCTTAGATCAACTATGTGATCTTCATTAAAATATTGAAAACAATCGTATATAGCCATTAATTAAAATATAAATCTTCAAATTTTTTTATTTCACTATAATTTATATTTAATCTTTTTAAAATTATTTTGAGTATGCTCAACTGACCAAAAATTAACATTAAAGATATGAATTTTTCTTTAGAGTTTTTTATTAAATTTTGTCCGATCTCATTATCAAAATTTGGAACAAATATCATATCCATTTCAGCTGGAATTCTTGTGCAATGACCTCCTATTGCTTTCCAATCTATAGATACATAATTCAAATTATGAAGGTAATTTAAAATTTCGTGCCAGCTTGGAGCATTTTTATACATAGAAAATATATGTGCTTCTATTCTTATTAAAAGAGGTCTGAAATCTCCAATACCTTTTATAATTTCAAGTTCTGATCCCTGAGTATCAATCTTTAGATAGTCTAAATTTTTGATTTTTAAACCCTCAAGTAAATTACTTAATGTATCACATTCAACTTCTTGTTTGCTTGTAACATTAAAATTTTCATAGTCTTTTTCTTTAATATTATGCAAGTCAAAATATTTCTTTTGAGGCTCATACATAGATGAACTGCCAGGCCTGTTACCTAGTATAAATAAAGTTCTTTTTTCTTTCTTGCTCCATAAACCTTTATTTATAATATATTTCTTATTAGTTAATTTATCAGCTTCTGACTTAATTGGCTCTACCAATATATCTTCAAAAAAAACATTGTATTTTTTTGGAAAAAAAAAATCAGAATTAAACCCACCTTGTGCACCAACATCCAAAGCTAAAATTTTATCATTTTTAATCATATTTTTAATCACTGGAGAAAAGTCGTGATTATGATTACTAAAATAACTCTTTTCATTTAAAAAATTTATAACTCTCCTATTTGATTTGCATTTAATTAATATTTTAAAAACAATTGGTAAAATTAATTTTAACAAACTCCTAAAAATTTTCCCTAACATATCTTAAAAATATCTATTTCTTCGTAAAAGTAGTAAGACCTATTTTTTTCCCCTCTATAACTGATGAAGAACAATGAAGGTTTGTTCTATCAAATATAAGCATTGAACCCACTTCCCATTCATAAACTAATTCTATCTCAAGTCCTATTAGGTTCTCAATTTTTTCATGTGATAGAAATTTTTTATGTAATTTTTCTTCAAAAGATTTGCTACCATACATACCAATATGTTCTGAAGACCTTAAATTTTGACCATATTTTAAATTTTTCATCCCCAACTCTTTTTTGTCAGTCGTGAAATTAGTTGATTGCCCATAGTATCTATTTTTAAATATTACAGTGCTACCTACTGGAGTAAGAGGAATTAATGTTTGTTTGTATATAATATCATTTAAATTGAATCCACCATCTATGTGAAGTCCTATTGGATTATAACTCTCTTGAAATAATCCTAATATATCTTTTCCATCTTCAGCTTTCAAATTATCATATTTAAAATCACCAATCTCATTTTTTAGCCTGTTATAAAATAATTTTTCTAGATCTTTACCATAATCAAATAGCCATCTTTTTTTTATTACATTTTGTTTTTTATTGTGCACTGTTATTGGAAGCTCATTATAAAGATTTACAAATTTTTCAATTTCTTGTTTTGAAAAAATATTTTTTAATACTTTTGGATTACTCTCATTTTTTTTTATTATTTCTATTTGTTTATGCATAATCACTCACCCATATTAATTAATGTTCCTCTTTTTTTTGCACCAAAATATGAAAAATAAAAAACCATAATACCAAAAACAAAATATACTAATGAAATAAATATAGATGCAAAAATATTAAAATAATTTACAGAATTACTTAATAATATACTTCTCATTTCCTCAAAAATATGAACTAAAGGGAGACCTTTTGCTATAATTTGAAGTGAAATTGGTAAAATTTCTATTGGGTAATATATACAGCCTAATGGTGCTAAAAAAAATAAACTTGCCCAAGCGATATTTTCAAATGATGGCCCATATCTCAAAAGTCCAGATGTAACTAAAAGACCTAAAGTTACACCAAACAAGTATAATGCTAACAACAAAAAAATAAGAGGTATGCCAAGTTTTAAAACTGAAACACCAAATAAAGGAATGGCTATTAGCACAGCAGGAACCAAACCTATTAAAGTCCTTAATATTGCAGTAAAGGTAAGAGCAGCAATAATTTCTCTAATTTTTATAGGAGCAATAAATAAATTTGTAAAATTTCTACTCCATATTTCTTCGAGAAACATCATATTAAAACTTATACTCGCTCGAAATAAAAAGTCATACAAAATAGCAGCAGTAAGTATTACACCTACAGTGTTGCTATAATATTCTGAATTTAGTGTAAAAAATTTTGATATAAATCCCCATAAGAAAATTTGGACAGTAGGCCAATAAATTAGGTCTAAGACTCTTGGAAAAGAATTCATGATTAAATAAAGATGTCTTAAACCCAAAGCATAAATTTTGTTAAAATTCATCTTTGCTCCTTGCTAATTTCAAAAAAGTTTCCTCTAGGTTATTTCTTCCGTGTTTTTCTATTAATTCATTACAGGTACCACTATCAACTATCCTACCAGCTTTCATCATGATAACACTGTTACAAAGTCTTTCAACTTCAATCATGTTATGTGAAGCCAACAATATAGTTACTTTATTTTTTAATTTATATTCTTGAATGTAGCTTCTAATAAAATCTCCGATATCTGGATCAAGACTTGCAGTTGGTTCATCTAAAAGAAGAATTTCTGGTTTATTAATTAAAGATTTTGCTAAAGAGACTCTATTTTTTTGGCCAGATGATAATTCTCCTGTTTTTCGCGAAAAAAAATCTTTAATGTTTAAATCGCTCGAAATCTCATTTATCCTATTATTTAAATCAGTTATTCCATATAATCTTCCATAAATCTCAAGGTTTTGTTTGACCGTCAATTTTTTTGGTAATTCAACATAAGGCGACGCGAAATTAAATCTTTTTAAAATTTCATCTCTTTTAAATAGATTTATATTCTTATCCTCGATCAAAATTTCTCCACTAGTAGGAGTAACAAGACCAAGCATCATACCAATAGTAGTTGTTTTTCCACATCCATTAGGACCTAACAACCCTACAGTTTGATTTCTTTCAATGTTAAAATTAATTTCATTAACCGCTAAATATTTATTATAAATTTTAGTTAAATTTTTTATCTCAATAAACATTATTTAGACGCTCTCTTTAAACGATCATTAATAGCAAAACCAGGCCCTTTATTTGGGATATTCGAAACAAAAATTTTTTTATAACCTTTATTTTTAATTTTTCTCATAATTTTATATAAATTAGCCGCAGCTTCTTTCAAGTCTGCTTTTTTACTCAGATTAAAATAATTGCTAAATTTTTTATACTTTTTACCAAAAACAATGTAAGCATCTTTTGGAGTTAAGGGCTTTTTCCCAATTATGATTGGTATTCCAGGTGAGTAATGTTTTTCTAACATTCCAGGTGATTTTATTTTAGATTTTTCTTTTAAGGAATTAGTTTTCACAAATTTTTGAATATCACTTTTACTTATCAACCCAGGTCTTAATAATCTTGGTTTCCCCGTTAAATCAATTACTGTTGACTCAATACCAATTTTAGATTTTCCTCCATTAATTATTAATTTAAGTCTCTTTTTAAATTCTTCAAATACATCATAAGCACTGATTGGACTTAAACCAGACGAGATATTTGCACTTGGCATTGCTAGTGGAAAACTAATTTTTCTTAGGATAGATCTCATTACAAAATGACTTGGAAATCTGATTGCAACAGAGTTTAAATTTGCGGTAGCTATTTTATTAATTTTAGTTTTTTTATTTTTTTTTAAGATGAACGTAATTGGCCCCGGACAAAATTTTCTATAAAGTTTAAAAAAGTGTTTATTTAATACAACATCCTTTTCAGCATCTTTAATTTTGTAGTAGTGAACTATTAGAGGATTTTTTTTAGGTCTTTTTTTTAATTTAAATATTTTTTTCAAAGCCTTTTTGGAATATGCGTTTCCTGCAAGGCCATAAACGGTTTCTGTCGGCAAACCTGCTATATTTCCCTTTTCAAGATACTTAACAGTTTTATTAAGTACCTTTTTATTAAAAGAATATATATTTGAATATATGTTTTTCATCATGTAATTATAATTTGGTTATGAAAATTGAAAATATTCCAGCTGACATTAAAAGTAAATCATTAAAAGAGGCAAGAGATGAGATTAATGAGATACTTACAAAGTTAGAAAGTCAAAATTTAGATATAAGCAGCGTTGAAAATACTTATAAGAGATTATTAAATTTAAATAAACATATAGAAAACCTTTTCAAGGTAAAATCAAAGGAGATATCAAAATCTTAAAATTAAAAAAAATGATTATTAAAAAATTAAATAAAAATGCAAAAACTGTCGATAAATTTTTGTTAAATTTCCTAAAAAATCAAAAAAAAACATTATTAGTTCCACCTATGAAATATGGTGTTATTTCAGGTGGAAAAAAAATACGATCAACAATTATTTTAGATGTAGGCAAATTATTTAAGGTAAAAGAAAAAAAACTTATTGATGTTTGTTCTGCAGTAGAATGCATTCATTCTTACTCACTTATTCATGATGATTTACCATGTATGGATAATGACGCAATGAGAAGGGGGAAACCTTCTACACATAAAAAATTTGGAGAAGCAACTGCAGTTTTAGCAGGTAATTCATTATTAACTTTAGCATTTGAAATAATTTCGAATAAGAAAAATTTCATTTCATTAAAACAAAAAAATGAAATTATAAGTTTACTTTCTAATTGTTCAGGACATACAGGTATAGCAGGTGGTCAAGAATTAGATTTAAAATTTGAAAAAAAAAAGAAAACCTCAAATCAAATAATAGATATGCAAAGAAAAAAAACTGGTAAACTTTTTAATTTTTGTTTTCAATCTGTAGCTATTATAGGAAACAAAAAAAATACAGAAAAAATAAAATTAGGAAAACTAGGTGAAGAAATCGGGTTATTATTTCAGTTAGCTGATGATTTTCTCGATGTTAAGGGCTCAAAAAAATTAGTTGGCAAACCAATAAAAAAAGACAAAAAAAAAGGGAAATCTACATTGATAAATTATATGGGTTATGAAAATGCTTTAAGGTATGCAGATAATTTGAAGAAAAATATATTGCTAAAATTAAAAAAACATGGAAAAGATGCTAAAGACTTAATTGATACTATTGATTTTATACATGAAAGAAAATTTTAATGCCAAGACTAATAAATAAAATTAATTTCCCGTCTGATTTAAGAAAATTTAAAAAAGAAAATTTAAAACAGATTTCAGAGGAACTGAGAGACGAGCTAATTGATGTTGTTTCAGAAACAGGAGGGCATTTAGGAGCGGGATTAGGTGTAGTTGAATTAACAGTTGCTTTACACTACGCATTCGACACTCCGAAGGATAAATTAGTTTGGGATGTAAGTCATCAGTGTTACCCACATAAAATCATAACTGGTAGACGAGATCGAATAAAAACTTTAAGAAAAGGTGGAGGCTTGTCAGGTTTTACAAAAAGGACTGAGAGCGAGTATGATCCATTTGGTGCTGCTCATAGCTCGACTTCTATATCTTCAACTTTAGGAATTTCAGTAGCAAAAAAATTATCAAATAATAATAATAATGTTATCGCAGTAATTGGAGATGGAGCAATGAGCGCTGGAATGGCTTATGAAGCAATGAATAATGCTGGAGCTTTAAAATCTAATTTGATTGTAGTTTTAAACGATAACGATATGTCAATAGCAAGACCTGTTGGTGCGATGAGCAAGTATTTAGCTAATCTTTTATCTGGAAAATTATATTTTAGTTTCAGAGAAACTATTAAAATGATCATTTCCGCATTTTCAAAAAGATTTAGTCAAAAAGCTGGTAAAGCAGAGGACATGCTGAGAAATATCGTGACTGGCGGAACATTATTTAGTGAGCTAGGATTTTATTATGTCGGGCCAATTGACGGACATGATGTAGAAAATTTAGTCCAAATATTTGAAAATGTTAAAAAATCTAATCATCAAGGTCCGGTACTCATACATGTAAGAACTCAAAAAGGAAAAGGTTACAAACCAGCTGAAGAGTCAGGTGATAAGTATCACGGTGTTTCAAAATTTAATGTTTCTACTGGAGAACAATCAAAATCTAAATCAAATACTCCATCTTACACAAAAGTTTTTGCTGAAACTTTGATTAAACATGCTGAACAAGATACTAAAATTGTTGGAATAACGGGCGCAATGCCGTCTGGAACTGGTCTTAATTTGTTCGAAAAAAAATTTCCAGAAAGAACATTTGATGTGGGAATAGCTGAACAACATGCAGTTACTTTTGCAGCAGGATTAGCTACTGAGGGATATAAACCTTACGCAGCTATTTACTCTACTTTTCTACAAAGAGCGTACGATCAAGTAGTTCATGATGTTGCTCTACAATCCCTTCCTGTAAGATTTGCAATTGATAGAGCTGGACTTGTTGGAGCGGATGGACCCACCCACGCAGGTTCTTTTGATATAACTTATTTATCTACCTTACCAAATTTCGTGGTAATGGCAGCAAGCGATGAAGCTGAGCTTGTCAAAATGGTTAATACATCAGTTGAAATAAACGATAGACCTTCAGCTTTTAGGTATCCAAGAGGAAACGGTGTTGGTGTCCAATTGCCAACTATTAAAGAAGTTTTAGAAATTGGTAAAGCAAGAATAATCAAAGAAGGAAAAAAAGTAGCTTTATTAAACTTTGGTACTAGGTTG
>MDTD01188819.1_pt1 | contig 10240 bp, 10 predicted proteins | sample 811221 | NCBI WGS metagenome assembly MDTD01 (sample SAMN05326646, study PRJNA326480) | marine metagenome | isolation source: seawater | place: Pacific Ocean: South West | collected 2011
AATTTGCAGTTTTGTATTTTCGAAGGGTGAAGAGGTGAGCTTCGGCTTCTTCGGACTTTCCGATTGATCGTAAAGGGAGGATTCCCCGAGTTGTCTTTCGGAAGTTCGACTACCCAATTGGAGGCCCAAATAAAAAACCAAACCCAAGGAAAGCGCCCAAGGCAGTCCGATTTTCAGGAAAGCTTTCATCCCCAAGCAATGCCCCAAAGCACGTCATTTGTAAAGAAAAGAGCCAGAAAGTTATATAAATTCACATTAAAAATGAATTATATTCATGATAATTATGAATACAATTATATTATGAATATAATTAATTATAATGATAAATGTATAAAAAAAATAATTTATACAATATATATATATTTGACATTTGGCGCGTTTTTAGCATAATAATCTTTGGCTATAATAGCCATAAACTAAAAACAACAAACACATATATATGAAAAACAAACTATTAACTCTTGCAAGTTTACTTGCCGTGTTCAACTTGAACGCGATTGAAATTGGGCCCACTGGTAGTGGTATCGAATTCGGTGGTTTCATCGACGTCTTCTACCAGTCTCAAGATACTGCAGACCCTAACGACAGGGATGATTACCTTGACGTAGGGCAAGTCGAGCTAAACTTCGATTTTGCAACAGGTCCCGTATCGGCTTCCGTTGACGTTGATTTCGGATTAGCTTCTGAGGTTAACTTGGAAGAAGCCGTAATTACTTATGACTTAGGCAACGGTTTCAGCGTTTCAGGAGGAAAAATGCTTAGTTACACCGGATTCGAAGCCTACGATCCCATCAATATGTATCAATACTCCTACGCTTATGATGCCGCAAGTGGCATTTCTGGCGGACAGGACGTTTACGACGCATACGATGATGGAATGTCCATCGACTATGCAACCGATGCCTTCAGCATTGGCTTATGGTCTTCGGTAGAAGAAGATGGCGGATTCGAATATGCTCTTGCTTACACCGGTGTCGAAAACCTCACCGTCAAAGCGATCATGGCCGACTGGGACACCTATGAGATCACCACTATCTGGGCAAGTTACCAAATGGATAAACTTCTCCTCGGTGCTGAAATTGCAGAAAAAGATAATCTCGTGGGTAACGACATTGATGCCTTCTTAATCATGGGTAATTACGCAATCACCGACTCGACTGCCTTGACTCTTAGGTACTCCGAGGAAGAAATAGGAGCCGACACTTACGAGAAATTAACCATTTCTCCTAGTTACGTATTCAATGATTCGTTCTCCGGATTGGTTGAGTACAGCGTTTATGACGAAACTGCTGGTGCTACCGTGATCAATGATTTGTTCGCAGTAGAGTTGATCTACACCTTCTAAAACTTTCAGTCTAGTCTGTTTGTTTGTGGGTGGACGGCGAATGCCGTCCACCCTTTTTTTGGTTTTTAAATTCCATTATTAATATGAGTGGTATGAGTCAAGAAAGCTAATACTTTTCATGCTAATATTTATATTGGTCTTTTTGCGAGGTAGTCGGAAATTGGCGCAAAAAATGGAGACATGTCTGCAACCCCTCAAGTAAACTTAATTTCTTGGGATTTGAAGAAAACCTAAAATAAAAAATATACATGATGAAAAGTAATAAGTTCAAAATTGCATTGACCGCATTGTTGGGTCTGTCCCTATCGATGACGAGCCTGCAAGCAGTCAAAATCGGAGTGTTGCATTCGCTGAGCGGAACCATGGCGATTTCCGAAACCTCTCTCAGGGACGTTGTGATGATGGCGGTCAAGGAAATCAACGAATCGGGAGGTGTGCTCGGTGAGCAAGTCGAGGCAGTGGTCGTGGATCCCGCATCGGATTGGCCGTTGTTCGCAGAAAAGGCCAAGCAATTGATTAATGATGAAAAAGTTGCCGTGACCTTTGGTTGCTGGACCTCCGTGAGTCGCAAATCCTGCCTTCCCGTATTCGAGGAGGAGAACGCCCTTTTGTTCTATCCTGTGCAATACGAAGGGGAGGAACAGTCCCTCAACGTCTTCTACACCGCGGCTTCCCCCAACCAACAGCTGGTTCCTGCGGCCGAGTACATGGCCAATGAAATGGGATGCAAGAAGTTTTACCTTCTGGGAACGGATTACGTTTTCCCACGCACCGCAAATAAAGTGCTGAAGGCTTACTTGAAGGCTCAAGGTGTTCCCGATGAAAACGTTATGGAAGAGTATACCCCCTTTCATCACCAGGATTACCAAACCATCGTTTCCAAAGTGAAGGAATTCGCCGCATCCGGGGACGCATGCATTCTTTCCACAATCAATGGAGACAGTAACGTTCCCTTCTATAAGGAATTCGCCAACCAAGGTTTGACTTCTGACGATTGTCCCATCATGGCCTTCTCGGTTTCCGAAGACGAGTTGCGCGCCATGGACGTTCCTCCTCTCGTGGGACATTTGGCCGCATGGAATTATTTTCAGAGCGTGAAGACACCGGAGAACGCAGCATTCGTGAAAAGCTTCAAGAAATACTGCGTCGAAGCGGGTTTGCCCGGAGGGGCCAAGCGCGTTACATGTGACCCGATCGAAGCCGCCTACTTTGGAGTTTACGTCTGGAAGGCAGCGGTGGAAAAATGCGGCTCCTTCGAAGTCGATAAGGTGCGCAATGCAGTCTACGGACTTGAGTTTGACGCTCCGGGAGGCAAGAAATCCATGCATCCGACCAACCAGCACACCCTTAAACCCGTGTACGTAGGTGAAATTCTCAAGAACGGGCAGTTCAAGATCGTATACGCCAGTGACGGCTTGGTTTCTCCCGATTCCTACAGTTCCTATCTTTGGCCGGACGGAAATTTCCCCAAGCCAACGGGTGGACCGAATGGCGACGGATCCCTCTAAGTTTTAGAAAACAACTCTCTATAAATTTGGCGGGCTTGGTCCGGGTAACCTCGTCCGAGCCCGCCTTCTTTTGAGCTCAAGGTATCTTCTTTGAATAAATTTCGTTCAGTTTTATCCATCATTGCTCTCATAATCGGAGCCATCCATCCTATGGTTTCCCATGGACAAGCTGAAAACGGATCAGAGCTTTCCGTCTCATCCCTCAAGGTACTGGCGGAAGACGATGACGAACTCAAGGCGCAGGCGATCACCGATTTGGCGAAGTCGGGAGATCTGAGGTTGGAAAAGTTCTTCGAGCTGTACAGACAGGGAAGCGTGTACAATTGGCCTGATGAGAAGGGCGAAGTGCGCATTGTGGTCAATGAGGAGACGGTCATGGATGACGACTTCAACGAATTCGCTCCGCTTCTCGACCCTCTTTCGGGAGAACCCTTCCTCGTGGAAGGAAAGCAGGCAAAGCCGGATTTGTTGGATTTGGAGGACATTAGCCCGGGGAGGAAGCTGCGTTCCCTTGTAAATTCCTCGAAATTCCTTTTGCGTTTGTTTTCCGCTGATTTGGAAGTGCGCAGTTCCGGAGTCAAGAAATGCGGTGATCCGCCCTTCATTCCCGAAGCGGTTCCCTTTCTCGAGGAAATCATCGGCGATGAGGACGAATTACCGAAGCTTCGCTGGATGGCTGAGGAAAGCGTTGCCCTCATTGGATTGGCGGGCAAATCGGAAACGGGCAATTCCTTGCAGGAGCGAGCGGATGCCCTCACAAAATTGGGAGAGTTGAACAGTTTGCGAGCCTTGGCCAGGCTTCCCGCCTTTGAAAAGGAAATCGAAGATCACTACCTCAACAACAAGATTAAAGGGGTTGAGAAAAGAAAACTGGATGCGATGACCAAAAAGGTTTTCAAAAGTTTGGAAAGCCACAAGGATTCGGTGGAGTTGGCGGGTAATCTCTTTCGTGGAGTTTCCTACGGGAGCGTACTTATTCTCATTGCCCTTGGATTAGCCATTACCTTCGGCCTGATGGGCGTCATCAATATGGCTCATGGTGAATTGGTGATGATCGGAGCCTACGCAACCTACGAAGTTCAGATGCACTTCGGACACTCTCCCGAAAATGCGGTGAACGAGTATTATTTCTTTGCCTTGCCCATTGCTTTTCTGGCATCCGCCTCGGTCGGACTATTGATGGAAAGATTCGTCGTCAGGCACCTTTACAACCGCCCGCTGGAATCGCTTTTGGCGACCTGGGGCGTTTCTCTTCTGCTGATCCAAGTGGTCCGCTTGCGTTACGGTGATAACATTGGAGTGAACGCTCCGACTTGGGCTCGTGGAGGATACGAAATTTCCCAAGACGTGATCTTGCCCTACGCCCGATTGTATCTTTTGGCTCTCTCCACGGCTTGCGTTGCCTTCGTCTACTACATCATTCGAAAGACCAGAAAGGGGATGCTTATCCGAGCGACGATGCAGAACCGAGATATGGCAAGAAGTCTTGGAGTGAAAACGCGTAAGGTCGATCGCTTTACCTTTGCCCTTGGTTCGGGAATTGCAGGGGTGGCCGGCTACGGTTGGACCATCGTGGGAGGAGTCACCCCCGATATGGGAACCAAACTCTTCATTGTGGATTCGTTCCTCGTGGTGGTGGCGGGTGGCGTAGGCGAATTAGCGGGCGTTTTGTGCTCGGGCCTTGGAATCGGGGTGGTGACCAAACTGATTGAGCCCCTTGAGTTCGATGGTTTCATCATTGGACCGGTTTGGGGGAAAGTAATCCTCCTCGCTCTGATCGTGGCCTTTATCCAGTATCGGCCAGCCGGTCTTTTCGCTCCCAAAGGCCGATTGGCGGAAAAGAAATGAATCCATCCAAAGACAAGTTGGTTGAGTCAAAAGGTGCCTTTTTCTCCCTTCTCGTTATCGGGTTCGTGGTTTTGCCTTGGTTGTACGGAAATGACGTGCTTTCCATCGGAGACATCAACATGCTTGGTCGCTACATGTCCTTTGCCATCCTGGCCTTGGGCTTGGGTCTGCTTTGGGGATACGTCGGCATTCTCAGTCTTTGTCAGTTCACTTTCTTTTGCCTGGGGGCGTACGCGATGGGAATGCATTTGGCTCATCACGGCGGACAGGAAGGAATCATCGACGCCAACGGCTGGAAAATTCCCGCATGCCTTTTTGTGGTTTATCCTTACGATGTGGGAGAATCCTCCGGTGATGCCCTCGTTCCCGGCTTCTGGAAACCTTTCTGGAACCTCCCCCTCACCGTTCTGCTCGGACTGTTGATTCCCGCTGGAACCGCATTCGTCTTGGGTTACTTCGTCTTCCGCAGTCGAGTAAGAGGTGTTTATTTTGCGATTCTCACGCAGGCCATAGCGGTCGCCGCGTGGCTGGTATTTTGCCGGAACGACGTAATGCTTTGCGGAACCAACGGATTGGTTCGTTTCGACGTCATCGCCCCCTCCGAGTCCTTTCACACCTTTCATCCGGTCGATGCCACCGAAAGTTGGATTGCCTCCCACGGCGGTGACATGGAGTACGATCTGAACGGAGACGGTAAGTTGGATCAGTTGGATTACTCGGTTGCGGACGTTGGCTTTTCGCTTAAGTCCGAACGGGTTCTACTCTGGCTCTACTGGATCACTCTAGCCTGTCTCTTCGGGGCCTATTTGCTTTGCCGTTGGATCGTGAGATCAAGACTGGGTAAGGTGCTCGTTGCCATCCGCGATGACGAATCAACCCTCAATTTCTTTGGCTACAAGCCTCACCTGTATAAGATTTTCGCCTTTTGCGTTGCGGCTCTGCTTGCCGGTATCGCAGGGATGCTTTTCGTTCCTCAAATGAAGATCGTGACCCCTTCCAACATGGAAGCTTATCGCTCGGTGCTCGTGGTCGTATGGGTTGCGGTGGGAGGAAGGAGTTCTTTGGGTGGAGCCATTCTGGGTGCCCTGAGCGTCAATCTGCTTTATAATTACTTGACTTCGGAACAGGACATTCTCTTTTTCAAGTGGAGTCCGGATTATTGGCAAATTCTTCTTGGCTTGATTTTCGTCGCCGTCGTTCTGTACCTGCCAAACGGACTGATTGAAGTGGTGGATCGCGTGAGAAACAAACTATCCACTTTCAAATTTCACTCCCAAATTCCCAAAGAATGAGCGATAGCGAATTGGTGGAAGAGCAGGTCAAAGAAGGAATTCCCAATTCCTTGGCTCACTATCATTCCTTCAGGCCGAGTGAGGTACAGGAAGCGATATGGGCTCAAAAATTCATCCTTTTCGTGGAGAATTTGTCGGTATCCTTTGACGGGTTCAAAGCTGTGGACATTCCATGTTTCGGCATCGAGCACGGAGAACTCCGTGTGATCATTGGTCCGAACGGAGCGGGCAAAACGACCTTTTGCGATCTGGTCAGCGGAAAGACCGCACCGACCACCGGATCGGTCTTTTATGACGGTCGCAACATCACCAAGATGGACGAATCCGACATTGCCCTCATGGGAATTGGGAGAAAATTCCAAACGCCCACGGTTTTCGACAGCCTGACCACCTATGAAAACCTCCTGCTTGCTCTGCCCGGAGCTCAGGATTGGAAGAATAATCTTTGGACCCGGGAATCCGCCGAGGAGCGGGCTCAGATCGAGAGCATTTTGCATAAGGTCAATCTGATGGAGTATCGCGACTTGGAAGCCAAATCCCTCAGTCATGGCAAAAGACAGTGGCTTGCCATCAGCGCCTTGATCGTTTCCAAACCCAAACTTCTTTTGGTGGACGAGCCCGCGGCGGGTCTCACCGATATGGAGACCGAACAGACTGCTGATTTGTTGCTCGAATTGGCTAAGGAACACACCATGGTGGTGATCGAACACGACATGGATTTCGTTCGTCGTCTGAATCAGAAGGTTACCGTATTGAATGAGGGGAAGGTCTTGGCCGAAGGCTGTTTGGAGGAAATGGAAGAAAACGATGAGGTGATGGAGGCCTACCTGGGAAGATGAGCGCCTTTCTCAAGGTCTCGGGTTTGGAATTTTCCTACGGGGAGGTGAAGGTTTTGTACGGTTTGGATCTGGAGGTTTCGGCAAACTCGATATCCTGCGTGATGGGAAGAAACGGAGTCGGTAAAACGACTTTCCTGCGCAACCTGGTCGGGTTGGAGAAACCCTCCGCCGGAACAGTGATCATGCAAGGGAAAGATCTTAGCTCAGCGCCTACCTACGAACGGGCATCCCGGGGGATTGGTTACGTTCCGCAGGGTCGTCAGATCTTTCCTCTCCTTACCGTGGAAGAGAACCTTTCGGTCGCCTTGGAAGCCGCCCATGCCGAATCTCAAGCGATTCCCGATGAGGTCTATGACACCTTCCCCGTTCTTCACCAGATGCGTAGTCGCAGGGGTGGCGATTTGTCCGGCGGTCAGCAGCAGCAACTTGCCATAGCCCGAGCCCTCGTAACCCAGCCCAAGCTTCTGGTCTTGGACGAACCCACCGAGGGAATCCAACCCAACGTCATTATCCAAATCGGAGAAGTGATCACCCGTCTCACCGAGGAAAAGGGCATGACCATCCTCTTGGTGGAGCAGTATGCGGATTTCGTTCGCAAGTTCGCTCATACCTTTCACGTCATGAATCGCGGGAGTTTCATCGCTCATGGCAATACCTCCGAACTGGACGACAATCTGGTTCGCAAGCACCTAAGCGTATAAAAACCTAACTCATGCACCTGACCCCAAGAGAAAAAGATAAACTGATGATCGTAGTGGCCGCCGATCTGGCCCGACGAAGAAAGGAGCGCGGACTCCTGCTCAACTATCCGGAGTCGATCGCAATCATCACTTACGAAGTGATGGAGGGAGCGAGGGATGGAAAGAGCGTTGCCGACCTGATGAGTTTTGGGTCGACCATTCTCAAGCGAGAGGAAGTTATGGAAGGCATACCCGAAATGATCCATGAAGTCCAAGTGGAAGCGACCTTCCCGGACGGCACCAAACTAGTAACCGTACATAATCCAATACGATGAAACCCGGAGAAATCATTACTTGCGAGGGGGAGAGTTTTATCTCCGCCAATGAAAATTTGGAAATCATCTCCCTTGAGGTGAGCAACACGGGTGACCGTCCCATACAGGTAGGCAGTCACATTCATTTTTTCGAAGTCAACCGGGCGTTGCAATTTGATCGCGAAAAATCCCGCGGTTTCCGGCTGAACGTGCCCGCGGGAACCGCGGCTCGATTCGAACCGGGCGATTCGAGGGAAGTCGAACTGGTGGCGCTGGCCGGATCTCGGGAAGTGTACGGTCTGAACAACCTAACCAATGGAGCGGTCGATCAATGAGTTTACGGCTAAGCAGAAGACAATATGCTGAAATGTACGGCCCCACCGTGGGCGATCAGGTTCGGCTTGGAGACACCGAGCTCCTTATCCAAGTCGAAAGGGATTTGATTGCCGAGAACGGGGGCTATGGAAACGAGATCAAGTTCGGTGGAGGCAAAGTGATCAGGGATGGAATGGGTCAATCTCCTCAGGCCTTGGATTCCGACTGCTTGGACCTGATCATCACCAATGCAACCATCATCGACCCTTTGTGGGGAGTGATCAAGGCGGACGTTGGAATCAAGGAGGGAAGGATTGCCGGGGTCGGTCACGGAGGGAATCCCCTGATACAGGATGGAGTGGATCCGAGCATGGTGGTCGGAGCGGGTACGGAAGTGATCGCCGGTGAGGGAATGATTCTTACCGCGGGGGGGTACGATTCCCACATTCACTTCATCTGTCCCCAGCAGATTGAGGAGGCTCTCGCGAGTGGAGTGACCACGATGACGGGAGGCGGTACCGGGCCGGCCACCGGAACGAATGCCACCACCTGCACGCCCGGAGCGTGGAATATTGGAAAAATGTTGCAGGCGGCGGATGAGTTTCCGATGAACCTGGGATTTCTGGGCAAGGGAAATTCTTCTAATCCGGAAGCATTGCGCGAACAGGTTCGGGCGGGTGCCATCGGATTGAAACTTCATGAGGATTGGGGCACGACTCCGGCTACGATTGACGTTTGTCTTGGAGTCGCCGACGAAATGGACGTCCAAGTCGCGATTCATACCGATACCTTGAACGAGGCCGGGTTCGTGGAGGATTCGGTGGGTGCGTTCAAAGGCCGGGCCATCCATACCTTTCATACGGAAGGGGCGGGAGGGGGGCACGCTCCGGACATCATCAAAGTATGCGGAGAACCGAACGTCTTGCCTTCCTCCACCAATCCCACTCGTCCGTTCACTGTCAATACGATCGACGAGCATTTGGATATGCTGATGGTTTGTCATCATCTCGATTCCAAAATCCCGGAAGACGTTTCCTTCGCCGAATCGAGAATCAGGCCTTCGACCATTGCCGCCGAAGACATCCTTCACGACCGTGGAGCCTTTTCGGTGATGGCCAGCGACAGTCAGGCCATGGGAAGGGTCGGGGAAGTCCTCTGCCGGACTTGGCAGACCGCGGACAAGATGAAGCGGCAGTTCGGAAAGCTTGAATCATCCATTCATTCGGATGCCGATAATTTTCGGGTTTTGCGCTACCTTGCAAAGTACACCATCAACCCGGCGATCGTTCATGGAATGTCCGATGAAATCGGTTCGATCTCGGTTGGCAAGCTTGCCGACCTCGTTCTCTTCAAACCCGCATTTTTTGGAGTGAAGCCGGAGATTGTGCTTAAGGGAGGCTTCATTGCCTATGCGAATATGGGAGACCCCAATGCCTCGATTCCCACTCCCCAACCCATGCATTACCGCTCCCAGTTCGGATCCTTTGGAAAGGCGAGAACTTCCACCTCAATCAGTTTTGTCAGCCAGGCTTCCATGGAAAACGAATCCCTCGAAGAACTGGGCCTTGAGAAGAGAATTCTTCCGGTTGGCAATACCCGTGAAATCGGCAAAAAAGATCTGATTTTCAACGATGCCCTTCCGAAAATGGAAGTGGACCCGGAGACCTATGTGGTCAAGGCCGATGGGGAGGAATTGCATTGCGAACCGGCAACCGTGGTTCCCTTGGCTCAAAGGTATTTTCTTTTTTAGATTATGAAGCTTATCAGGGAGCTCCATGCGATCGCCGGGGAAACCTTTGACCGTTCGATTTCATTGACCGTGGAAAGGAGAGTCCTTGCCAAACGAAGATGGCGCGGGCAGGCGGAGGATGGGACAGACTTCGGTTTCGATTTGCAAGCCCCGCTCAGACATGGAATTTGCTTTCACGCCGAAGAGGACAGGAATTACGTAATAGATCAAAAGCCGGAAGAGGTCTTCCGGGTACCTTACCCCAATCAAAGGGAAGCCGCTCATCGGGCATGGCAGGTGGGTAACCTGCACTTTCCCGCTCAGTTTGCGGAGACCCACTTGCTGGTGGAAGGCGATCTTGCAGTCCGGC
>MDTD01100630.1_pt1 | contig 10239 bp, 10 predicted proteins | sample 811221 | NCBI WGS metagenome assembly MDTD01 (sample SAMN05326646, study PRJNA326480) | marine metagenome | isolation source: seawater | place: Pacific Ocean: South West | collected 2011
GTTTTATATTTATCAAGAATAAAGTAATTTTCAGCTAACAAAGAGTTATAAGATAAAAAATCTGGATTTAGATATTTTGATAAACTTATATAAAAATTTGAAAGCTTGTAGTTTCCTTGTGTTGAAAGTGCATTTGCAATTACATAAAAAATTTCTGCTAAAATGTCATTTTTTTTATTACAATTAAATTTATTATAATTTTTTTCATTTTCAACTAATGTTTTTTTAAATTGATTTATTAACAAATTGTTTGGATTTTCTTTAACCGCTTTATTAATAATTTCTAAAGATTTAGTTAGATTTTTTTTGTTGAAATAATAATTTGAATAAAAAAAATTATATCTTGAAAAATTAAAATCATTTTTATTTAAAATTATTTTAAAATTTTCATCAACTTTTGATGATTGGTAATAACAATGTGCAAATAATATTTGTATTGATTTAAAATTTTTATATCTTTCTGGAATTTTTTTTATTAATTTAATACCATTTTCTTCTTTCATCGTTTTTAAATTAGTCCAGCTAACCAAAGAAGCTTTAAGAACGTTAAAAACCATTCTATGCTCATAACTTTGTGGCATTTTTTCAAAAAAAGTTTTTGCTTTATTAAAATTACCTTTATTGAATTCATTTAGACCCAATATAAGTCTACTTTCATAATTAGATCTATTGTTATTCTCCAAGATCCTTGCGTAATGCAAAGCTTCCTTAATTTTTCCCAAATTAATAAGTGTCTGAATATGTGTTGAAGAATGATTTGAATTAATTTTCTCTAAATCCTGAATTTTTTTGAAGAATTTTTGTGAATCTTGATATTCAGAATTATCAAAAGACACTATTGCTGAAAAATAGTTAGATAAATTTCTAGCGTTATAATTGAAATTATTATTTTTTGCAAAACCGTAATTAAATTCACCAAAGGTTATAAAGGTATATAATAATATTATAATTATTCGCAAGTTCATGTATTAATTAAACATATGAAAAGTATTAAACAAAAAATGTATCATAAACTAATTAGTAATAATCTAAAATATAATAGCAAATCTATTAATAGATATAGAAAAAATGTTAATAAAAAAAACTCTAATTTAATGGAAGATAAAATTAAACAGCTTAAAAATCTTAAAGAGCAAATAAATTCTATTAAAAATTGTGATCTAAAAAAAAATGCAACAAATTTAGTTTTTGCAGATGGTAATCCTCATTCTTCAGTTATGATTATTGGTGAAGGTCCTGGCGCCAATGAGGATATAGAAGGAAAACCATTTGTGGGCAGAGCAGGTAAGCTTTTAGATAAAATGTTACAAGCGATAAAACTTAATAGAAATAACGTTTATATATCTAATGTAGTTAATTATAGACCTCCTCAAAATAGAAGGCCCTCTGATGAAGAGATAAATAGATATCTTCCTTTTTTAAATAAACATATTGAAATTATAAATCCTAAAATTTTACTTTTATTAGGTAGTACAGCTTTAAATGCCTTGATAGGAGATGAAGTTGTTATTTCAAAAGCTAGAGGTAAATGGATTAAAAAAAAAATTGGTCATGTTGATCCAAATATAATTGTTTCCTTCCATCCGGCTTATCTTATGAGACAACCTGATCAAAAAAAATATGCTTGGGAAGATTTGAAAATGATAAGAAAAAAAATTTATGAATTAAAATCGAAATAAATGGGTAATAGATTTTTAGCAGGTATTGATGAAGTCGGTAGAGGTTGTCTAGCAGGACCAGTGGTTTCTTGCGTGGTTATATTAAAAAAAAATATAAATACAAAAATTTTAAAAGACTCAAAATCAATACCGTTTAAAAAAAGATTAAACATTGCAAAGTATATAAAAAAAAATTCATGGTATGCCATTGGTAAAGCTTCTGTTAATGAAATTGATAAGTATAATATTTTTAATGCAACACTTTTATCTATGGAAAGAGCTATTAAAAAATTAAAAAAAAAACCTTATCTTTTTTTGATTGATGGCACTCATGCACCAAAAAAAATAAAAAATTCAAAAACAGTAATAAAAGGAGATCAAAAAATTAAATGTATTTCAGCCGCTTCTATTGTGGCAAAAGTTTACAGAGATCTTTATATGATAAAATTAGGATGTAAGTTTCCAAATTATAAATGGGATAAAAATTTTGGTTACGGTACTTCGCAACACCTGAAGGCTTTAAAAAGATTTGGTGTAACTAGTTTTCATAGGAAAAGCTACAAACCAATACACAACATATTGTTCAAATAAGAATCTTCGGCACATAATAGACTCTAATTTTTTGAAAAAAAAAATTGACGCAAGATTCAATTTCGGGTTGAATTTAAATAATGACAAAATTTTTTAATAAAATTGTGAACGGTAACTCTTTAAAAATTTTGAGAAAAATTCCAGATAAAAGTTTTGATTTGGTTTTTGCTGATCCCCCTTACAATATGCAAATTGGTAAGAAATTAAAAAGACCTGATGATAGTAAAGTAAATGGAGTGAATGATAAATGGGATCAATTTATTAACTTTGAACACTATGATAATTTTTCTAAAACGTGGTTAAAAGAGTGTAAAAGAGTTTTAAAAGATAATGGAAGTATTTGGGTAATTGGTTCATATCATAATATTTTTCGATTAGGTTATCATTTGCAAAATTTAGATTTTTGGTTATTGAATGATGTTATCTGGAGAAAGAATAATCCAATGCCTAATTTTAGAGGTACAAGATTTACTAATGCTCACGAGACTCTTATTTGGGCGTCAAAGAATAAAAAATCAAAATATACATTTAATTATCAATCTCTAAAGTGTTTAAATGATGATTTACAAATGAGGTCGGATTGGACTTTTCCAATTTGTAATGGAAAAGAAAGATTAAAGAAAAATGGAAAAAAAATTCATTCTACTCAAAAACCAGAAGCTCTTCTTCATAGAATTATACTAGCAACTTCAAACAAGGATGATAAAATTTTTGATCCTTTCTTAGGCACTGGAACGACAGCTGTCGTTGCAAAAAAATTAGGAAGAAATTACTTTGGAATAGAAAAAGATAGAAAGTATTTTAAAGCTGCTTGTGATAGAATTAAGAATACAAAAGTAATTGATAATAGTTATCTAGATACAATTGAAAATAATAAATCTAAGCCCAGAATACCTTTTGGTTCACTAGTAGAGTTAGGTATACTTAAACCTGGAACATCTTTGTTTGACGCAAAGAAAAAAATTAATGCAAAAATAATGGTGGATGGAAGTATCAAATATAAAGAATCCGAAGGTTCAATTCATAAAGTTGCTGCAAAAATAATGGGCGCGGATAGCTATAACGGCTGGACTTATTGGTATTATGATTTAAACGGTTCAACTGTTTTAATCGATAGTTTGAGGCAAAAATTTATTTCAGAAAAAACCATTTAGTTTTTATAAACTGGACCGAAATAAGAATTTATAAAAGCTTTTCTTTTGATTAAAAATTTCATAAAGAGGTTTCTAATTGATTGCATAATATTACTTGAAAAATGAAATACAAAAAAATTTAAATTTGATCTTCTCCTCACTTTTTTAATTCTCTTTGATCTTTCCTTAAAATAGATATTTTGCATTTCTACTGTTTCATCTTTAAATAAATTAAATAACTCATAAGCACTTTCTATTGACTGGCTTGCACCTTGAGCTAATGTTGGTAATAATCCATTAAATGCATCTCCAATATAGAATACTTTACTATTAGTTGATGGAAGTATTTTAGGAGTTGTATATAATGGCCAAGATTTCAAATCTCCTGTAAAAACTTCTTCTAAATTAGAGTTTTGTTTCAAAACTTTCTCAATCAAAATTTTAATATTATCGGGATCGTATTTTTTATCTCTAACTATACAAACAAAATTCAGCTCTTTATTTTTGTTAATTGGATATATAACTAAATGACAATCTTTACCCATTAAGAGGCTAATTCTAGATTGATCGATATTTAATCTAGATACAGACTTTAGAATTGTCCTTATTGCAATAGCTTTTTTAAATACTGGTCTATTTTTTTTCTTTTCAAAGAAGATGCGTGTATTAGAATAAATTCCATCTGCACCAACTACATAATCCACAAGGTCATTTGTGTTATCGTCAAATTTTATTAGTATCTTACTTTTTATTTCAGAAACTTCTTTTACTCTTTTTCCAAACTTAATATGATGTGAATAGATATCATCCTTTAAAAATTCAATTAAAGTAGATCTTTGTAAAGTTGTATATTTATTATCTTTTAAATTAAATTTTATTAAATCTAAATCACATATTTTTTTATTTTGAATATTATAAATATCTACCCCTTTTGGGTGATAGATTTTTTCGTAATTAATTTTACTAAAATTTATTTGATTCAAAATTTTAATGCTATTAGTTGAAAGTTGTATACCATAACCTTCATCCAGTGTAAGACTTTCATTTTTTTCATAAACTATAAATTCATGTTTTTTATTTGCATATAAAAAATTTGCTAAAGTTAAACCAGCTATTCCTGAACCAATAATTGCTATTTTTTTTTTCATTAGTATAAATTTTCTACTCGTTTAAATATTTTTTTTGTAAATGTTGGAATAAATTCTTTTCTTTTGTGTAAAGAATGCCAATAAAGATCTTTGGGAATTTTTGTTGAAAATTTATAATATAAATCAATATCTAATTTTTTATTTGATATAGAATTTTTATAATTACACAAAAAATTCCAATTTCTAAAATTTTTCTTTTTTGATCTCTCTTTTACTATTGGTAAATTATATTCTTTTAAAAAACTTAAATTCATATTTTTTTTTAAACCTATTTGTTTTTTTTTATTAAGATAACAGAAAATATTAAAATTAATTTTAGTAGTTTTTATTAGATCTTTTAATTTTATAAAGTTTCCTGATTTAAAAAATTTACAGTTCCTTTTTATTGGACAAATATTACAACGTGGATCCTGTGGTTTACAAATCAAAGCTCCGAATTCCATTATAGCTTCAGCAAAATTTGAATTTTTTTTTAAGTAAAATAATTTATTTCTATTCTTTTCAATAAAATATTCAAAATTAAATTTTTTTTCGTGCTTATTAAATAGTCTAGAAAAAACTCTTTTTACGTTACCATCTAAACCCAGTCGAGGTTGATTGTAAATAAAAGCCAATAATATATTTCCAGTATAATCTCCTATCCCTGGAAGTTTTTTAATTTCCTTTAAAGTTTTTGGCAAAACTGATTCTTTTTCTATCTCTAGTATCTTTGCTGTTTTGAGTAGATTTTTTGCTCTTCTATAATAACCAAGACCTTCCCAAAGTTTAAGAACCTTTCTTTCATTTGTTTGGGCAAGTTTTTTCAATGTTTTAATTTCTTTAGTAAACTTGATAAAATAAGGTATTACAGTTTTAACTTGGGTTTGTTGAAGCATAAATTCACTTAATATTCTATAGTAAAGCCTTTTAGAATAATTAGATTTAATTCTCCATGGTAGTGTGCGTTTATTATTATCATACCAACTAATTATTTTTTTTGATAAGTTAAAATTTAAATGCATAAAAAAATAAAATATATTAATAAATCAATGTATTCTATTCAAGGACTTAGAACTATCGGTAATTCATTACCAAGATCATTTAGTAAAATATTAAAAAAGGGCGGTCACAACTATTCCTCTATCATAAGCAATTGGTCTGAGCTCGTTGGCTATAAAATTGCAAAGATTTGTCATCCGAAAGCTATTAAGTCAAATAAAGAACTTAAAGATGGGGTTATTGAGCTAAGTGTTTATCATGGAAATCAACTTGATGTAGAATATAAAAAAGAGGAAATTATTGGAAAAATTAATTCATTTTTTGGTTATAATTTTATAAAAAAAATTAAAATAATTTTAGTTGATCGAGATATAAATTTGAAAAAAAAAATTAATGATCGATTTAATAAAGAAAATTATCATAAAGATATTGCCAAAATTAAAAATTCTAAATTAAAAAATAAATTAAAAAATTTAGCAGAAGCATTTAAAAATAAAAAAATTTAAATTAAAATGAAATGTATATCCTTTAAAATCATATTGATATTGTTTGTTTGTTTGAGCTTCACAAGTTTTTCTAGTGAAAATAATGGCGTAATAATAACTGGTAACGATAATTCAAAGGTAATTATTAAGGTTTTCTCATCTTTGACATGTCCTCACTGTGCGAATTTCCACAACAATGTGTTTAAAAAAATTGAGAAAGATTTCATATCAAATGGAAAAGTAAGATTTGAGCATCATGCTTTTCCATTAGATCTAGCAGCTTTAAATGCCGAAAAAATTTTAAATTGTGAAAATACCAATAATGAAAAGCTTAATTTTTTAAATGAAATTTATGAAAAACAGGATGTTTGGGCAAGTGGTTCAGATATTAACAAAATTAACTCCAATTTGATAAAAATTGGAAAGAAACATGGTCTAAATGATGGTATGATAAAAAATTGTTTATTAGATGATAGTTTAGAAGACAGAATTTTAAGTGAGAGAATAATGTCAGGTAAAAAATATTCGATTAAATCAACACCCACAATTTTTATTAATGAAAAAAAATATGAAGGAAGTCACAATTATAGAGACTTTAAGAAAGAAATAGAGAAATTATTAAAATGAAATTTAAGAGGCTAGATATTTCAGGTTTTAAATCTTTTTTCGATAAAACCACATTTTTTATTGAGGACGGATTAACAGGTATTGTAGGTCCAAATGGTTGTGGCAAATCAAATATAGTTGAAGCACTTAGATGGTGCATGGGTGAAACCTCTGCAAAAAGTATGAGAGGGTCTGGTATGGAAGACGTAATTTTTTCAGGCACCTCTAATAGACCTCCAAAAAACATCTCTGAGGTTTCCATAAGTATAGATAATTCAGAAAAAATTGGACAAGGACAGTACTTAGATTTAGATGAGATAACCGTTAAAAGAAGAATTGAAAAAGATAAAGGATCAAAATATTTTTTTAATGATAAGGAAGTAAGAGCTAGAGATGCACAAACATTTTTTGCAGACCTTTCAACAGGAGCACATTCTCCATCAATGATTAGTCAAGGAAGAATTGGAATGATTGTTACAGCAAAACCTTCTGAAAGAAAATCTGTACTAGAAGAAGCTGCGGGAATATCTGGGATTCATTTACGAAGACATGAAGCAGAAACTAGGTTAAACGCAGCTGAAAATAATTTAAAAAGAGCAGATGAATTAAAAAGGCAGCAAGAAAAACAATTAGAAAATTTAGAAAAACAAGCTCAAGAGGCCAGTAAATATAAAGAAATTTCACAAAAGATAAAAACCATTGAAGCTGGCTTATACTTTTTAAAAATACAAGATATTGATTCGGAGAAAAATAAAATAAAGGTTAAATCTGAAAATATTGAAAAAGAGATGAGTAATGTCGAAAGAAATTTAAATCACACATCACATATGGCTAATGAAGAAAACAAAAAATTACAGCCTATGAGAGATAGAAAAATTGAAAATCTTTCAAAAATACAAAAATTAAATTTAGAAATGTCAAATTTAAACGATAGAGAAAAAGATGTAAAAGAACTAAATCAAAAACTAGTCGAAAACATAAGATTAATTGACTCTGATATAGAGAGGGAAAAAAGTATATCGATTGATGCCTCTTTAAATGAGAAAAGAATTTTAGAAGAAAAAAATGAGCTTTTGAAAACTGAAAGAGAGTTGTTAGATATTGAAAAAAAATCAGAAATAAATCTTGATATAGCTAAACAAGAATTGAAAGATAAAAAAATTAAATTCGAAAACTTTTTTAAAAAAAAAATTAGCTCTTTTGATTTGAAAGAACAACAGAAATTATTATTAAATTTAAAAGAATTAAACGAACTTTTAAATAAACAAATTAATGAGAATAAAATTGATCAAGCAAAAAAGATTAATTTAAGTATTAATAAAATACTTGAAGACCAACTTATAAATTTAGAAAATTTTGAGGTTACTGATTTTTCCGTTAATTTGACGGAGCTAGTTGAAAATATAACTCATGCTCAAGAGAAATACGCTACAAATTTTGGGAAAAATGAGTCAATTCATGAAAACTCTATTAAAAGGAAAGAAAGAATTAGAAGTATAGACCAGGAACTTGAAAACTGGAAAGATTTAAAAGTTAACTCTGAAAAAATGCTTTTAGAATTGAATGATAGAAAAAAAAATATCCAGAATGAGCTAGATGAAAATCAAAAAAATCCTGAAAAACTCGCTGTACGTAGAGGTCAAAATCTCCAAAATTTAGAAAATACGAAAAAAAACAATGAAGAGTTAGAGTCTGAAATTCAAAAAATCGAACAAGATTATAAAAAAATTAACGATACTTTAAAAAATATTCAAGAGCAATTTACGGTTCTTAGAGAGGGAAAGGCAAGATTAGAAGCAACCATTGAAGGTATAGATCAGAGAAAAATGGATTTAATTTATTTGATGAAAAACGAACTAAAAATAGAGAATGTTAATAACCTTTTTAGTTTATCAAATTTTAATGATGAACAAAATTTACCTTCAGTAAAAGAACAAGAAGAAAAGCTTGAAAATATGAAAAAAAATAGAGAAGCAATGGGCTCTGTTAACCTAAGAGCGGATATAGAAACTGAAAAATTTAAATCAACTATAAAAAAAATGGAGGAGGATAGATCTGATCTTGTATCTGCTATTGTCAAATTAAAAACAAGTATAAACGAACTTAACCAAAGAGGAAGGGAAAGATTGCTAGATGCTTTTTCCAAAGTAAATAAAAAGTTTAATGAGGTTTACACAAAATTGTTTAATGGGGGTAATGCAAAACTAGAATTAGTTGACTCCGATGACCCATTAGAAGCAGGTTTAGAAATGTTAGTTTCACCACCAGGAAAAAGATTGCAGTCGATTACTTTACTTTCTGGAGGAGAACAGGCATTAACCGCTTTATCTTTGATTTTTGCTATTTTTTTAACTAATCCATCACCAATTTGCGTGTTAGATGAGGTTGATGCACCTTTAGATGATGCAAATGTAACAAGATTTTGCTCATTACTAGAAGAATTAGTAACGGTTACAAAAACAAAATTTATTATAATTACTCATCATGCTCTTACTATGTCAAAAATGAACAGATTATATGGCGTAACAATGCCAGAAAAAGGTATAAGCAAATTAGTAGCAGTAAATCTGCAAAAAGCTGAAGAATTGGTGGCGTAAAATTAAATGAACAATCTTGAGGAATTAAAAACTCGCCTTAAAATTGCAAAATCGAAGTTTCAAAAAAAAACAGGCGATCAACATGGAAATAAAAAAGGTATTTTCCTCGGTAATGCCTTAAAACTTGGAACTGAACTTGTTGCCGCGGTAGCTGTAGGTACAATTATTGGGTTTATTTTAGACAACTGGTTTGATACTAAACCATTATTAATTATAATATTTTTTCTTTTTGGATCTGCCGCAGGTATTGTAAATGTTTTTAGGGCAGCAAAAAGAATGCAAGAGAAAGAAGACTAAATATGGCTGCAAATCCAATGCATCAATTTAAGGTGTATAAAATAGGTCCTGAAATTAGTATTTCTGGTTTAGACCTTTCGTTTACAAATGCAAGTCTTTTTATGGTTATTAGCGCATTTATAATTGCAGTTTTATTTTTACTCGCAACTAAAGAAAAAAAAATAATACCAACCAAAATTCAGCTTGTTTCTGAAATGCTCTACAATTTTATTACTAAAATGATTAGTGATACAGCGGGAAAAAAAGCAAAACCCTTCTTTCCTTTTATTTTTAGTCTTTTTGTTTTTATTTTAGTTTGTAATATGGTCGGAATGTTACCGTATTCTTTTACTGTAACAAGTCACATTATAGTTACAATGACATTTGCCATATTTATTTTTATAGGAGTTACTGTCTTAGGATTTATCATCCACGGACTCAAATATTTAAAAATTTTTGTCCCTAGTGGTGTCCCTATAGTTTTACTTCCTATTATAAGTATTATTGAAATAATTTCTTATTTAAGCAGACCAATTAGCTTATCTGTAAGACTTTTTGCGAATATGATGGCTGGTCACACAATGCTTAAAGTTTTTGGAAGCTTTGTTATTAGTCTTGGTTTAATTGGGGGTTGGCTTCCATTAAGTTTTTCTGTTGCATTAACTGGCTTGGAAATATTAGTAGCTTTCTTACAAGCTTATGTTTTTGCGATATTAACATGCATCTATTTAAATGATGCTTTAAATTTACATCACTAACAAAAAAAA
>MDTD01104081.1_pt1 | contig 10239 bp, 6 predicted proteins | sample 811221 | NCBI WGS metagenome assembly MDTD01 (sample SAMN05326646, study PRJNA326480) | marine metagenome | isolation source: seawater | place: Pacific Ocean: South West | collected 2011
AATCTTTGTCTAACATAAAACATGATGAGACCCGTTAATAAAAGAGTTATTGCTAAACTAATAATAAAGCCGCTGCCTTCTAAACCAAAAAGCATCATTTAGTAAAATCGTATATATTTAAATTATTGTTTGAACGTATTATAGGTTTTTTGCTGCTACATTCAAAATATGAGAAGGATATGCTAAGTCTTTCAGCACCTTAAGGCCGCCCTTTATCTCTGATACTCCGTTAGTTAGCTTGTAGGTATAAAGTATATCGTCTGTGCTATCGTTGATTTTCATATGGTAATTATCAAACGACTTGTTGTTTGCAACCTTTTTACATAGTTCTATATAGTGCGTAGTTAACATTAGATCAACATTTTTGTAACCGCTCAAGTATTCTAGGAATCCGTGGGCGCTAGCAGTCGCTTCGTATGGATTTGTCCCAGAGTACAATTCGTCAAATATCGCGAAGTGTCTAGATTTTTTGCCCTGTTCGTTGATGATATCTATGATTTGTTTGCATCTTCTTGCCTCTGCTTGAAACAAGCTATCGCGGCCAGAGGTATCCGGTATATTGAGATAGCAGTGAATATTATTATATGGGTTGAGTTTGCAAGTTTTATAAAATCCGCATCCTGTTTGTTGCGTGAACAATATATTGAATATTGTAGTTTTAAGTAGCGTGGTTTTTCCAGCAGCATTTGGCCCTGTAATAATCATTTTCTTATTAAGTTTGTATGTGTTTTTGACAACCGATTCGTCAAATAATGGTAGGAACGCTTCCTTAAACGACGTCTTTTTATCTGTAAACGAGCAAGTGTTGGCTCTCTTATTGTGTAGCTGAGTGTGTAACGAGTAGATATTGTCAATATACCCATTAAATCCAAATGAAAATTGCATAGCTTCATTATACTGTTTGTTAGAATGGAGCTCATAGAAGACTTTCATTACGTCACCTATCTGTGTAACTTTGTTGATATTATTTTTAAATGGCGTGATAAACTTGATGTCTTCAATAAAATTTATCAAGGTTTCTCTGTAATGGATAATCTCTTTTGAGAACCCAGAATAAGTTTTTAGATTCTTTATAATAGAAAGTAGATGATCCATCTTTTTAATTGTATGTGTCGCATAGTCTTTTAGTTCAAAAATATTATAATGCATAAGCTTCATTCTCTTGTAAAAAGACACACAAGTCATAGTATTCTGATAAATCTGGAACAGATAGAATGCAACTGAGATCGACAAATAGAATCTTTGCTGCCAAGATACATGCCTGAATTGCATAAATAGTCTACCTACAGCATGGTTTCCAGCAACCTCTTTTAGAGACGCGATATAACCAGCAATAGAGATAGGCAGCCCTTTCAGTTTAAGAATAAAGAATGGGACGATCAGTATAATAACTGGCAGTATGAGAGATATTAATGGTGCAGAAAGGTTATAGATTGTGAGTGCTTGCAGGACCGTGGACTCATGATTAAACTTCTCAAGAAATCCGATATCAATATAGTGGTATTTATCAATAAACCCGTCATCATCATTTATCAAGTTCCATATCTCTTTTACCTTTTCAAATCTCTCTTTATCGTAAATATCAAGTGGTGCATTGTATTTCGTATACAAAGACTGTGAGTCCTTCAGGAACTGTTTGTTGCTGGTAAAGTATTCTGACCATTTCTTAGCCTGTTCGCAGCCATATTGCGTTGATGGTTTGAATGTATCTTTATAAACATTATTATTTGAAACATCTTTGTATTCAACAAGCTCAAGATCTGATATGATATTTTGGTCAGTCTCTATTTTATCAGCTAAATGATATATGGGTAGTTGAAAATATTCCTTTCCTAGTTTATCTGTATTATTAGATTCTACTTTTGTCATTTTATAACAAAAGTAGAATAATTATCATTAGCTTTTACGAATTAAACCAGGCCTTCTGAGAAGTTGGCAGGAAGGTCTTCTATAACAGTGTTATAATGTTGCTCTATCTCCTTTAGTTTCCTGAAGTCACGCCTGGTAATAAAGTTGATTCCGATACCTTTTCTTCCCCAACGACCACTACGTCCAATTCTATGCAGATATGTGTTTATGTCCTTGGGGATGTCAAAGTTAATCACGGTGCTGACTTGCTGTATGTCTATACCTCTGGCAGTGACATTTGATGAAATTAGCACCCTGTACTTGCCGTTTTTGAATTCGTTATATGAGTTGGCTCTGTCCTCTTTTTCCATGCTACTGTGTATGCAGCAAACTGGAAAATTATCCTCACACATAGCTTCATATAGATCCTGGACGCGCTTAACGCTGTTGCAGTAGATGATACATTGAGACATGGAAATATGGTTGTATAGTTCTTTCAAAGTTGCATACTTTTGTCGGTCATCATCAATCTGGACCTTGAACTGTGAGATGCCTTCAAGGGTAAGCTGTTCGCTTTTCACTAAGATCTTCACGGGGTTTCTCATGAACTTGTCTGTTAATGCACTTAGTTCAGGAGGTAGTGTTGCACTAAACAATGCAACTTGAATATTGTTGCTAAGATGCTGGAAAATATTATAAACTTGTTCTTTAAAACCGGAGGACAACATTTCATCAGCTTCATCCAATACTATCAATTTCAATGCTTTTGCATTGATATATTGACGTCGTATCATGTCGTGAATGCGTCCAGTGCATCCAACAATAATATGAGGAGGATTGCTCTTGAGTTCAGCTGCATTTTCGTCAGTTGATGTTCCGCCGATCAGTAACATAACACGAAGTTGTTTCATCAGTGAAGAAAGATTTTTGATTACTTCAAAAGTCTGACGGGAAAGCTCACGTGTTGGAGACAGAATCATGGCCTGTGTGGTATTAGACTTAGTATTAATAAGCTGAAGTGTGCTGATGGAAAACGCACCAGTCTTTCCGGTTCCAGATTGTGCTTGCGCAATAATATCGTTACCTTTGATCATGGGAGATATGGCCTTTTTTTGTATAGGACTTGGACTTTCAAATCCATAACTGTAGATGCTTCTTAAAAGAGGAACGTTTAGACCTAAATCGTCCCAAGAATTGATTTCATGACTTTTATCATATTCTTTATTTGAAGGAGAAGATGGCGTAGACATGTTATATTAATGAAGCGGCAATTTTTTAAGTAAATTCAATATTAATACATTTATTTAAAATAAATGGATATAAATATACTTTTAACATTCATATAATATGACTTTACAATACGACATAGAACAGTATGAAGACATCAAGAATGGTGGTTTTGCTTATGACTTATCAGAAGATACGATTACAATTGTCAATCAATTGGCTGAACAGGTAGGTGCACCTAGTTACAACAAAACTCCTGTATTTGAAAATAAAGAGTATAAGAAAAGGAAATATAACGGTAATTTGACAGGTGAAGATTGGGAAGCGTTCAGGAATTTCAAGGCAACTGAGATTGCAACAAGTTCAGGAATAAATAAATACTTTGATGATATCAGATACTCACTTAATAAGATGACTGAAAATACATATGAACAAGTGAAAGATGAAATAGTTGCCTTGTTGAAAAACATGATGGAGGAGAAATATGAGGATAAAGCATACAACGATATTGGGAAGAGTATATTTGATATGGCGAGTAGTAACAAGTTCTACTCTGATATATACGCAAAGCTTTACTCTGACATAATGAAGGAATTTGTTATGTTCAAAGAAATATTTGCCTCAAATTTGACACAGTTTATGGAGTTATTTAAGAATATTGAGGTCGCCGACGGTGATAATGAAGATTATAATAGACTGTGCGAGATTAATAAGCAAAACGATAAAAGAAGAGCACTCAGCTTGTTCTTTGTAAACTTGATGAATTATGGTGTCATAACGGAAGATAGTATAATTGAGATCATAGATGAGTTACAAAACAAGATAATAGACTGCGCAGACAAACAAGGTTTCACAACATCGAACGAAGAATTAAGCGAGAACATTTTTATCATTGTGACGAATGTGAAAGATCGTCTTCATGATCATATAGTATGGACTACAATTGTAAATCGCATAGTAAATATTACAGAGATGAGCACTACTGAAAAACCAAGTATCAACAATAAGATCATATTTAAGCATATGGATCTTATGGATATACTAGAGGGTTAGTTTTTCATTTTTATTATGTTTTAGTAAATAAAAATGAATTTTACAAATTTACGTAAACAAGCTACAAGTAGATCTATGACAAATTCACAAGTTAAATCTCTCGTAAATAAATATGGTGTCCCGGATATATCAAGCGATAATACAAATAGTATAATTAAATCAGATTTTCAGGGCAACGATGGAACTAGAAGTTTCATGTCAAATTTTGGAATAAAAAGTAGGTCAGGAGGTGTAAATTTTTCATACCATAGAAAGGGTGACGGTGACGAAAGCTACCCAGCACAAGCATCTATTGAAGATGGCAAGTCATACATAGCAATTCCAAGAACAAATTCAGAACCAGGTAATGTATTAGTAGTGTTATACGATAAGATTATTATAAATATAGCAAAGAATTTGATATCTATTATAGAAAGCGAAAAAGTTTTCTCAGAAATTGTTTTGATGGACATACACGAATGGAACCGATCAAATTACAAGGTAGAAAAAAATCATCATTTTTTCATATTCTTACCTCACTTATTAACGCAAGAAGTCCCTTATGATAGAAGTTTTATATATTTGATGGAACAAAACTTGGATGGACAATTGAACGCTAGATATCTAGATGCAATGTCAAATAATATAATATTTAAGCAGTTGTTAGAACAAAGCACCATATTTGACTATAGTGAATGCAATATTAATGTTTGGAAAAAACATGTGAAACCGGAAATAAGTCAAAATATTAAATTGTTTTTGCCAACTGTTTCAAAAAAGATAGATATGGCTACTAACAAGGAATATGATGTGTTGTTCTTTGGTGCATTGAACCCAAGACGAGAGAGAATAATTAATACTCTCAAAGAACTCAATATTAATATTAAGATTATTAACTACGATAAATGGGGTGATGATTTGATTAATGAAATTAAGAAAGCAAAGATAGTTTTGAATATACATTATTATGATAATGCAATATTGGAGACACCTAGAATAAGTGAGGTCTTACCGTATGCAAAGATTATTAGTGAAATACCTTGTAATGAAGATAACTCAAGTTATGAGAGGTATAAAGATGTAGTTGACTTTGTTCCTATCGTAAGTACTATAGGAGATATTACGTCTTTGACAGAAAGAATAACCGATACTCTTAACATCGGTGATAAAGATAGGATGCGACATAGACTCTCAGTAATAAAGCATATAAAAACTATTAACAGAGGAGGGACATTATTAGATTGCATACAAAGATATAAAAGTGCCAAAGACTATCATCGATACTTATGTAACAGTCTATTATCATTGATCAGAATAATTCCGATACCTAAGTTCGGTATAACACCAGAATATGAAACCGTACTCATAGAATTTAGAAAATTTAGCCACTTGGAGTTTCTACTGCGTAATACAATTATAAAGTTTCCTTCATGGTCGCATACAGTTGTATGTGGAAACTTAAATGAAGATTTTATTAGAAAAATGTGCACTGATATTTGTAAGGATAATGAAAGCTCTATCAAAATTGTCAAACTTGATATAGATAACTTGACACCATCCGACTATAGTTCCTTGTTATCTACAAAGAATTTTTGGGAAAATTTTACAGGCGAAAAATTGTTAGTTTATCAGGAAGATACTATGCTATTCCATAATAAGATAACTCCATTTCTACAATATGATTATGTTGGTGCGCCTTGGCCACCTAACCAAAATGATAATTCTTATGGAGTAGGAAATGGAGGATTTTCATTAAGATCAAAAAGTAAGATGTTAGAGTGCATTGATAAGGTAAATATAGCAGAAATTGAAAGACTAAGACTAGGGCAGTCAACAGTAAATTATATGAAGAACACAAATAGCTATGTCGTCCCAGAAGACGTATACTTTTCAAAGGTAATGATAGATCATGGTATTGGCATTGTTGCAAATCGTGATGTAGCTTTGAGGTTTTCTCAAGAGACGCAAAAAGGTATTAATCCTCTTGGAGGGCATAATTATTGGCTTGCGGAAACTGTTACGGATACAAAGCTGCAACATGATACAGTAGGCATCATAACACCATTTTTGTATATTGTAGGTGGAGGCGAGTATTATCTTAGTATGGTAATAAGATTCTTCATTATGATCGGAGCAAAAAGAATACATTTCTATAACAACACTGAACCTAACATGTTTACTACCACCTTAAAAAAATTTTTTAATGACACCGAAATAGATGTTATTGAACAGAGGAATATCCCGAGATTTAAGGTGAACAATTGCGCATATGATTATTTCGTAGAGATGGGAAATGAATTACACCCTAGATTCAGAAATAATTTTAATTCTAAGAAGTATATCTACCATTGTCAATTTCCGTTTGATTATTATAGAACTGCAGGTAGGATTAAATTAGACAATATAGATCACGTGATCGTTAATTCGGAGTATACATTAAAATATTATAATAATAAAACACAATTATCAGATGCCAATAAAGTTTGCATAAACTATCCGTCATGTTTCAAAAGCCTTGATACGACAAAGTTTAATAAAAGAAAAAATACATTTGTTATGATAGGTCGTATACATATACCGAGTAAACACGCTCATAATAAAGGCCATGAGACCGTATTGAAGATTTTTCATGCGTTAGCTAACACAAGTAATGATTTTGAATTATGTATAATAGGAACCGTGCAGGATGTATCATACTATAATTATCTAAGGAAATATGAATATGAAGGAAAAATAAGAGTAATTGGTGATTGTTCAGAGGAAGAAAAAAATAACATTATAGCAGAAAGCGAATACGTGATCCATGCAACAGGAATAGACATGAATGAAGAAAAAGTTTGCTTTGCATTTGAGCATTTTGGTATATCACCGATAGAATGCATCAATAAAAATTGCATACCAATATGCACGAATGGTGGATACTTTCCCCACTATATAAAACATGGTGAGAATGGTTTTCTATTTAGGACAACATATCAGTTAAAACAATTACTGGGTGGAATAGTTGACGGAACAAATAAACTAGAGTCAGAGAAAGCAATTGCCATAAACAAAGACATAATCAAAAAATTCTCTCATTCATGCTTTAATGAGAGATTAGCCCATATTTTATTGAAAGATCTAGAACAATAGATTCTTATATTTACGTTTAGCTTTATATATATATATATGTGTGTGTGTATATATATAAATGTCATTTTTATCGTGGAAGAACGTGAAGATGTTCTACGAGCAACATTGTAAGACAAATAGAGAGTTTTTGCAAAATCTACATAAAATACCACTCACGTCATATGATGATGACGCCATTGTTCATGATACTGGAACTATAACAAACACAGACATAATTGAGTCAAAAGACCAAATAAACGAACTTACTGAACTCTTGAAAAAGAACAAATTAATCACAAGTCGTATGGGTTGTGTTGAAACAGCATTTATGATTAAACATTTGTTCAATCTAGACATATTGACACATTTAAGAAGAGAAAATGATATTGATTATAATATGAGAGCTAATGCAGGTCTATATTACAAAAATTCTAAACGACGAAAAGAAATTTTGGATTGGTGGTGCAACCATACAAAGGAATTAATAGTGGACGAGACAATATCATCATGTTATTGTGTTTTGAATTTTGATTTCGTATTATGGGCAGCTTTGAATATTAAAAAGCAGTACTATAACTATGGTTGCATAGCGAAAATAATATTACAGAACTCTGAAAACAAGAAGATTCTTTATATCGGTTCTGGTGTAGATTCTATACGTGCTGGTTATGAGAGAGGTGTTCAATCAGCATGGAATTTCCCTGTTTCAAATTTTGATATGTATTATGTGAAGACACCTGTAACAACCATTGGTTGTGATTATCCACATGATTCAATCAAAGAGACATGTGAAGCAATAATAAATGAGATCGACGATAATTATAGCGACTTTGACACCGCAGTGTTAGGTTGTGGGGCGTATGGTCCTCCAATAATCAATATGCTGAGAAAGAAGTATGATAACAAGAATATGTGTTATTTAGGGGCAGAATGTTATAAGATGTTTGGAATTTATTCAAAAGGGATGCCTTATACTAACTATAATGAAGCAAATAAAGAGAATTGGTTAGAAGTAGTAGAGAATAATCCAACTAATGGCAATCATCCAGAACCCAAATATTGGAAATAAGTATTATTTTCATTATATTCATAATATCTATGTATATAATGAATTCATCTGTGAATGAGAACTCACAAGTGTATTATACTGGAAGATACTGGAATGATTATCCAGAATGTATGTCTATAATTAATAAGAGACTGTTTGGTCAAGACATTGACTGGAAAGACTATCTTTTGGATAATGGTAATAGTGGTTTTGAACATGCGCTTATACTGAATTGTGGTAATGGTCGGGTGGAACGAGAACTATATGATACAGGAATTATTAAGAAAGCAACAGCCGTTGAGTATATCAAAGAATTAGTTGATCAATGCAACAAGAATAAGGGTTCTAGAGATATAACATACATACAACATGATATCAACACGATTTCTTTTCCTGAGAACACATTCGATTGTGTAATTAATTTTGCTGCATGTCATCATATTATGAAAATAGAAGAAGTTATGGTTAACATAACTAGATGGTTGGAACCCAACGGTTGTTTTATTCATAATGATTATATTGGTCCTCAGCGTAATCAGTATTCTAGACAGACATGGAATGCAATGAACATTGTAAACAATAGTATAAATAAAAAATACAGAAAGCATCTCGGATATCCTGATGTCCAACAGATGATGTTAGACGATCCAACTGAAGCAATAAACTCAAATAGTATATTACCTGTACTGTATGATTTATTTGATATTCAAACACACACCAAATCTGGAGGAGCCATTGCATATGAGATCCTTACACATAATCCTTTACTGTTTAATATGAATCCAACTCTTCGCAAAGCATTAGTTGAATATATAATGAAGAAAGATCTTGAATACATGAATGCGACAGGTGAGAGTTTTTTTCATTTCATAGTTGCAGTGAACACCAAAAATATAGATTCTAAAGTTATCAGGAAAAACCTATATCATATGAATGTAAGAGAGCGGCGAGCAGAAAAGACTTTCGGACATTACTGCTATAACAAACTGGAGACAGAATGTATAGTTAAATGTGACAATCCTAATTCTTACGAAAAATCTTTTTTTGTCCATGGTTTCTCAGCTATTGAGTCTACAGGCAGATGGTCTGATCAAGAAACCTCAATTATAATGTTCAAATACGAAAATACAGATCCCAGAAGGCTTTTGCTTAACGTCACTCCTATGCCTAATGTTCAACAAAAAGTCACGATCAACACTAACGAAACAGAGAATTCTACTATTGTTGTAACGTCGGAGCAAGTTCTAGAAATACCTTTAACCCCTAATAATGACTATCCAGATGAAGCTGTTGTCATAATGAAGTATCATGATCTCAAAAGTCCAAAAGAACTAGGTATAGGAGACGACGGCAGAAAGCTAGGGTTGTTCTTTAAGTGGATTAAGCTGATTTAGTCTTGTTCTACATGTAACCATAAACTTCCTCCACCGAAAGCTTTTGTTTTGTCCAGGCCTTTAATGACCTTAAACTCATATGAGTCTTTTTGGATCTCTAATAGTTTTGGAAACTTAGTTGCATAAGTATTAGCGAATTTAATTTTAAATTTATTATTATTCATGAGAAATGCATATACAAAATATTGTTCATTCCAAAATCTTCCTTCTTTATACCATGATTCGGGATATTCATAAGGTAAAAAAATATCATGAATATGAACTAAGACACCTTTTTTTAAAATAGGGAAGATCTTGTTAATATAGTAAAGACAATCGCTGTCATGCTTAACTACATGTGATGAATCAATAAAACAAATATCATTTTTATCTAATTGTTTGAACAGTTCAATATTAGTATCCTGTAAAATAGTTGCTTGTAATTCTATTATACCTTCTTTTTGCATCGACAGTAACCATGGTAATGGATATGGTTCAATACAAATAATTTTTGTGTCTAGATTAAACTGTTTAATTGTATTATGCATTACTAACGTGCTCCATCCACTGCCAATTTCTATAATTTTTTTTGGTTTATGT
>MDTD01124842.1_pt1 | contig 10239 bp, 11 predicted proteins | sample 811221 | NCBI WGS metagenome assembly MDTD01 (sample SAMN05326646, study PRJNA326480) | marine metagenome | isolation source: seawater | place: Pacific Ocean: South West | collected 2011
CTCCTTAAATGTCGAAGTCCAGAATCATCCGAGACGTTTGTTCCCTTCTCGAAGGCCAGCTTGCAGTCATGCAGGCCGCCGCGAAAGAGGCTCGTCCCAATGCAACTGGTGAAGAGACTAAGTCCGAGGGCAAATATGACACCCGGGCCATCGAAGCGTCCTACCTTGCGGGAGCTCAATCCGTGCAAGCAGACAAAATCGCTGCTGCGATTGAGGTCCTGCGATGTTTTGAGCCTTCTCCCTGTGGAGAGGGAGAACCTGTCCGGTCTGGAGCACTTGTCGAAACCGAGCACGGAGGAACAATCGTGTTCTACCTCCTCGCACCTGACGGCGGAGGGTCTACCGTTGAATACGAGGGATTTGACTGTATTGTCCTCTCTCCCGACTCTTCCCTCTATCAGAGCCTACTGGGAGCATGTCCCGGGGACCTCATTGAAAGCATTTCGCTACTGGTCCTGAGTGTAAGCTGAACTGTTCAAAGAATGGCGGCTGAAGACAGAGTGTGCTGAATTTCGCTTGATTATGTGGGGGATCTCCCTTGATTTCCCCCATGGCCTACCACCTGAAACTGCGAATCACTCTGATTGCCATGGTCGCGTTCATTGGCTCTCCCCCGATTCAGGCCAGGAAACCACCCGCGGGCTTTGAGAAAATCGACCAGAATATCGTTATTTCAACAATCCGGACTCAGATGAAGTATGACGTTCAGTCCTTCACGGTGAAGCCCGGCGCCAAGATCAAGCTCACTTTCAGGAACCCGGATGAACTCCCTCACAACTTGATCATCTGCACTCCCGGAGCGTCTAAAGGAAATGATAAGGGAGCCGAACTGGTAAACGCAGTTCTGGCCCTGGGAGCCAAGGGGGCAGAACTTGGGTGGGAGCCGCAGTCCCATCCGAGAATGTTGCATAGCTCCGGGATGATTCAGCCAGGCAAGGAATCTGTCCTATGGTTCCAAGCTCCGGAAAAGGAAGGGAAATACCCCTACGTGTGCACCTATCCGGGCCACTTTACCCTGATGAATGGGGTAATGAACGTGTCCCGACGCGCCGCTGTTGGCATCGTGAGGGGCAAGCCGCGGAGTGATCCTTTCTATACCACTCCAAGTATGCGCAAACGCCCTCAGGTGAAGCGTATTTTCATGCCCGAGGCTGGGCCAGCCGCCATTGCGGTAGCTGTAAATGATGATCTCCACTACTGCTGGGACGCTGGCGAATGCCGCCTGCGCTACATTTGGCGTGGAGATTTCATCGATGGCTGGGATGTGTGGAAAGGTAACGGCAACGGATTGGCTTCAATCGAAGGAGATGTCCTGCTTCGGGAAGGTTCTAGTCCTTTCGACAAATTAGTCTCCCAGAGTGCAAGCTCTCCGAAGTTCCTCGGGTATTCAGTTAGCAATGGGTTGCCCACTTTCCGATGGAAGGTGGAGGATTTTCATATCGAAGAAACCATCACGCCGACCGCTGACGGAAAAGCGCTTTCCCGCAGCTTTGATATCAAGGGCGCGAAGGGAAAATATCCCATCACAGTCAAGTTCCAGTCCTCCGAAAAACTATCGGTCTCCAAAGAATCCCAGACTCTGAAGGGTCCGGGACGCCTGACCGTCACCATGATTCCCCGCCATGATCCGTAGCATTACTACCATCATTCTCTCCTCCTGTCTCGCCTCCGCAGACATCTGGACCGACGTCTTCCGCATAGAAAATATTTCTCCTCCTCCAGGGGTCGATGCCCAGATCGGAGGTATTGCAACAACTCCAGAAGGCAATCTTGCTGCGTGTTTTCACCGTGGCGAACTCTTTATCTACAACCCCGGTGAGGAAACGTGGACGCAGTTTGCCTCAGGCCTGCACGAGCCACTGGGCATTCTTGCAGAAAGCAACTCCAGCTTTCTGGTCATGCAGCGCCCCGAACTGACGCGCGTCAAGGATACGGATGGCGATGGGGTCGCAGACCTCTACCAGACCGTCTTTGATGATTTCGGAATGACTGGAAACTATCACGAGTTTGCCTTCGGCCTCGCCCAGGATAAGGAAGGCTTCATCTATCTGGCGCTTGGCACAGCTTCGAATGGCGCAGGTATCCGAGAGGAGATTCGGGGACGCTGGAGCACCATCGGCCTCGACCGGAAATATATGCTGAATGGAGCGGATTGGCGCAAATACAAGGGCCGCGCCGGGCGTATGTATTCAAGAGTTCCCTACCGGGGGTGGGTGATCAAGGTTTCCCCAGACGGAAGCGAGTGGCAGCCTTTCGCTAGCGGGTTCCGGTCTCCAGAAGGACTTGGTTTCGACAAGGAGGGCCGCCTTTTTGTCGCTGACAATCAGGGAGACTGGTTAGGAACGAGCAAAGTCTTTCACGTGAGGGAGGGGCATTTTTACGGACACCCCGCATCCTTGGTCTGGAAGGAAGGCTGGAACCGAGAGCCTCTGCAGGTTTCCGTGGCAGAGCTCGAAAAAATGCGCACTCCGGCGATGGGCCTCCTGCCCCAGGGAGAGCTCGCGAATTCTCCCACGGAACCACGAATGATCCCGAAAGGGGTCTTCGGTGGGCTCAGCGAACAGATGCTCATCGGGGAAATGAACAGCCCCACTCTGGTACGATTCCTTCCCGATCCCGTTGGCGACGTTTCTCAGGGGGCTGCCATACCCTTTCTCCGGACAGGGGCACTGGGCGCGGGTAATCACCGGCTAACCTTCACTCCTGATGGCTCACTATGGGTGGCGAAGACTCACCTTTCCTGGGCCGGAGGCGAAGGTCTGGTCAGAGTTCGCCTAAAGGAACAGGCATCAGACTTTCTTGCGATCGACAGCGTAAAGCTAACCTCCGCGGGATTTTCTCTGGGTTTCACGCAGCCGGTCGACCCTGAGAGTATCGAGAAGATTGAAATAACCCGTCATACCTACAGATACCATGCGTCATATGGTTCTCCAAAGGTGGACAAGCAGAACGTTGCCATCAAAGGAGGTGTCCTGCTGGCGGAAGGTAATCGCTCCTGTGTGATCAGCCTCAAAAACACGGGAGACCTCAAGCCGGGCTACCTTTATACGATTAGCCTCCCTGAGGTGCGCTCAAACGCCGGAAAAAATCTTCTAGGTGACACCGTTTATTACACGCTGCACGCAAAGCGGTAAAATTCTCAGTAGCGCATTCCTCCATCCCTTGCGCCGCATTCTATCCTGAACGGATCAAATGTCCTTTACGGGCTAGAATTACCACGGAGATGGAGGTAATTTCCACGTATGCGGGGGTTGCTAAGAACAGTTATCCTCCTTCTTACGGTGGTTGCCCTCGCTCTGACAGCGTGGACCCAGCGGCACTGGATTACGACTGGGGTCGGGAACTCGAAGGATTCCCAACTCAGATCCGGGCCTGTTCCGGACCTTGCCACCTACCGGACTCTATCAGCAGACCTCGAGCAACATCGCAAACGCCTTGGACGATCCTACCTGAAGGCTACGGATGGACCTGAGAGAGAGATCCTTCTGTCACAGACTCGCGAACTTTTGCAAATGAGTCTGCCCCGCCTGATGCGGTGCTGGCTCGGCACACCGTGGGATTTCAACGGAACGGCTCACGAGCCGGGAACAGGAAAAGTCGCCTGCGGGTATTTTGTCTCCTCTGTGCTACAGGATGCGGGATTCAAAATTGAATGGGCACCGCTCGCTCAACAGGCTTCCCAAAATATCTTAGGAACGTTCCTCTCTCCGGAAAAGATGAGAATCAGAGTCGGAATGGCCTACGACGTATTTGTTAATGAACTTCTTCTCTCAGGGCCCGGGATTTACATTGTTGGGCTCGATAGCCACGTTGCTTTTCTGGTTATTACAGCCAGTAATGAAATCCGATTCATCCATTCTTCCAGCTCCAGTGCCTGCTGCGTGATCGATGAACCCAGAGAGCGCTCTGATGTCGTTCGCAACTCAGAATACCGGGTAACTGGCAACCTGACAGCAAGCAACGAGGTTCTTCGCAAATGGCTTCTCGGCGAAAGGTTCAGGACTCAGACCCGCTGAGCCCACAGGCTGATTCTGTCTCTTTTGCATTGTTACCCTTCCGTTGGGCCGCCCTCCAGAAGCGCAAGGCAGTCCTTGCGCGAGCGGGGCAGTTTTCCGAATGCTCGCTCCAGAGCTGCTCCTGCATTTACCCCGTCATGACCGACCCCTAGAAGCTCTGCCAGCCTTCGCTCATAGTGAAGAAGTGCAGGTCGATCCGCTGCAGATTTCGATAGGTAGCGAAAAGCTCCACGCAAAAGATCGAACAACTCTGGAACAGGATACTCCCGCTCGACGACGGCCTCGAGAAGCTGGCAAAAGTATGCGGCCACCATGGTCTCAGCGTATCCCCGCCGTAACTCAGCATGGAATCCTGACACCTCAATTTCTTTCAAAACGTGCAGATCGCTTTTCCTGCTCGGGCTCCAAACCAGTTCCGCCTCAACGAAAAGGTCAAGTTGTCCAGCAAATGGACTCGTTGCGCGACGAGCTGCCTTCGCAACCGTCTTGATCAATCCTGCTTCCCGGCTGCACCAGTGCACAATGAGACTCGTGTCACCTAGCCTGGTAACTCGAGTGACTATTCCGCGTGCCTTTTCCATAACCAAAGTGCTGCTTTTCTCTCCAAATCCCGGCATATCCAGACTCAGGCATACGAACACGGCCGGGGACACACTCTCGGAGGAGGATCTGCCCAAACCTCCAGATCCTGCCCCAACCTGTCAAGGACGCTAAGATCGGTCGGCAGCTTGACAGTTTCGATGGCACCATCCGTTCTTCTCTGCTAAGCGTTTTCCTGTCCCAGTGTCATGTCTGCGCTCACCTCTCTTCTAGGAATCGTTGTTCTTCTGGGTGTTGCGACAATTTTCTCTTCCAACTGGCGAGCTATCCGCCTCCGCACGGTGGCCGGGGCCCTGCTGCTCCAGATCGGGCTGGGAGCATTTGTCCTTTTCACCACGCAAGGCCAGGCCATTCTCGGCTCTCTCTCCAATCTGGTGCGCGCTATTATTGCAAGCGGGGATAAGGGTATCGAATTTCTATTCGGAACCCTCGCAGAACAGGAGTCCATGGGCTTCATTTTTGTCGTTCGTGTCCTACCGGTAATTATCTTTTTCGCCTCCCTGATCGCAGTCCTCTACCACCTTCACATCATGCCGCTGATCATTCGCAGTCTCGGCGGTGTTCTGCGCATGCTGCTAGGCACGAGCCGGGCTGAATCCCTCTCAGCCACTGCAAATATCTTCGTTGGTCAGACCGAAGCGCCACTCGTCGTACGCCCTTATATCCCCCGGATGACCCAGTCGGAGCTCTTTGCCATCATGGTAGGGGGGCTCTCCTCAATTGCAGGCTCCGTATTGGCAGCGTATGCGGGTATGGGGGTCAACCTCGAGTATCTCCTTGCCGCATCGTTCATGGCAGCACCCGGGGGATTGCTTTTCGCCAAGATCCTTTTCCCCGAAAGCGATACTCCAGAGGAAAACCTCCCTGACGAAGATCAGGAAGACAAGCCTGTCAATGTCCTCGATGCCGCCGCACAAGGAGCATCGGCAGGGTTAAAGCTCGCGTTGAATGTTGGTGCCATGCTACTCGCGTTTATCGCGCTCATCGCCCTGCTCAATCTGGGACTTGGGACCATAGGCAGTTGGTTTGGCTGTCCCGACATTTCTCTGCAGCAAATTCTTGGGACCATCTTTGCACCTCTCGCCTGGATTCTGGGCGTTCCCTGGGAGGAAGCTAGCAGGGCCGGGAGTTTTATCGGCCAGAAGATTATTCTCAATGAATTCGTCGCTTATAAGGCCCTCCTCGATGATGGCTCGCTCTCTCCTCTCTCGGAAGGCATTGTGACTTTCGCCCTATGTGGTTTTGCCAACCTATCCTCAATCGCCATTCTTCTTGGCGGCTTAGGGGGAATGGCACCAAGCCGCCGCCCGGATATCGCCCGGATGGGTCTCAAGGCTGTATTCGCCGCCTCCCTTGCTAACTTTATGAGTGCCGCGATTGCAGGCCTTTTTCTAGCTTTGAGCAATTGAATCCTCCCGCACTGGTGACTGACAACACAACAACCTCTAAAAAACCTATGATTGAGCTTCTCCTCGCCCTTGCCGTTGGGATCGTTGTCGGTATTATTTTTAGCGCCTGTAAACTCCCGGTTCCTGCGCCTCCCGCTATTGCCGGAGTGGTTGGTATTCTGGGAATTTATCTGGGCGCTCAGGCGTGGCCCTTCATTGTGAGGATATTCTCCTGAGTCGAAAACCATGCCCTTTCTTCCTCAGGAAATTATCCGGCGAAAACGCGATGGCCACGCCCTACGCAGGGAGGAAATCAATTTTTTCATCAGTGGACTAACCGATGGAAACATCACTGATGGTCAGGCTGCCGCCTTCGCCATGGCTGTCTATTTCAAGAGCCTCAGCTCGGAAGAGTGTGTCGACCTGACCCTCGCAATGCGCGATTCCGGAATCGTCCTGGACTGGTCGAAATACCGCTTGGACGGCCCGGTAATCGACAAGCATTCTACGGGAGGAGTAGGGGATCTGGTGTCGTTGGTCCTTGGACCGCTGCTCGCCGCTTGCGGCGGCTATGTCCCCATGATTTCAGGACGAGGGTTGGGCCATACAGGCGGGACCCTTGACAAGTTAGAAGCAATACCAGGTTACAATATTTCTCCTCAAACCACTTTTTTCCAGAAAGTGGTAAGCACCGCAGGTGTAGCCATAATTGGTCAAACAGAGCTTCTTGCACCGGCTGATGGTCGCCTTTACGCAATCCGGGATACCTCCGCAACAGTTGAGTCCATTGGCCTGATTACTGCCTCAATTCTATCCAAGAAACTCGCTGCTGGTCTCGATGCCCTCGTCATGGATGTTAAGGTCGGAAATGGTGCGTTCATGGCTACCCCCGAGCAGTCACGGGCACTTGCCCAGAGCATAGTCAAGGTCGCAAGCGGGGCAGAAACGCCTACCTCAGCTCTGCTTACGGATATGAACCAGAGTCTTGGTTCAAGCGCGGGAAATGCCATTGAAGTGAGAGAGGCAATTGACTTCCTCACTGGCAATCGGCGCAATGAGCGACTCGAAGCGGTCACCCTCTCTCTCTGCTCAGAGGTTCTTCAGATCTCCGGGCTTGCAGAAACAGAAGGTGAAGCCCTCGCGTCTCTTCGAAAGGCTCTAACCTCGGGGCAGGCGGCTGATCGGTTCGCTCAAATGGTCTGTGCGCTGGGAGGGCCTGCAGACCTTCTCGAGCGCCCAGAAAACCACCTGCCTCTCGCCCCCATCACCAAGGAAATCTACCCTTCTGAGGAAGGTTTCGTTACTTCTATCAATACTCGCGAACTTGGTCTCGCAGTGGTGAGACTGGGAGGAGGTCGAAGCGAGCCCGGGCAAATCATCGACCCACGGGTGGGCCTTGGAAAAATCATTGGCCTCGGAGAGAAAGTAGACCGTAAAACACCCCTCGCCTTGATCCACGCGGATTCGGAAGATTCTGTCCTGAGAGTCGCAGATGATTTGCGATCCGTATTTACGGTAAGTGCCCGGGCCCCGGAAGAGTCACCTGTTATTCTTGAGCGGATTGCCTCACCATGAAACGCGTAATCCTTCTGGTCATGGACTCCCTCGGAATTGGGAGCGCCTCCGATGCCAGTTCCTTTGGAGCCGCCGGATTTACCGATGAAGGCGCAGACACTCTAGGTCACATCGCCAGAGCATTTACCCTTGCCGGCACTCCTCTCCAGCTACCGAATCTTGCAAAGCTTGGGCTTCTCGAGTCTTACAAACTCAAGCACGGGCTCTATCCCGCCGGGATGAGCCCTCCTGAAAAAATCCATGGGGCGTGGGCCTACGCGAAGGAAATAAGTCGTGGAAAAGATACCCCCAGTGGACATTGGGAAATCGCTGGAGTCCCGGTTTCGTTCGAATGGTCTTACTTTCCACGAAGCACCCCTTTCTTTCCAGAGCCGCTCAGCAAGCAGATTTTCGATCAAGGACTTATCGCGGGTTCTCTCGGAAACTGCCACGGATCAGGAACTGAGATTATCAAGCAGTTTGGAGCGGAGCATATCATATCCGGCAACCCGATCTTCTATACTTCCGGCGACAGCGTTTTCCAGGTGGCAGCACATGAGACACACTTCGGATTGAAGCGCCTCTATGAACTATGTCAGTGCATTCGACGCCTCCTTGACGCCGGTGATCTCACCATCGGTCGAGTCATCGCTCGACCTTTTACTGGTAAAAGTGCGGCAGAGTTCAAGCGCAGTGGTAACCGGCGCGACTTTGCCATGCCTCCGCCAGGCACCACGATTCTTGAGAAACTGCGCGAAGCAGGTGGATCGGTCATCGCAGTTGGCAAGATCGCCGATATCTATGCACATACTGGAATTACCCAAGAGGTCAGGGCCCATGGACACCCAGCCCTATGGAAAGAGACCCTTCGTGCCCTGGGGCAAAGTGGAGACGACACTATTATAATGACAAATTTTGTCGATTTTGACGCCGTTTATGGTCACCGCCGGGACCCTCACGGATACGGTCGGGCTCTCGAAGAATTCGATCGCAACCTGCCCGTCCTGCTCTCTGCAATGCACCCGGGCGACCTGCTGGTCATTACTGCTGACCATGGAAACGATCCCACCTGGCCCGGATCGGACCACACCAGAGAAGACATTCCAATTCTCTTAACTGGAGACAAAGTCCCCGCCGGCACTTCTCTTGGAGCACGGGACACTTTCGCAGATATCGGGCAGACCATAGCTTGCTATTTTTCACTGGAGCCTTTTCCCAATGCCACTTCTCTTATCTGAACACTCTATTTCAAGATGTCCTCTCCCACACCTCACATTGAAGCAGTCCCCGGAGATTTTGCGCCCACAGTCCTCATGCCCGGTGATCCTCTGAGAGCCAGACACATTGCCGATGAATTCCTTTCGGGTGTTCGACAGGTCAACGGCATACGTGGAATGCTAGCTTTCACCGGTGAACACGAGGGGGTAAAGGTCTCCGTCATGGGCAGCGGGATGGGAATCCCATCCATTTCCATCTACGCGCGGGAACTTTGGACCGAATACGACGTAGAAACAATTATACGTGTGGGAAGCTGTGGAACCTCTCACTCGGAAGTAAGCGTTCGCGATATCCTGATTGGCACCGGGGCATGCACGGACTCCAAAGTCAACCGGAGTCGCTTTAAAGGGCACGACTTTGCCGCAATCGCTGATTTTGATCTCGCTAGCAAAGCCGTCTCCGTCGCTGAATCCCTCGATATACCAGTCAGAGTCGGGAACCTCTTTTCTGCTGACCTTTTCTACAGTCCCGAGCCGGATATGTTTGACGTCATAGAGGCCATGGGTGTTCTCGGAATTGAGATGGAAGCTGCAGGACTTTATGGATGTGCTGCGGAATGCGGCAAGCGAGCACTTGCAATCTGCACGGTCTCAGACCACATCCGGACCGGGGAGGCAACCTCCTCGGAGGAACGGCAAACGACTTTCAATGACATGGTCCGGATTGCTCTTGGAACTGTCCGTTGAGAACAAATATTACTCAAAGAACGCCTGCCAGCCTCTCCACCCGCCCCAAAAGAAGTTTCACCCTGCGGCTGCCTTTCCGGGTGGTTACGAATTGGTCTTCTCTCCCTATTTCCAGAGCAGAGGACACCCGGTGGGTTCCGAATTCCACCTCGGCTATGTTCACCTCGACTCTGAGGAACACCCCACGGCTGAACCACTCCCCGAACCGCTCTTCACCAAGGGCGTTTCCCTCTCGAACAAACCGTAATGTTCCACCAGTTCCGCTCCCCGGTTGCACTTCGAAACCATCCCCCTGAAATACGGTGATAATCGCACGCTCGATGTTATAACGGGATGCAAATTCGATCGTTCGGGACAGAACCACACCTGACCGGATTCGAGCGCTGTCCTCAACCACCCCACACCCCGAAAAGAGCACACCGAAAGCGGAAATAACGACTCCCAGGAGTCTCTTTCTTTCGCAAAACACTTCCACCACCTTGAACAGGAGCTCCCGCTTCGCAAGGATTGCTTACTCCGGAAAATTCCCGGGGCTGTCCTCTCCAAGATGACTTAACACCGTCTTGACTCCCCACTTATGATGATCACACTCCCGACCAGATGGCCGAAAATTCATTGAGCGATGACCTCCAGGCGCTCGACACTGCAGCTCTAAAGGGCCGCCTGTCGGAACTCCGGAGGTACCTTTGACGTTCCTACGCTGGAAAACACCATCGC
>MDTD01008211.1_pt1 | contig 10238 bp, 18 predicted proteins | sample 811221 | NCBI WGS metagenome assembly MDTD01 (sample SAMN05326646, study PRJNA326480) | marine metagenome | isolation source: seawater | place: Pacific Ocean: South West | collected 2011
ACGCATGTCTTTTACTATGGCATAATAGGAATGTTAGTAGGATCATATATTGGACTTTTTATAATATTAATAGGTTGGGAATTTTGGAAGATTTACGAACGTTGGAGAATTAGCAAATGAAATTAAGCAAAGTTGAAGAACAAGGTATTAAGATAGCAAAGGTCACTACTCCGGCTAGCAAAGTTGAAAAGTTTGATATTGAAAAAGAAATCAAAGAAATTAAAGTTCTTTTAAAAGAAATTATCCAAAATATTGCAAAAAAATCTTGACTTCTTTACAGTTCTCTTATATAATAGTAGATATAGGAGTAGAATATGAAATTACCTGAACAAAAAAATACTGGAATCGGCACAGCCGGTGCGGCAGGAATCGCACTTATGATCCTTCATATTACAAACTACTTAACAGGATGGGCATGGCCTTTGCTATACATTTTCTTGATTTTAGTAGGTATGGGTATGGAGAATAAAAAGAAATGAAGGAACTATGGGTTGAAAAATATCGTCCTAAAACTGTTGACGGTTATGTATTTAGAGATGAAGCACAACGATCCCAAGTAAAAACTTGGATACAAGATAAAACTATCCCACATTTATTGTTTAGCGGAAATGCTGGTATTGGTAAAACAACACTTGCAAAACTTTTATTCAATGAACTTGAAATAAATGATTTAGATATATTAGAAATAAATGCAAGTCGCACAAATAGTGTAGATGATGTAAGAGATAAAATTGTTAACTTTGTACAAATGATTCCTTTTGGTGAATTCAAAGTTGTATTACTAGATGAGGCAGATTACTTGTCACCAAACGCACAAGCGGCACTACGTGGTGTGATGGAAGAGTATCATACAACAAGCAGATTTATATTAACTTGTAACTATCCAAACAGAATTATTCCTGCACTACATTCAAGATGTCAAGGCTTTCATATAGCAAAAATTGATCAAACAGAGTTTACTGCTAGGGTTGCAGAAATACTTATTACAGAAGGCGTTACTCCTGACTTAGATACGCTGGACACATATGTAAAAGCAACGTATCCAGATTTGCGAAAATGTATTAATACAGTACAAATGAATTCACAAGAAGGTGTTCTTAAAAAACCAAATGAAGGTGACACTGGCGAAAGCGACTGGAAACTTGAAATGGTTGAATTATTTAAAGCAGGCAAAATTACAGAAGCACGTAAAATGCTATGTGGTACAATACGTCCGGAAGAAATGGAAGATGTATATCGTTGGCTTTATGATAATATTGCATTATTTGGAGATGAAGAAAAACAAGATCAAGCAGTATTAACAATCAAACAAGGATTAGTAGATCACACACTTGTAAGTGATCCGGAGATTAATTTATCAGCAACACTTATTCGACTAGCGAGATTGTAATGGAAATTAAAGAAGAATATGATGGATTTATAGGTATCTATGATAATGCTTTTGACCAAGGATTTATTAAAGAATTAATAAAATTTTTTGAGGCAAGTAAAGACTTACCATTAGTACAAGAATCAAACGAAATGCGGCATAGTGTAGATCAAGATTCGCTTTTATTCCTTGATCCTCAAAATATACAACATGTGAACAAATATTATGCTGAATATTTCTTTAAAATATTATGGGAAAAAGTTATTCCGTTATATACAAAGAAGTTTAGCATTCTTGGACTAATACAATTAGCCGGTGAAGAACTGAAGATGAAAAGAATAAAACCAGGCGGTGGATTTCATAGTTGGCATTATGAAGGCTTAGCAGAAGGAGCAAAGCGTAAATTAGTTTGCCAACTATATTTAAATGATATTCCTAACGCAGGCGAAACAGAATTTTTATATCAAAATAAACGTATAGAACCAAAAGAAGGTAGACTGTTAATTTTTCCTGCAGATTGGACACATACACATAGGGGTAATCCTCCTATTGGAGTTATTAATAAATATATAATTACAACTTGGCTGTTTGAGGCTCCAAAATGATATGACATACCTAGTAGTTGACAACTGCATCAAATGCAAACATATGGATTGCGTTGAGGTATGCCCTGTTGACTGCTTTTATGAAGGCGAAAATATGCTCGTTATAAATCCAGACGAGTGTATAGACTGCGGAGTATGTGAACCTGAATGTCCAGCCGATGCTATTGTTTCTGATAATGCACTTGCAGGCAGTGAACTTGCTAAATGGATGAATATTAATACAAAATATTCACAAGAAATGGATTGGCCTGTAGTAACAGCAATACATGACGACAAACCAACAGCAGAAGAAGCAGAAGCAATGAATAATGTGCCAGACAAATATGAAAATCATTTTTCGGAGAAACCAGGACGTGGCGACTAAAAACAAAAAATTACTAAATGATATTGTACGTATAAGTGTTCTTGAAGAAGAAATAGAATATTACAAAACATTATTACGAGAACATGATACGGGACATATACATACAGCAATAGGCTTTATTGAAAGACGTATAGAAGAGTTAAAAGGAGAAGCACCATGGCCGCTAGACTAGTAAGTTATAGTAAAGCAACAAAAGAATTTGAAGCAGAAGGATTGACTGATTTACAAGAATTAATTGCGTTTTGTGCGAAAGTAAGTAATCCTGCCGCACAAATTAACACAGAAACAAGTGAACGTCTAATAAAATACCTCATAAAACATGCTCATTGGTCTCCTTTGGAAATGGTAAATGCAGTTATAGAAATTGAAACAACTCGAGATATTGCACATCAGATTGTTAGACACAGAAGTTTTGCTTTTCAAGAATTTAGTCAAAGATATGCAGAACCAGGTGAAATGGGCGAATATTTTATGACCAGTGAAGCACGTTTGCAAGACAAAAAAAATAGACAAAACTCTATTAAAATTGATATGACAGAACCTGGTATGGCTGAACTGATTGTAGGTTGGGAAGAAAAACAACAAGATGTAATTTATACTGCCGGCAAAGCATATGATTGGGCAATTAACAATGGTATTGCAAAAGAAGTTGCACGGAAAGTGTTACCTGAAGGCCTTACAAAAACTAGATTGTATATGAATGGTACCATACGTAGTTGGGTACACTACATTGAATTACGTAGTGCAAATGGTACACAGAAAGAACATATGGAAGTTGCACACGCCTGTGCTAAAGTTATTTCTGAAGTGTTTCCGTTAGTTGAAAGTTTGAAAGGGGCTTAGAGCCCCCTTCGTTGTTAATCTTTATCCGTCCCCATATACCTCGAGAACTTCTTTAACTGCGTCATGTCTTTCTATATCTCCCTTTGCAAATTGGACTATGTCCAGGTGTGACGTATCGCTGTTTCGTAGTAATTGTGTAAAATTAATTAATCCGTTATCACGAATACGATCAGCCTGATGTAGATCGCCTGTTACTGCCATCATAGAGCCTTCTCCTAAACGTGTTAATAACATCTTCATCTGGTTTGGTGTTGCGTTTTGCATTTCATCTGCAAGTATAAAACTATGTTTAAAGGTTCTGCCACGCATATAAGCCAAAGGTGCTATTTCAATAATACCTTCTTCTATCATGCCTTCTATTTCGCGAGCATTAAAATATTCACGTAACACATCAAAGATAGGTCTAGTCCAAGGCGCCATTTTTTGTTCTAGCGTACCTGGTAAATGACCTAAATCTTCGTCAACAGACACTGCTGGTCTAGTAACTATAATCTTGTCAACTTTACCTTCTTTAAATAACTTAACCGCTACCTGTACTGCCAACAGTGTTTTACCTGTTCCTGCCGGGCCAATGCCAAAGACTATGTCTTTCGATGGCTCTAACAGTTTAAGCACGTATTTTTCCTGGTTTCTATTGCGGGGTAGTATTGTTACGGATTGTTTTTTCTTTGTAAAAGAATTAAGTTCAACCACGTTGCTGTGGATGAAAGTTTTTTGCCTTGCGGCCTTTCTTTTTGCTCCCATTAAGTCCTCCTATTGGATATGGAGTAGGGTCGTCTGCGTAGAACGCACTTGCCCTACAAAGTATTTACCTTAGAAATGCATGATCAATAAGATAACTTAACTATTTTAATACGATAAATAACATAGTAATAACGGAAGACTTACAAATGGAAGATGTATACGACTTAGTTAAAAACGTTGAAGGCATATACGAAAGTAATACTGCCTTTGCAGTCCTTAAAGATTTTGAACGTGTATTAGATGAATTAGACATATACGTGTATGATAATTGGGAAGATGGTGAATTATTAGCAGGCCCAGAAATTGAAAGACACTGGGTAACTTGTGCTTTTATGTGGCCACGCAAAATGATGCCAGATCCAATGGGTGGTAAAAGACTATTAGATTACGATTGTAAAGTCTTTTACAAAAAAGATGCTATTACTGTACCAAGAAAAATACGTAAACCAGACGATATTCGTCCTGGTACTAAAAAAGGCAAGTTAGACCGCAAACCAATATGGGTTGTAAAAATACAAATGCCAAAAAAATTAATAGTTGACATGTATAGTGGACAACAAGAAATGCAAAACTTCAACACAGAACCAGCAGTAGATGCAGGCGCTCAAGCACAACAAGAAATGCAACCTGCAGATGAAGCGGCAACAGCGGCTCCAGCACCAGAGGAAGCAGTATAATGGGTTTACGTTTAGGTGATCTTAAAGATAATGTAGATCATATTTTTGAAATTGATAGTTTCAAAAGTAAGATGGGTAGTGATGCGGATATAGTAACTTTAAGTTTTAGTGTAAAAGAAAAGCATGCCGCAGATGATCTAATGAACTTTATAGAAAAAGGTTATCCATTTGTATTAGATGCAGATGCAACAGCAGGTGAACAAAGTGATGGCACATATAAAGTATTTGTTGAAATAGAACGCGACAGACATATTTCAGATAATATATTAGAAATAGTAGATGGTATTGGAAAACTTGCAGACTTAGATAGATTTAAGTTTCGTTATTATAAAAATTTTAGAAGCAAGCCAGTAGAAAAAGCAGTATTAGATAGTATTATTCCGCAAGATGCTAGAGCATATGAACAAAAAGTAAATGAAAGTAATTTAGAAAATTACAAAAACTTTTTTAATAACAGTTATTTAGAAGAACTAGATATGCATGATGATAAGTTACGCATTAAAAAAGCATATGCAGAACCACTTGTATTTGAATTTAAAGACTTCGGTAAAAAAGAAGAAGTTTTTGAAAGACTAGATGAAAAAATAAATGTTAATGATTTTGCAGAAGTTATATATTTGTGCAAATACATAGGTGATTATAATATCACTAAATATGGTGACAAATTGATGTTTGAGAATGCCGATTCTGCATTAGTTTTAAAGCGCCTTTACTAAATATCTATATGAACACTTGTCAAAATTGCGGTCACAGTTCACATTGCGGGACTCCCTATTATAGACAACACGAAGATTATGATGGAAGAACTTACTCTGTAGAAGTGTGTAAACATTGTAGATGTGACGAGTGCCTAACTAAGGATAAAACAGATGGCTAAAGAACATTTTAAATTTGATTTTGAACCGTGGATGGCTGAAGAGTTAATCCATAGAGAAGATTGGCGAGATTGGTACGATGCAATGCTTGAAATACTTCCTTTATGGGAAGTTAATACAGCAGAACGTGTAGCAATGTTCATCGCCCAGTGTGGACACGAGTCCGGCGGCTTTAGAGTATTAAGTGAAAATTTAAATTACAGCGCCAAAGCACTTAACACAATATTTCCTAAATATTTTAGAAGGGCAGGTAGAGATGCTAACGAATATCATAGACAACCTGAAAAAATTGCAAATGTCATTTATGCAAACAGAATGGACAACGGTGATACAGATTCCGGTGACGGGTGGACATTCCGTGGTGGCGGCATTCTTCAACTTACCGGTAGATACAACTATACAAAATTCGCAAAAGAAATGGACATGTCAGCAGAAGAAGCAGTAGACTATGTACGTACTAAAAAAGGTGCGTTAGACTCAGCATGTTGGTTCTGGGATACAAACGGATTGAACAGATATTGCGATGGAATGGATATAGTAGGAGCAACTAAACGTATTAATGGCGGAACGATTGGTTTAGATGATCGTAAAAAACACTATCTACATGCAATGGACGTATTAGGTGGTGATTTCGAAGAACCAGAGGTAGACTACAATCAAACAATTAAGCAAGGATCAAGAGGTCCACTAGTAGCAGAAGTGCAAGAAAAACTTGACATTTCTCCTGCTGATGGTATTTTTGGCCCAGGCACTGCACGTATTGTAAAAGAGTGGCAGAGTTCAAACGGCTTGGTTGCTGATGGAATAGTTGGTCCTAAAACGCTGGGAAAGTTACTAGGGTAGGCGGTATGGGTGCTAAATTAGCATTGGTAATGTTTGTTTTAATGTGTGCAATGGGCGGTGGCGTCTATTGGTACTATAATGACACACAAGAAAAAATAAAAATACTTACAGAAAATAACGCTAAACTAGAATCAGCAGTTGAAACTAATGAACAAGCATTGAAGGCACAAACTGCCGCTTTTGAATCAATGCAAAAACAAAATGCAAAACTTCAAAAAGAATGGACTGAAATAAACAACAGAAATCGTTCATTAGAAAATAGACTTTCAAGACATGATATCGGTGCTAGTGGAGTTGCAAAACCTAGCCTTACTGAAAAAGTTTTAAATAATGCAACAAAAAATGCACAACGTTGTTTAGAAATTTTCAGTGGTAGTCAGTTAACTGAAAAAGAACTTAGTGCAACTAAGCCTAGTGAAATAAACAATGAGTGTTGGAGAACTGCAAATCCAAACTTTGACCCTAACATACAATCCGATGCATGGAAAAGGAAAAACCTATGAAAACATTAGTTGTAGCAATATTAGGACTTGTACTATTAGCGGGTTGTTCAAGCACTCCTAGACAAATAGAAATTAGTGCCAAGCCAATCGACAAACCTAAATTAGTTTTACCTCCTGCAGATGAATTACGTCTTAAAGATTTAACATGGATAGTAATAAATGAAGAAAACGCACAAGAAGTATGGGACAAACTTAAAAAGGACAAAAAAGATCCAGTCTTAATAGGTTTGACAGACGATGGCTATGAAATACTTGCTATGAATATAAGTGATATTATGAAATTATTACAACAGCAAAAAGCAATTATTGCCGCATACCAGGCATACTACGAAGAATCTGAACAAGCATTAGAAGATGCTAATAGTCAAATCAAAGATGCACAAGAAGAAGTAGATAAGCAAAATAATACGCCTGAAGAATCAGTTATAGATAAGATAAATCCGTTCAAATAAGACTTTTATTTTTCATATCATTTGTACTAACTACTGTTGGTTGTACCCTTAATTTACAAGGACATGCCCTTACCGATACTGCAAAAAATTTCATCGATTTACACGAAGTAGACGATAGATTTGTCATTAAAGAAATCATCGGTGTTGACCCTGTGACTACAGAATGGTGTGCGGCTTTTGTAAATTTTGTGTTAGAACTTAATGATGTGCCTACACTTCATGATATCAACCATGCACACCCACTAGTTGCACGTAGTTTCTTACATTGGGGTAATGAAATACCCCCAGAAGATATACAAAGAGGCGATCTTGTAGTATTTCCTAGAGAAAATAGTGAATGGAAAGGACATGTTGGATTCTTTTTTGATAAAGTTGAAGACGGACGTTGGATAATTTTAGGCGGAAACCAAAATAATAAGGTCACATATGACCTATATGACCCAAGCAAAGCATTAGGTATAAGACGCCATACTTTACGCAAGCCTATCGAATAAATACATATAATATAACCGAGGGGATATTATGTGGGAAATGATAGAAAGAATGGCATCCGATAGACTGTGGATTTACACGGCTCTAGCAGGCTCTTTGTTTGGTGCCGCATTTTTGTTTTGGTTTAAAGACACAAGAATGGCAACATGGGCAGTGCGTAAATTTGATGCTGTGCTGGAATATCTAGCAATGCGTTGGGGTTGGACTTGGTTCCAAAATGATCCTAATGCATGGCGTGTAAAATATCCCAAGATTACATCTAAGATAGATGAATTAGAAACAAGATTACAGAAACTGGAGGGTAAAAATGCCAAGAAAAAGTCTTGATGAGTTAGAAGCACAATCGGCACCAGCAGAAGAAAAAAAGCCTGATGCTGTAGTTGTTTCTAAAGAAGATAAAACAACACGTAAAGTAAAACTAGATTTAGAAGTAGATACAAGTGTAAAGGATTTAGGACCAAATCCATATGCTAAAATTATACACATGGCAAGAGCAGTAGATGCATGGAGAATTTTTCCACGTTTGTTCTTAACTGTCTACATTATATTACTTTACAGATGTGTGATTTGGTATATGAATTTAGCAGATCCTACAATGGAACAAAGTGGTTTGATTAGTATTGTAGTTGGCGCAGGTGCGGCATGGTTTGGATTATATACCGGAACTGATAAGTCTAGGAAATAGTTAAAATAAGTAATAGTATGGACTATTACGACACACTTGGTGTTTCACGAAACGCCTCCCAAGATGAATTAAAGAAAGCATACAAAAAAGCAAGTATGCAACATCATCCTGATCGGGGAGGTGACGAATCAAAGTTTAAAGAAATAAACGAAGCATATTCAACACTTAAAGATCCTCAGAAGCGTCAAGAGTATGATAACCCTCAACCACAATTTTCACAAGGCTTTGGTCCTAATGGTTTTCAAGGCATGGGCGGGTTTGAAGATTTATTTGCAAATTTTGGATTCAATGTTAGAGGCAGGCAACAACAAGTAAATCCAGATATAACTATTGCCGCACGTATTTCATTAGAAGAAGCATTCACAGGCAAAGTAATGGTTGCTAGTTATAGGCTAAGAACAGGCAAAGAGGAAGTAGTTGAAATAAAAATACCTCCTGGTGCAAAAAATGGCAATACAATAAGATATGAAGGTTTTGGTGAAGAAGGTTTTCCTGGACCTAGAGGCAATTTACATGTTAAAATACAAGTTACGCCACATTCTATATTTGCTGTCGATGGTATAAATTTACATTGCACCGCAAAGGCTAATATATTTGATTTTATAATTGGTGGAAATATCCTTATAAAGACACTAGATGGAGGTAAAGTGAAGGTGAATATACCAGCAGGAACTAGTCCAAACACAAAATTTAGTATACATGGGTATGGAATGCCAGATTTAAGGACTGGACGTAAAGGAAATTTATATGTAACTATAGGAGGAGTTGTACCAAAAAACCTATCGCAAGATCAAATAGTTACATTACAGAAACTTAGAAAGAGATTGGATAAAAAAGGTGTTGACTCTTAAGGAAAATACTGTTATAATAACATCATGAGCATTAATGAAAAGTTAAATAGTGAATATCCGAAACTTTTAGCAACAGTTCATAGTAGTGCTAGTGAAGATATTAAAAAAACAAAAGTATATGAGTTTATTGATTTACTTAATGGGCTTGTAAAGGAATTGGAGAAAAATGGTAGAACCAAGTGAAACGTTACAACTAGTTTTTGATAAAGCAATAAAAGATGCTCGTAGACTTAACCATGAATATGTCACAGTAGAGCATTTGTTGTTTGCAATGATGTGTGAAGAAAACTTTTTTAAAACATTGCAAGGCTTTGGAGCAGATGTAGAATATTTAAAATCCAATTTAGAGCATCATTTGAAAAAGAATTGTGATGAATTAAAAATAGATTTAGCAAAATACAAACCTAAAAAAACACAAACTGTTGAAAGAATTTTAAATAGAGCATTTACACAAGTATTGTTCAGTGGACGTAGTCATATAGAACTTACTGATGTGTTAATTAGTATTATGGCTGAAGATAAATGCGTTAGTAAATATTATATTGAAAAAGCAGGAATAGCAAAGCCGGCATTTAGTGATTATGTTAATAGTGAATATGAAAATGTAGATGATGAAGCAATGAGTGGTGAGGCTCAAAGAGCATTACGAGCATTTACTACAAATTTAAATGATGAAGTCAAAAAAGAGCGTGTAGATCCAGTAATCGGAAGGTCAGAAGAACTTGAAAGTATTTCACTTGCACTTGGACGTAGAAGTAAAAATAATGTTTTACTTGTAGGAGACCCTGGTGTTGGTAAAACTGCTATTGCAGAAGGAATGGCATTCAATATTGTATCAGGAAATGTACCAGATTTCCTCAAAGAATATGAAGTATATAATTTAGATATTGGTTCGATGCTTGCTGGTAGCAAGTATAGAGGTGATTTTGAAGAAA
>MDTD01023087.1_pt1 | contig 10238 bp, 9 predicted proteins | sample 811221 | NCBI WGS metagenome assembly MDTD01 (sample SAMN05326646, study PRJNA326480) | marine metagenome | isolation source: seawater | place: Pacific Ocean: South West | collected 2011
AAATGAAACTGAAATCAATAAAACAGATTATATTTAAGTTACTATAATATGCAATTAGATCATAAACATCTTGTTTTAAGAGCGGAAATCTCGAACTGTCCAAAAGAGGATTCCCTGCATGAAATCTTAAGTTGGATGAAAAACTTAATAAAAAAAATTGATATGAAACTCATGCAAGGGCCCGCAATAAGTTATGTTGATCAGCCTGGCAATAGAGGAACAACATGCATGGCTCTTATCGAGACTAGCCATATAGTCATTCACATTTGGGACGAGCCTAATCCAGGTATTCTTCAGCTTGACATTTATAGTTGCAAAGAATTTCAACTAAAGACAGTTATTGCACATTTAGAAGATTATTTTATTGTTCATAAAATGCACTATAAATTCCTTGATAGAACAAGCGGCATGACAATTATCGATGAAAGTTAAGCTATATAAGTTCATTAGTATAGTTTATACGTGCACTTATCATGTCAATTAATAGGCAAATTCTTTTATATAAAATACTACTTTTGGTATAGTTAGCTTCTGCAATAAAATCGACTCTTTTAGCTGACAATAAATCAGCCGAAACTTTTTTTTGTTCTTCGCTATTTTTTGGATAGACTGAAACGGCGTGTCCATTTTGTTTTTTAATTAATGCCATACTTGGAACGTCTGTAAGACCATCACCTATATAAATCATATTTTCGAACGGAATAGGTCTTTTATGCTCAGGCATATGGCTATTAATTGAGTCTGAAACTTTTTCTTTCCCTTTATTAATTCTGAATAGAAACTGGGTTTTTGCTGTATCGGTGACAACATTTTTTGGAAAGGTAGCATGCCCTTTGTTATCAAAATAATATTGGGACCCAAAAATATTAGTTAGTTTATGACGTATAGAGGTCGATTCTAATATTTCATGGTGTCCTGCGGATATCACATAATGTGCTATTCGTATTTTTTTATGTTTAGATTTTATATAGTGATTAATATTATCAAACCAACTTTCAACCCCACTATAATATTTTATTTTTGAGGCCATGTGTTTAAATTCTTCTCGTGTAATTTTAATATCCATAGATTCAGCACGAGCAATAAGCTGTCTCATGTAAATCATCATGATCTCACCTTCGGTATCATTTGCCTCTTTTATAATCTGAGACCAAAACATATCTGAATCCAACTTTAGGCGAGGAATAATAGTATATTCTTGCATTGATTTTGGGATTAATGTTCCATCAAAATCATAAACTAGGGCTATCGTATTTTGCCTCATTACATTGAATCCAGTGGTGTAATATCAAGCATCTCCAAACCATCGAGGATAATTTTATCAATACATTTCAATAGTTTAATTTTCTCTCCTTTCACATTTTCAGTAAGAATTTTTGTTTCAGCATAGTATGAATGAAAAACTTTTGACAGTTTATAGAGATAATTGGTAATCAAATCTGGTCTTATTTCATAAATTGCTTTATTAATCGTCTCTTGATATCTATCAAAAATATCTAGAATTTCAATTTCGCTCTTTGTATTCAAATTATTATAGTTTTCCTCGGAGATTTCTCTATCATTTAGATCTTGTAGTATCTTTGTTATTCTCGCATGAGCGTATTGGATGTAGTATATTGGGTTGTTTTTGTTTTCTTGTCCTGCTTGATCGATATCAAAATCGAGATGCTGCTCTTTTCTTTTTATTAAGTAGAAGAAACGAGTAGCGTCTTTTCCTATTTCATTAACAAGATCTTGGACAGGATAAAATTTACCGCTTCTTGTAGACATTGATATCGATTGACCAGATTTAGATAAATTTGCAAATTGAACAAGATGTATTTGCAATCGACTCTCCACATTATAGCCTAGTGCTCTAAGCGCGGTTTGAAGTCTCTGTGCATAATCATGGTGATCTGCCCCCCAAATATCAATAAGTACATCATGGTGCTTAAATTTGTGTACATGATATGCTATGTCTGTTGCAAAATATGTCATGTCTCCATTTGTTTTTATAAGGACTCTATCCTTATCATCTCCAAATTGTGTGTTTTTGAACCATAAAGCTCCGTCCTTGGTATAACTTAAATTTTTATTTTCAATGCTTTTAAAAACTCCATCGAGAATACCATTCTTGTATAACTCGCTCTCGTTATACCAGCTATCGAAATTAATTCCTACAGCTTCAAGATCTTTCCTAATGTAACTATCAATAACTTCATCCACTAATAATTTTCTAACTTGTAAGTAATCATTACGTTCCTTTAGATACCGTATAAGCGTATCTATAGGCTCATTTAGTAACGATATAATTGATTTTTTGTCAATTTTACTTAGGGCATTGCTAAGAGATGAAGCAACGTTACTTATATAGTTTCCTTTGTATGTGAGCATGTGACCATCTTCATTCTCTTTTTCGTCTATAAATACATGCGCACTTTCCCCAATATGACTTAGTAAAACACTTACTAATAAAAGATCGATTTGTCTTCCGGCATCATTAACATAATATTCTCTTTTTATTTTATGACCTTGATATGCTAGAAACCTGGCAGTTATTTCACCAAGTATCATTCCTCTGCCATGACCAATGTGTAATGGCCCTGTGGGGTTCGCAGATACATATTCAACGTGGATATTCTTTTTATCTTTTTCCTTGTCTATAAAATCATTCTTACAATTTAATATTTTATCTATCTGATCATATTTATTTTTTTTTGAGAGAAAGAAATTTATATAACCTGGCGCAACTGACTCAATCTTAATAATATGATCATCTAAAGGGATATGATCTTTGATATCTTCAGCAATTTCACAGGGATTTTTCTTTAGTATTTTTGCGAGCTTCATTGCAATATTTGTATATAAATCTCCATGCACTTTCTCTGTGGTTCTGTTGATTTCTATATGAACATTCAGTATTTCACTCTTTGCGTTGTATAAGCTCTTAAGAGCTGTAGTAATTCTTGTTCTAATTTCTTCGTTCATATTTCTAGAGGATCAATATCAATATGCCACCTGATCTTTTTATTTAGACTAAATAAGTATATCTCAATTTTTGATATATGTTCTGATAAAACTTTTGAACTGTTTGATCCAATTAATAACTGATAACTGTATCTATTATTTCTTTTTGGTGTTTTTGATGGTGATGGACCGTAAATAAAAACGGATTTATTTCTCTTTATTTCTTTCGTCTTATTTAGTACTGACTTAGTGAAGTTTTGATTACTCGAGTTCAGTATTAATAGAGCTATATGACTGTATGGTGGTAAATTAACATTTTGTCTCTGCTCAAGAGCAATATTACTAAATCTTTCATAACCATCTTTCAAAATTATCTTAAGTATATTATGAGAAGGATTATGCGTTTGAATCAGAACATTGCCTTGTTCGCTTTGTCTACCGGTTCTACCTGATACTTGAGTAATTAATTGTGCTGTTTTTTCTAGTCCTCTGAAATCAGTACTGTAAAGACCTCCATCAACATTTATTATCCCCACAAGAGCAATATCCTTAAAATCATGACCTTTCACAATCATTTGCGTTCCAATGAAAATATCAATCTCATTATTATTCGCTTTGGTAATAAAATCATCTAGATCTCTTTTAGATGTTATATTGTCACTATCAACACGTAGGACATTTTTGTCTGGGAAAAGCTCTTTTACTTTGTTTTCAACCCTTTGTGTTCCTATGCCTAGCGGAGATAATATAGGATTTTCACAACATTTTTTTGTTTGTACAAAATCTTGTTTAAAATCGCACTTATGACAAATTAATTTTTCTACGTTTTTGTGATATGTGAGGTAGGTGTCACATTTCGGACATTTCACAATTTTTTTACAGCTACTACATATAACTGTATTACTAAATCCTCTTCGACCCAAGAATAAGATTACTTTTTTATTTCTATCTAATTCTATTTTCATTGACTTTCTGAGGGTGTTAGATATGCCCTCGTCAGGACGATCAATTGATGAGTCAATGATTGTGACCAATGGCAATTTTGATTTATGATATCTTTTCTCTAATCTATATTCGAAGTATTTATTAATGGTTACGTTATGTATTGTCTCAAATGAGGGTGTCGCACTTCCAAGGACAACTGGACAGTTAAAGTTACGCCCTCTCAATATTCCTATATCGCGTGCATTATATTTAAACATCTCAGTCTGTTTATATGAGCTATCATGCTCTTCATCAATAATCATTAGACTTAATTTTATAAAGGGTAAAAAAACAGAAGAGCGGGTTCCAATTACAATAATCTTTCTCTCCCTTGAGCAAGCTTCCCAAACTTTGTACTTTTGTGCTGCAGTTAAATTAGAGTGATATTCTACTGGCTCAATATCTAAGTACCTACGAAACCTCTCTATTGTTTGAGGTATCAAGTTAATTTCAGGAACCATGACTAGAATTTGAGAGTTATCTTCCAGATTATTCTGAGCCAATTTAGCATATAGCTCAGTCTTGCCCGATCCAGTTACACCTCTTATCACGTTTATCCTAAAAGATTCTTTATATTTAACAAGATCCGTGTAAATTCTATCCTGTTCATAATTTAATTTAAGACCTTTTTCTATATTTTTGTACACTATTTCCAATATTTTCTTTGGACCTTTTTTATCTTTTCTGTGGAGGGGGCTGAGTGCTGAAAAAACTACCTGCCCAATTGGATGTCGATAGTATGATGATGCCCATTTACATGTTTTAAGCATTTCTTTTGATAGTATCGGTACTTCATCAATCAATTTGCTAATTTTTTTTAATTCGTATGTTTTTGATTCATCCTCAAAGTCTTTTATTTCGATTATTACGCCTAGTCTTAAAGATCTTCCAAATGATACCGAAACTCTAGATCCTTCCTTGGCCATTATGTTACTGCATGTATAATCAAAAGATTCATTAATGGGTATGTCCAAGACAACTTTGACTAATTTAAGCATGGATATATTATAGACTGCTTTGGATATATGTTTTTGTCTATCAACTGATTTGTTTTTCCACAGAATCTGTGGATAAATCTGTGAATAATTCTAAAATAAAATGATTATCATTATGTTTTGTAATGCGTCTGTCATATTGTTCAATTTATAATCAAATCTAAAAACTTATAAAAATCAGTAATATATATGTAAAATACTGATCTCAACTTATATATTGATACATAAATACATGAAAATTTGGTTGTAGCTTTTATTATAGCTACCTGTTGATAAACTCATCATAATAGTGCATCGATGAGATTATCTTTGCATAAAATTAAGATTCTTTAACATGTTTTCATGTAAAATATACAAGAAATATGGATATTACAAAGCAAATACTTAGATTAAATTACGCAGGGTTGCCGATAGAATGGATTAACTACCAGACAGCCGTCCGATTATACTGTAATAATCAGGTAACATATGAGTGTGGCGGTAGTTCACTGACTATAAGAGGAGGAGTCAGTAGAATTAACGGTTTACAAAGTAAAATAAAAATTAATTCTATCATTGCAACAAAAAACTATAGTAAAGTTTCATATAATAACTACACTCCGCCTCTGACGAACGTTACTCTTTTCCAGAGAGATGCTAGAACATGCATTTACTGCGGAGATACATTCAATCTAAAAAACTTATCCAGAGATCACATTATTCCCCTATCTAAAGGTGGGGAGGATAAATGGATGAATTCGGTCACTGCTTGCAAGAGATGTAACAATCTCAAAGGTGATAGATCGCCTGAGCAAGCAAATATGCCACTTTTGGCTGTACCGTTTAAACCTTCGAGAATTGAATATTTGATCTTGAGAGGACGAACAATTCTAGCTGATCAAATGGATTTTCTACTATCTCATGTCCCCAAATCTAGTCTTATAAGGGAAAGATATAAGTAAAGGGGTCAATTGATGTCGAAACTCACGATTTTAGTCAATTTAGGCACTCCTGATCAACCATTTGAAAGGGAGGTACGGACTTATTTAAAGGAATTTCTCTCTGATAAATATGTCATCAGATTGCCTAGATTATTTTGGTTGACTCTGCTTAATCTTGTTATCTTGAGAACAAGGCCTAAAAAAAGCGCAGAGCTATATAGGAAAGTTTGGACTAAATGGGGCTCACCACTTTTATTTCATACTTTTGCGCAGACTGGCCATCTCAGGAACCTAGCTAACTCTCGTGAAGAGAAAATACATTTTGATACCGCAATGAGATATGGCAATCCGTCAATAAAAAAAATACTCTATAAGTCAATCAATGATGGATATAAAGATATTACAATATTACCAATGTTTCCTCAGTACTCTACTACTACAACACTGTCTATTTTCGAATTAATACGATCAATAATAAAAAAAGATAAGCGTTTCTTTGAAAATATTACCATAAAGGCTGTTAAAGACTTTCATGATAACAGTTTGTATATTAAATCTTGCGCATCCAAGATTAAAAAAGCACGGGAGCATCTTGGCAATCCAGACAAAATGTTATTTTCATTTCATGGAATACCTGAGTCATATATTTGTGATGATGAACCTTATCAGATGCAATGTCTGTCTACCGCATCTCTTATTGCAAAAGAACTTAATCTTGATCAAATGCAGTATGAGGTAGCATTTCAATCAAGATTTGGTAAGGCCGAATGGATTAAACCATATTTATCATCTAGGCTTGAGGAACTACCAAAAGAAGGTATTAAAAACATCCATGTTTTTTGCCCTGGCTTCTCATCTGATTGTCTAGAGACAATAGATGAGATTGGAAGGGAATCTAAAGAGGAGTTTTTAGATAATGGAGGAGAATCCTTTGAATTCATTCCCTGCTTGAACAGTGACGACGATTTTATAAATGCATTAATGGATATACAAAAACAACCCGATATAAGAATTTTATAAATTAAATTTTTTAATTTTCTTTTTTATAGTTTTGCACCGTAAATTAGCATACCTTGGTACACCATTCATATAAGACGGATAATCCTCGCCTTTAGTGAGTTCGGAAATATAGTTAAGACATGATTTGGTAATTTCATATCCATTTGTTTTTATGAAGTTTTTTGGTAGCATCTTCTCTACGTTTGCGACTTTACTTAAAGATGCATGACCAACTTTCCATTGGAACTTATTACTATTATTGCTTTTCTTTATAGTTAGCATTACATCACTTATTCCTCTTTTGGCATACGCTATTCCAGTTTTGCCTAGCATGTATGCTTGTTCGACATCAATTTTTGAGCCGATATGTCTGGCAGATCTTTGAAGATAATCTGATACAGCCCAATGAACTTTGATATTAAGTTTCGATGTGATCATATTCGATAAGACAGGCGCAACACCTCCAAGCTGCGCATGACCAAAACTATCTCGCAGGCCGCTATCACTAATAAATCTATCTTTACTTTTTATTCCCTCTGATGCAACGACTACACAATATCCATAATTCTTGATTACATCTTTTACTTTTTTTAAAAATTTACTTTGGTTAAACTCTATTTCAGGGAAAAGAATTAGGTGAGGTGGATCACCCGGTTTTTCTTTTATAATACCTGCAGAAGCAGCTAACCAACCTGCATGCCGCCCCATAACTTCTAAAACAAATACTTTAGTCGATGTTTGTGACATTGATTTTACATCGAGAGATGCTTCTAAAGTTGACGTTGCAATATATTTTGCCACTGAGCCATATCCCGGACAACAGTGCGTTAGTGGTAAGTCATTGTCTATTGTTTTGGGCAGACCTATGCAGACAATCGGATAACCCCTTGATTGAAAAAATTTACTAATTTTATTAGTAGTATCTTGTGAATCACCCCCACCGTTATAAAAAAAATATTTAATATTGTGTGCTTTGAAAACCTCATATATTCTCTCAAATTCTCTTTTTGAATTAGCATAGCTCTTTAACTTTAATCTACACGATCCAAATGCACCTCCAGGAGTCTGTTTTAATAATTTAAGCTCAGATTTTTTCTCAGATGAAATATCTATAAGCTCCTCATTGAGTGCACCCAATATTCCATTTTTACCTGCATAAAACGCTCCAAAATATTTTTTGTTTTCAAAATATCCCTCTATAAGACCAAGTGCCGTAGCATTAATTACTGGTGTTACACCTCCAGATTGAGCGTAAAAAATATTACCTTTCATTGTTACTCCACAATTTTAATTAAATCACCAACATTTGGCTCACCCTTAGGATAGTGACCATTTAATAGTCTTAGTTTACCCTCAGCATATCTTCCAAGTGGACTATTATCAGCTAACTCATCGTATGACATTCCTTTCTTAAACCTTATTACTTTTATTCTCAAACCTTTTGCTTTTTCTATCTCATCTTTCGTCATTTTTGTAAATGTCTCGTCGATAAGTGTAGATTGTTTATCATCATCTATATCTCTAAACTTTTTGATGAAAATCCAGGCTTTGGGTCTTTTATCTTTATCATCTAAATCAAAAAAAACAGTATATCTTGTAAATATAATCTCCGCTAAAGATTTAGTCTCATATAAATAGGTATAGCCTGGCAGGGTATTACTTAAAATATTTTGTTCTAGGAGTGTATTTTTTGATAAAAATGATGTTTTATCTATATTCTGGTCAAGGTAATCTTTTGGCGTAAGTCCGCTTTCAACATCATCTCTTAAGAGATTATCCGATATCATTGTCACTACCGAATTAGTTTTTGTTATTACTAACTTATCCGGTAAGTTATCAAGATCCCAACCTTTAGGAAATGTAAACTTGATAGCATAAAACGGATGATAAAAAGTATTATACCGAACATAGCCCTCATCATCACTAGTCCCGTATGGGAGACCATCAATCATTTTTAAAAATTCGTCTCTATTTTTCTCACCGGTAGTGCTCTCCGTAGCGTTCATGGCCTCAATTCTATTCTCTGTGGATGGATGTGTTGAAAAAATACCGTGATAACCACTGCTCGCCGGCCTACCTTCTTTTTCTGCAATCTCATTCTCAAGGTCATCAGCACTTTTCATTGTTTCTAAGAAATCTGCCATAGCATTTTGATTGTATCCATTCCTTCCTAGGTAATCTTTAGCTATATCATCAGCTTCAGATTCATATTTCCTGCTATATCCTTTATTGACAATTACATTGAGTAAGTTGAATCCACTATTTGAAATTGATCCACCCGGAACTTTTGATGCTGCTAGTCCAATCAGAAGATTTGTAACTTGTGCTGTACTCATCCCTCTTACAGCATGTCTTGCTGTGATATGTGCGATTTCATGACTTAGTACGCCTGCAAATTCAGCTTCTGAATTAAAATGAGCTAATAAACCTCTATAAAAATATACATAACCCCCCGGTGTTGCAAATGCATTCATTGTAGGGTCATCAATTATTGTAAATTTCCAATCTAAATCAGGTCGATGACTTGACTTTGCAATTTTTTCACCTAGTTCGACATAGTATTTATTTAATTCCTCATTTTCTAAAACTTTAGAATTTTTCAATATTTCTCTATGATATGCTTTACCCATCTCGATTTCTTGTTGTTCAGTTATTGTGACGAAATCTGGCATTCCAGAAACAGGATTTTTAGCACATGATGCTAACATTATAGTGATAAAGAGCAGAGCTAATCTCATGTTAATTACTCTGCACATAACTTTGAAAGAAATCATTAAATTTTTTTAGAGCTTTACCTCGATGACTTATTTTATGTTTATCGTTTGAGCATAATTCTGCTGATGTTTTGTTTAGCTCAGGAAGATAAAATATTGGATCATATCCAAATCCATTAGAGCCTTTCTCATATGTATTGATCACCCCCCTCCATGAATCTTGTGCGATAAAAGGGAAAGGGTCATTGCAGAATCTCATGAAAACAATTACACATCTATAACATGCACCTCTCTCGTTATCAGGAACACCTTCCAGCTCGCTTAGCAACTTTGAGTTGTTCTCTTCATTAGTGGCATCATTTCCAGCATATCTGGCAGACCACACACCTGGACGTCCTCTGAGATAGTCGACTTCTATACCTGAGTCATCAGCTATAGAGGGCATTTTAGTAGTTTCAGCAGCGCTTCTAGCTTTAAGTATAGCATTTTCAACAAATGTAGAGCCAGTTTCATCGACATCCGGAATATCCATGTCATTACAAGTTATTAGGTCAACATTTAATCCAGAGAGAATTTGTTCAAATTCTGATATTTTTCCGGGATTTTTCGTAGCTAAAAATATTTTCATAAAACTATATAGAGATATATTTGTTATAATATTCTAGTCTATATAGGTTGGC
>MDTD01064798.1_pt1 | contig 10238 bp, 8 predicted proteins | sample 811221 | NCBI WGS metagenome assembly MDTD01 (sample SAMN05326646, study PRJNA326480) | marine metagenome | isolation source: seawater | place: Pacific Ocean: South West | collected 2011
CAACGAAAAACTGGCTTCCGAAGGCTTCGTCTCAATCGCCAAGAGTGGTCCCATCAGCCGGCGATACGACATCGAGGCTGACAAGGCATTCGACGGGATGCTGCTCAAGGACGATGGTTCCGGCATCGTCATCACCGAAGTCGTGGACGATCTCCCAAGCCGTCGGTTCACCGCAGGCACGGTTCGACTCGATCGTCAGGAGATGCTGGGCAGCGACACTGGTTTCACACTCGAACTCGGGGATGTCCGGGTTGAATCGCTTGATGTGCCGCTACGTCCAAATCTGCGGGAGAAGCTGGTCATAACCGGACTGGACGCCTCGGGTGATGTTAGGGAACTCGCACGGGACATGCCTCTGGCGGAGGCCATGGACTATGCCCGTCAGGTGCAGTCCCAGTCGGGAATCGTGGCTGCTGGAATCGGATACGTGGAGTTCCGAATCCGTGAGTTGCTGGGTCAGATCGATGCTCAGGTCGTCAGGCGATCCACCTTGTCGGTCACGGCTCTCCTGCTGCTGATGCTGGGTGCGATTCTGGCGGTTCTGCTTCGCAACCTTCCACCGCTTGGTGTCTACATCTGGGCGTTCTTCCCTGCACTGCTTGATCTGATCTTGATCGCCAGTGGCACCGGTATGATCCGCGATGACGATCTCGTAAGTGGAACAATCGTTTCCTGGTCGGGCAACGGCATCCTGCTCATCATGATCCTGTTCATCTATTCACGAGTTTCAAGGAACTGAATGATGACCAGAATCGATCGACACATCGCGATTCGAATGCTCGGGAACTTCGTCCTACTGTTTCTGCTGCTATATCTCTTTGCCGTCGTCATCGACGTCATGTTGAATCTCGACGCTTTTTCCGAGGCGGCCTCCAGATCGCTGCCCGAGGATGCCGGCAGTTTCAGGAGAGTGATGGCGTCAACCATGCTCGCGCTTGGCTATCAACTGCCCCAGCTTTTCCAGTTCTACGCATGGCTTTGGGGGATTCTCGTAATCGGTGCCACCGCCTTCACGATTGCCCAGATGAGTCGGCATCGTGAACTGGTCGCTCTGCTGGCCAGTGGCTGGAATCTCCAGAGAATCACGATCCCGATTCTCGTCGTCACCGGCGGTCTCGGCTGCATCCAGATTCTGAATCAGGAGCTGGTGATGCCACACATGGCGCCTCTGCTGCTGCGAACCCACGAACAGGCCGGGCAGGCGGGTGTCCGATCGTTCCCCATACCGATCACTGTGGATTCGAGCAGACGGCTGCTGCAGGCATCGGATTTCGATCCGATCAACGAGCGACTCACTCAACCCAATTTCATCGAGCGCACGGCCAATGGCCTGGCGGTTCGTCGAATCCGGGCCGAGCACGCGGATTGGGACGAGAATGCGGAAGCATGGATTCTGCACAACGGCATCGCGACCTCGTTGGAGCGGCCTGAGGGTGAAGTGGCTCGTGCAGGAAGACCGGAGGTCATCGAGGCGGTCGAGACGGATTTGTCGCCTCGCTTGCTGCTGATGCGTCGGCATGGTGCATTGGCCGGGATGCTGTCGGTGGCGCAGATCAACACGTTGCTTGATGGTTCGGAGACACGTGAGTCGGATTCCCTGCGGCGAAGTCTGTGGAGCCGATTCGTCATCGTCGCCGTGAATATCCTGATATTGCTGATCGCTCTGCCATTCTTTCTGGATCGCTATCCGGTCGGACTGGTCCAGAGATCAGTCGTCTGCGCCGGTGTCGTCCTGCCGCTCTACATAACCGCTGCGGCCTTCATGCTGGTTCCCATACCCGGGCTGTCTCCGATGGTCAGCGCATTCGTGCCACTGGTCGTGCTGCTTCCACTCGGACTGGCCCGATTCGCCTGGATGCGTACCTGATCATCGTCTGGAGATGACAAGAGTGGCTATCCCGATCGTCACGATCGAAACAGCCGCGGAGAGCCCGATCATGCTCCAGTCGGGAGATCCGGTCAGCGATGTCCGCATGGCGGTGGTGCACCATGTGAGTGGATTGCACCAAGCGACGACTGAAAGCCACGTCGAGGAGCCATCGATCGGAAAGATCGATCCCGAGAGAAGCCACATGGGCATGAAGACGAGATTCATGACACTGTGGAACGAGGAGGCGCTCTGGCATCGCCACGCGAAGGCGAGTCCGATCGCGGACATGGAAAGGCAGGTCATGGCCAGTGAGAACAGGGCCAGCAGGATCCCCTCGAATCCCGTGGACAGCCCGATCAATGGAATGGCTGCCAGCATCACACCGGCTTGAAGAAACGCAACCGTTCCGCCTCCAAGCGATCTCCCCAGAGCGATCGAGCTACGGGGGGCTGGCGAGACCAGTACCGCCTGAAGCCATCCAGTCTGCCTGTCCTCGATGGTCGAGAGACTGCTGAAGATGGATGAGAAGACTGCGATGAGCGTCATCATTCCTGGCAGCAGCCATGCCGAGAAAGAGATGGATTCATCGGGGGCCACCTGAGGTTCGAGACTGTTTGCGAATCCACTGCCCAACAGAAGCCAGATCAGAACGGATGTCCCGATAGCCGCGACGATCCGTCCAGGTTGCCGGCAGAATCGAATCAACTCCCGTCGCCAGATTATTCCGGTCGAAGTCGTGATGGAGGGGGCTCGGGTGATCATCCAGCAGTCACCGCTTTGGAAAGGCCGACCCCGCTGACCCGGCTGAATACATCCGACAAGGTGGGTTTCATGAGTGCCAGTTCGACTCCTTGCTCGAGGAGATCCTCCACCACAGGATCGGCATGTCCGATGACCGGAAGCGTCCATGCATTGTCGACACGACGCCATCCTTCACCCTCCGGCGGATCGAAGTCGGCTTGATAGACCTTGAGGATCCTTCTGCCGATCATCTCACAGAGATCGGAGGGGGCATCATCCGCGATGCATTTGCCCTCATTCAGCATGATCACTCGGCCGGCTCGTTCCGCTTCCTGGACGAGATGGGTGCTCATGATGATGGTCGTCCTGCCTCTTAAATGGATTCTCGAGAGATGCTCCATGTATTGTTCGCGTGCGATCGGATCAAGACCAGTGGTCGGTTCGTCCAGAAGCAGCAGGGGCGGTCCATGCAGCATGGCCCTGACCAGATCGACCCTTCGGGCGAGACCTCCGGACAGAGTCGACACCCGATCGTCTGCCCGTTCCAAGAGTCCGCCGTCCCCAAGCGCCTGTTTCACAAGATCATGGATTTCGTGTCTGCCGATTCCCTGCAGGCGGCCGAGATCGATCAGGTTCTCCATGACCGTCAGGCGTGGATCCAGCGCCGTTGTCTGGAAGACCACACCGATCAATTGCCTCTGAAGATCGACCAGCTGTCTGCCCATCACCTGGCAATCACCACTGGTCGGGATGGTGCGGCCGGATGCGATGCTCAGGAGTGTCGACTTGCCAGATCCATTCGGTCCCAGAAGAGCGACCCATTCGCCGCTCGGAATCGATAGGTCCAGATGGTCCAGTGCGCGTCGATTGTTCGAGCCGGATTTGTATTCCATGCAGATCGATCGTGTTTGAACAGCAGGGGGACCGCTCTTCGGATCGATGCTCGAATTCTTGGATGTATCAGTCGGCATGCTCAGGGTTCGTCGCGTTTGGGTGCCGTGTCCTGGAATGAGGTCTCTAGTGTGCCATCGAATATACGCATCTTGGGCTGGTTTCTCAGACGATAGGCCTCTTCCTGCATCAACATGCGTTCTTGGGCGATACGGGCTTGTGAGCGGAGACGATTCTCGATTGAATCGTAGGCAGTTCCGTCCGCGGGAATTCTTTCTTCCAGTCGGCCAACCAGATACCGGTCTCCAAGCAGGACGGCATTCGTGTATTCGCCTGGTTCCAGATCGTCGAATGCCTTTCTCAGTGCCAGTGGATAGCTTGGATCGGCCATGCTGAAGGGTTCCAGCAGGCCACCGCGGTCCCGACTTGAGTCGATTGACCAGTCAACGGCGAGTCTCGTGAAATCCCCACCGCTCTGGAGTTCCTGCACGATCATGGCAGCTCTCGAGAAGGAATTCACGACAATGATGCGGGTTCGAAGTTTCGGTCCATGCGTGATCTTCCAGAGCAGTTGCATGGTCTCGACATCGACCTGAACCTTCTCCTGAACCAATGCCCTCAAGGCGGCATTTCTCCAGAGGAGGCCTCGATATCGAACGTCACCCAGTCCCTGTGATGCTCGAACGGCTTCCAGGAGCTGGGTCGCGGTATCCGGATCTTCGTTGAGTTCAAGCAGTAGTCTGTCTTCTTCCGCCTGAATGGCCTCGTCACCGATTTCAATACCCTGCTCGTCCAGTTTCTGCTGGAGTGCTTGCTCCAGTCGAATTTCCCGAAGGACTTCACCACCGGCAGCCTCCAGCAGCCGTTCCCTCATCGCCAGAAGCGTGACGGGATCACGATCGATCGCTGCCAATGGCCTCTCCTCAGCAGGCGTGGATCTGGCCATCGCCTCGGGACGCGTGGAAGGGGCCGTCGGCACCTCAATCGAGCGATTGGGGCTGCAGCCGGCCAGAATCAGGGCCAATGGGATCAGGTACGTGTGGCTCATATACGGATAGGTGACTGAGAACCAGGCTACTTGTCAACCAGCGGGGGTGGAACCGTCATTTCACCCCGATTGAAAATGCTGGCAGGGAATTTGCTTCATGGTCTGCTGGATCCGCTTGAAATGCGGAGAGAATCCAGGAGATCGCTTATGCGAGGCTGTTCAAGCTGGTGTGGCGTGTTTGGAGTCGTGGTCACAATTGCGCTCTGCGCAGGATCTGCCGGTGCGACATCACTTCAGGACCTCATCCGGCTGAGGGGGCATGATCGAGTGGTCCTTCAGGGTCTGGGGATCGTGGTTGGTCTGGACGATACGGGTGACACCTCAAAGGATTCCTTCGTAGCAGTTCGCCCCTATGCCGAATTGCTCGCCAATCTGGGCGACCCAGTCGGTGGACTCAACGAGCTGTCCAAGGCCGGGGCATTCGCGATCGTCATGGTCCAGATGGAGATTCCAGCCGTCGGTGCCATGGATGGAACCCGTCTCGATGTGTCCGTCGACACACTCTTCAATGCCGAAAGTCTCTCTGGAGGAAGACTGGTCTTCTCCCCATTGAGATTGCCTCGCCCTCACAAGGACAATCCTCCGATCATGGCATTCGCCAGCGGTCCCATCATCATCGAAGGTGAGGATCTCACCAGTGGAAGAGTCCGTGGAGGTGGTCAGGTCATACGGGACATCAAACGCAATCCAGTTGATTCGAACGGAAGGCTCCAGCTGGTGATCAAGGATCAGTATGCCGGCTACCCCATGGCGGCCAGAATCTCCGATCTGGTCAATTCGGCCCTCGATTTCAGCGGTGTGGAACATCTCGCAGTGGCTGAGAACGCGGTCAGTGTTCAGGTGATGGTCCCCACATCGGAGCGTACGTCACCAGCTCGTTTCATCGCGGCGCTGATGAGCATTCCCGTAGATCCCTCGTTGATCGAGACGGAAGCAAGAATCGTCGTCAATGAAAAGACGGGAACCATTCTCGTGACCAGTGATGTGGAAATCGGACCGGTCGCCATCTCGCATGCGGGCCTGACCATCACGACCATGACACCGGAGCCAGAGCCTTCGGCATTGGCGCCTCAGATGACACAGAGCACTTGGCTTTCAATCAATGCTGAAAAATCACCGAGGACCGAGACTTCCTCGACTCATCTCAACACGCTTCTGGAGGCTCTGAGGCAGTTCAATGTACCAGTCGCCGATCAGATCGAGATCATCTACGAACTCAAGAGAAGTGGAGCACTGCACGCGGAGATCATTCACGAATGATGACTTCGAGCATCCAGTCAGGCCTCGTCACAACCGGTGCCGACACCACGTCGGTAATGATGGAGCGAGCGCCCGCATTCGCTTCGGCGATCGCTCGAGTCGGTGGTGGTTCGAGGGAGCAGCAGATCAACGAAGCGGCCCAGCAGCTTGTCGCGACGTCGCTGGTTCAGCCGATTCTCGATTCGATGATGAAGTCCCGCTTCCGCGAAGGCCCATTCGCCCCGGGGCCCGTCGAGGAACGCTTCATGCCGCTACTCAACCGCCACCTTTCCGATCGGATTGTGTCGAGTGCCAATTTCGGACTGGTTGAGTCCTTGACGAACCAATTGACTTCAAGAGCCGGAACAGTGGAGTTGACCGCATGATCGAGGAATCCTTATCAACGCAGGTCGATTCACTCGTGGAGATCCTGGAAGCTCAAGCAGCCGATTTCAGGCGGCTTCTGGATCACATCGGGCAGGGCGAAGCCGCCGTGCGTTCCGCCGACGTGTCGCTTCTGCTCGACATATGTCGTGATGAGAGAGTGATCGCGGCCAGACTTCATGAACTGGAGCGACATCGTGTGAATCAGGTACGGAGACTCAAGGAGGTGCTTGGTCCGGGACTGAAGGACGAACCGGCCTTGCGGACCAGAGATATCTGTCGTCTTCTGCCACAGAGCCTGCAGCAGAGAATCGAACCGGTCGTCGATCAGCTTCGGGTACTCGCGGAGGAAACGGGTCGAAGAAGTTCGGTCCTGCGTGCGGCGGCGACGACGCTCTGTAGACATCTCGGGGGCGTCATTCAGGCGGTCAATTCCAGTCTCGCCAATGGGGCCACGACCTATGGACGACGAGGCCGGATCGACTCGCCTGAGATTCTCAATGCAACGGTTGACATCAGGCGGTAGGAGCGAATGACGATGGTTGAAAAAATGATCTGTGATGGAGTATCGCTATGAGTCTTCATGGGGCCTTTGAGATCGGTCGTTCCGCCTTGCTCACGTCACAGCTGGCCATGCGAGTTGCTGGCAACAACATGGCCAATGCCGTTACGCCCGGATATTCACGTCGTACGATCCACCTGTCTGCACTCAAGGGTGCGGAGGGGCTTGGTCAGGGTGTCACGTTCAGCGCCGCTCGACGCGAGATCGATCTGGCGCTCCAGGCGAGATTCAGGGATGCGATCAGCCGGGAGGCAGGGGCATCGATCGACCAGAAGTTCCTGGGTGCCATCGAGGCTATGCAGAACGAGCTTGGTGACACGGATCTGTCATCCGCTCTGGATGAGTTCTTCAATGCCTTCTCGAATCTCGCCAACACCCCCTCCGATACATCGCTCCGAACACTGATCGTCGAGCGGGGAGCTGCCTTGGCGGGCAAGATCAATGATCTGCGCAGCCAGTACCACGATCTCGGAACCGAGATCTCCACGTCCATCGAGGGTTCGGTCAATCAGGTGAACACTCTACTTGCCAGAATCGCGGAGATTAACGAGCAGATCGTCACCGAAGGCGGTGGCGATGAGACGATGCTGATGGACGAGAGAGAAGTTCTTCTGACCGAATTGTCGCAGTACATGGATGTGGTGGTGATTCATCAGGAGTCCGGAATGGCGGATGTCTTGGTCGATTCGGTACCGGTCGTGCTCGGTATCGAGGCTCGTGGAATCGAAGCCCATTTCGAGAGTTCGACTCATGGGATCTCAGAAGCCAGTATCAGAATCCAGTCGGATGGGACATCTCTTGATGTGGATCAGGGAGTGCTGGGGGGATTGCTTCGACAGCGGTCGGAGACTGTGGTCCCCGCAATTGAATCACTTGAGACCTTCACCCGTGAATTGATTTGGCAGGTCAATCGCCTTCATTCACAGGGGCAGGGACTCTCCGGCTACACCAGTCTGCAGAGTGGTCTCGCGGTCGAAGATACGACCGTCCCGTTGAACCAGCTGCTGGATTTCCCGATTGCCAACGGAAGCTTCACCATCAACCTTCGAGATCCGGAAACCGGCGAGGTCGTGGATGCCTGGAGCATCGATGTCGATGGGGCGACGATGTCGCTTGACGATCTGGCTCAGGCCATCGGAGCGGAGACGAACGGAGCCGTCGAGGTCTCGGTCACGGCCGACGGTCGATTGCAGATCGAGGCCCCTGCCGGACAGGAGGTCGTTCTATCGGAGGACAACGCCGGTGTTCTGGCCGCGCTCGAGATCAACACGTTCTTCAGTGGATCCAGTGCCGCCAAGATCTCGGTTTGCCATGTTATCGAATCGGATGTGAACCTCGTTGCATCGAGTTCCGAGCTCGTTGAAGGATCGGCGGGCACTGCCTTGTTGATCGCCGGTCTTCGGGAATCGAGTGTGGAGGCGCTGGGCAGTCAGAGCCTGACCGCCTTCTGGACGGGTGAAGTCGGAGCATTGGCGGTGAAGACGGGTAGTGCAACGGGGGCCTACGGAGCGGCTGCGATGGTCAGGGATGGATTGTCCGCGCAGGTTCAGTCCGTTTCCGGGGTCTCGATGGATGAGGAGTCCATCAACCTCCTGACGTATGAACGCCAGTATCAGGCGGCAGCGAGATATCTCGAGACGCTTGACGAGACGATCCAGACCCTCTTGTCGATTGTCTGAGTAACGGGAGTAATCAGTTGAACAGCATCCAGCCATCATTTGGACGAACGCCGACACTCCTGCAGTGGCAGCATGCCGCCGCCAGCCTTGGCAGAGGTAACTCTGCACTGGCTCGAGTGCAGTTGCAACTGGCGACCGGACAGGGGTTGCTTCGCCCTTCCGACGATGCGATCGGTGCCGGTGCGATCAGCGCATTGGATGGTCTGCTTGAGGCCCAGCGTCAACGTGGTCGCAATCTCGAACATGGTGAGGCGATGTTGGGTGTCATCGACGGCTCCCTGTCCAATGCCTTTGATCTGGTGCTCGAAGCCAAGGGCATCGGTCTGGAGCAGGCGACCTCGGGGATCGATTCCTCGGAGCGCATGGTTCAGGCTCAGGCAATCGACGCCATTCTCGTCCAGCTCATGGATATCGCCAATACCGCTCATCAGGGAGTCCACCTCTTCGGGGGTTCGGCGACGATGCGCTCGCCCTATGCAGACATCAATGGTCTGATCGAATACATGGGGTACGGTTCCGGTCTGATCACCGATCTGGGGCTGACGTCAGGCGTGCCTTTGACGTTGGGAGGAGAGGAGGCGTTCGGTGCCGTATCTACAAGAGTAGAGGGCTATCGGGATCTCGATCCCGTATTGGATGTGGACACGCCTCTGAGTGAACTCAACGGAGCCACCGGGGAGGGCGTACTGCTTGGTGTCCTCGAGGTTGTGCAGGAGCCCGCCGGCACCGTTTCCCAGCTTGATCTCTCTGGCGCACACACCATCGCCGACGTGATCCAGCGTTTCCAGTCGGAACTGGGTGTCACGCTCCAGATCAATCAGCAGCAGAACGGTCTTTCAGTCGTGTTGCCGGCTGGCGAAGGGATCACCATCCGCGACGTGAACGGTGGTCGAACAGCCCGTGATCTGGGAATTGCGGACGTATACAACGGGCCGGCCGCAGGCAACGGCGACGATCTGGATCGTCGGCTGACAGATGACACGCCCGTTTCGGCATTTGGTTTCCAGCTCGAGACCGTCAGATTCACCAACGGGATGCAGACGATGGATCTGGATCTTTCATCGGCGGAGACGGTCGGTGATATCCGCCGACTCGTCGAGCAGATGGACATGGGTATTCGAATCGAGATCAATGAAGATGGCGACAGGCTCGATGCGGTGAATCTGAGATCAGGAAGCATGATGAGTATCGGCGAATTGCCGGGAAGTCAGACGGCGACGGATCTGGGTATTCGATCCCTCGATAGGGATACGCTGCTGTCCGATTTCAATCGTGGGCAGGGTGTCTCCATACTCGAGGGGAGTGTCGATCCGATGACGGGTGAACTCGATCCAACCCTCGATCAGGACTTCTCCATCACGCTCTCAAATGGCGAGAGCTTCACTGTGGATCTCTCCGGATCCCGGACGGTCGGGGATGTACTGGACAGGATTCGGTTGACGGCTGATCAGGAACTCAGCGATCCGAGCCTCCTGAAGGTCGGCCTCGCGTTCAGGGGGAATGGGATCCGGCTCGAGGACGCCTCCGGAGGTGCCGGCGAGTATCGACTTGAGCCCCTGAACGGCTCGAACGCCCTCGAGGATCTGGGGCTGCTGGTCGATGTCGAAGGCGCAACGATTGTCGGCGAGGATCGCGCAATGGTTGCCGTCGAGGGCCTCTTCACCCATCTGATGGACCTCAGAGACGCTTTGATGGCTGGTGACGTGCCCGGCATATCGATTGCTTCTGATTGGCTTGAAGGTGATCTGGATCGTCTCGGTCTTGTTCAGGCCGAGGTTGGAATTCGAACCAACCGGATCACGGACGCCACGGCCAGGAACGAGG
>MDTD01130254.1_pt1 | contig 10238 bp, 7 predicted proteins | sample 811221 | NCBI WGS metagenome assembly MDTD01 (sample SAMN05326646, study PRJNA326480) | marine metagenome | isolation source: seawater | place: Pacific Ocean: South West | collected 2011
ATGCGCTCTGACAAGACCGCCCGCAGCTACCGCGCCGCCGTCAGCCTCGCCGCCACGCTGATCTGGATCAAATCAGACTTGATCAACACGGCCTAGGCCGCCGAGGTAGAACATCACGGCGTGCTTCTTGCCGGGGATGTTCGCCCCGAAGATCCACGAGTCGGTCTTGGGGAACAGCGTGTAGTTCGCGATCGTCGTGCAGGTCTCGGTCCATTCGTCCTCGACCTGCTGCGACACCTCGATGAGCCCGCCTCTCCGCTCCGCCTCGGTCACCAGGGTCGTGATGAACTCGACCTGCGCCTCGATGCTGGGCACCAGGTTGGTGAACGGCCCGTTGGGGCCGAGGATCATGAACATGTTCGGGAATCCGGCCGTCATGATGCCGAGGAAGCTGGTCGGAGCGTCGGCCCAGTGCTCGTCGACGCTCACCCCTCCGCGCCCGCGGATGTCGATGCGGCGGTAGTTGCCGTCGACCGCGTCGAACCCGGTAGCCAGCACGAGCACATCCAGCTCGTGCTCCACGCCGTCCGCGGTCTTCACGCCTCGCGGGGTGATCTCGACGATCGGGTTCTCCTTGATCGACACCAGCTTCACGTTGTCCTGGTTGTACACGTCGTAGTAGTCCTGGTTGCACAGCGGCCGCTTCGCATACGGCTGGGTCGGGGTGAGCAGTCGCGCCGTCTCCGGGTCCTTGACCGTCTCGGCGATCTTGCGGCGGATGAACGCAGCGGCTGCCTCGTTCGACTCCGGGCTGATGGCGATGTCGTTGAACGTGCCGAACATGAAATAGAATCCGTTGCCTCGGTCCCATGCCGCCTGGAACACGCGCTCCCGCTCGGCCTCGTCGACATCGGTGGCCGCGACGGTGGACTCCTCGAACCCGAAGGCGACGCCGGAGTTTCGGACCTGCTCCCAGATCTCCGGGAACCGGGACTTGTATCCGTCCACCTCCCCCGGGCCGACCGGTCCGTTGCCGGAGGGGACGCTGTACTGCGCCGAGCGCTGGAACACGGTCAGGTGCGACACCTGCTTGGCCGCGGCGACGATGAACTGTGTTCCGGTCGAGCCAGTGCCGATGACCCCCACCCGCTTGCCCTCGATCGACAGGTCCTCCGGCCACTCCGCGGTGTGCACGAGGCGGCCTTCAAACGAGTCGATCCCGGGGATGTCGGGGATGTTGGTTGCTGCGAGCAGCCCCAGCGCCGTCACCACGTATCGGGCCGTGAAGGATTCTCCGGCGGAGGTGCCGACCGTCCAGGTGTTGGTGGCTTCGTCGAAGACGATCGACGTGACTTCGGTGTTCAACTGGAAGTCCTTGCGGAGGTCGTACCGGTCGACGACGGTCTCGAGATAGCTGAGGATGTCGGGCTGGTCGATGTACTTTCGGGCCCAGTCCCACTCCTGCAGCAGTTCGTCATCGAACGAGTATCGGTAGAAGGGGCTCTCCGTGTCGGACATGGCGCCGGGGTACCGGTTCCAGTACCAGGTGCCTCCGATGCCGGCGCCCTTCTCGAACCCGCGGACGCGCAGGCCGAGCTTGTCGCGCAGTGTGTGCAGCTGGTAGATGCCGCCGAATCCGGCGCCGACGACGATCGCGTCGAGGTCCGTGGTCTGTGTGGATGTCATGGTGCAACTCCTTCGTTGAATGAGGTGGGTGGGGGTGCTGCAGGTCAGTGGCGAAGCCACTGGCCGATCGCCGCAAGCTCCGCGTCGACGTCCGCGTCGCGGCCAGCCAGGAACGGGTAGACGTGCTGCTGTCCTTCGGCGACATGCAGGGTGACGTCAACGCCGGCGCCCTTGGCGCGCTCTGCCACGCGGATGGCATTGTGGCTCTTCGGACATTCGGTGGGGTGAAGTCGGGCGTGTAGATCGAGGTCCCGAGGCGACTTCCGCGACCGCGGGCTCGATGGTTCCAGCCCTGAACCCAAAGGCCCGGATAGCAGCGTGGTGCAGGCCGCCTACGCAATAGCGCTGGTGTGCGGCTCCAGGAGCACCTCTGCCCGCAAGGCAAGATGGGTGTCGAGGCTCCTCGGTCCGTTCCTCCAACCTGGGAGCATGTCATCCAATCGAGAGAGACGCTGGCGGACGGTGTTCTCGTGGAGGTGGAGCTGAGAGGCGACGGCGCCGGTCGATCCCTGCGAGTCGAGATATCTCAATGCGGTGTCGCGCAGCGTGACATCGCGCGGCGTGCCGCTGATGATCGGCGCCAACTGAGAGTGGATGAGACGATGTGCGTCCTCTGGTGTTCCGCCGATCGCGAAGGCCACGACTCCGAGGTCGGTCCGCGCATGCAGCCGGCCCCTCCTGGCAAGGCGTCGCGATGCTGTGGCAAGCATCAAGCTTTCGCCGCATGCCGCAGACAGGTCCGCGTCTGTTTCTGCCGTGCCAACACCGCCCCAATATGGGGACGACGAGAGTGCTTCTTCTGCACGGGCGAGTGTGTCGTCGCCGTGTCGGACAATGATGATGAGGTGGCCGTGTCGCGCGGCTGAGAGTGCCTTGGAGCCCAGCGCGTTGCGAACTCTCGCCGCTGCTTGCCGCAGCACGAGAGGGTCATCGATCTCGGCGACGGCGACGTCGTAAGCACCGGATCCAGGTAGCCCGGTGCGTAGTGCAGGTCCGGAGGTGCGTGTTGACGGTTCGACGAGGCGCTGGACGAGTTCGATCTCTTGGAAGTGCCGTGCGTCCTCGATGGCGTTCTCGTAGAGCGCTGCGGTGGACACGAACGCGCCCACCAGCGCGACCATGTCCGACGTTGGCTCCTGGTCAGTCCCGATGAACTCGATGGTGCCCCCGCCTTCGAGAGGAACGGCCCGCCCGGCGTTGTCCGCGGTAGCGCCGGAGTCACCGAACCGCACGATTCCTCCGAGTGCTTCGGCGGCTGTGGACATCAGATCCGCTGAGCCTCCGCCCGACACGAGCACCGAGACGAGCTCGCGGGCCAGACGCAATTCCGCGACGGTGTCCGACATCAGGTCGCGAAGGCGGGAGACCTCGAGATTGAGCTCTTGCCGCCCCTGTTCGATATCTCGGCGGAGGAGATAGATCTCGACAGCCGTCGACCCGATCAGAGCCGCGGACTCCAGCAACGCTCGTTGATCGGGCGTGAACGACCCTGGCGTGCGGTTTGCCACGGTGAGCGCCCCCACGACCTCGCCGCCTGCACGCAACGGAATACCGAGGATCGCGCGAACCCCTTCGCCGTTGACCGCAACGTCAACGTCCGCGATATGCAGCTTCGCAAGGTCGGGGAGGTAGTCGGGGCTCTCGGCGATGACACCTGCGGCGGCCATCCCGAGCACGCCCGTTCCAATGGGCATTGCGATCGCAGCGTACCCGGGCGTGCGAACACCGTCTGAGAACTGGATGTGGGTCTCCCGGCCCTCCGCATCGTTCAGGCTCACATACGCGAGATCGGTGCCGAGTGCCACTCGCACCCGCCGAACCAGCCCGGTCAGGATCAGATCGGGATCCTGCAGAGCGGTCAGATCCTGCGCGATGGCGTGGAACAGATCCGTGGGTGCGGTCATAGGGGCTCCAGTGTTGAGTTCAACACAAGAATGACACGGATCCGTGGGTAGCAACATAGATGTTGCCATCGTGAGCTTCGAAAATGGGAGGACCCTCAAGGAAGACGGCATATGAAGATCCACGGAGCAGTGCTCGAACGCAGCGGTGCGCAGCCGCCCTATGCCGCGAGTCGTCCGCTGGTGGTCACAGAGATGGAACTCGATCCTCCGGGTCCGACCGAAGTCCTCGTGCGCATCGAAGCTGCGGGGATCTGTCACTCGGATCTGTCGGTCGTGGACGGGAACCGGGAACGTCCTCTGCCCATGCTGCTCGGACACGAGGCGGCGGGGATCGTCGTCGATGCCGGCGAGGATGTTACCGACCTGTGCGTTGGGCAGCGCGTGGTGGCGGCGTTTCTTCCTCGGTGCGGCGCCTGCGCGGCCTGTAAGACCGACGGTCGTCTGCCGTGCACGGTCGGGTCGCGAGCGAACGGCGAGGGGGCGCTCATCGCAGGTGGTCGCCGCCTGCATCGGGACGGTGAAAGCGTCGCCCATCATCTCGGAGTCTCCGGCTTTGCGACCTATGCGGTGATGGATCGGTGCTCGGTTGTCCCGGTCGGCAATGACGTGCCGCCGGACGTCGCGGCAGTGTTGGGGTGTGCGGTACTCACCGGCGGTGGCGCAGTTCTGAATGCGGGCCGGCCGCATGCCGGTCAGACCGTCGCCGTCGTCGGACTTGGCGGAGTCGGCATGGCGGCGCTTCTTGTCGCAGCCTCTCTCGACGGAGTTACGGTCATCGGCGTTGACGCGAATCCGGACAAGGTGGCTGCAGCGCCCGCTTTCGGCGCACACCGCGCGCTCACCCCCAGCCAGGCACTGGCCGAGCATCTCGTCGCGGACGTCGTTGTCGAGTGCGCCGGGGTCGTGCCCGCATTCGAGACCGCGGTCAAGCTCACCGCACCCGGGGGGCGCACCGTCACCGTCGGGCTGCCTGCACCGACCGCACAAGCGCGCATGTCCCCGCTTGACCTCGTCTCCGGCGCGAGAGAAATCGTCGGCAGCTATCTCGGGTCCGCCGTCCCTTCTAGAGATATCCCGTACTACGAGACTCTCTGGCGGACAGGCAAGCTGCCGCTGGAGAAGCTCATCTCCACCCATATCCCGTTGTCCGAGGTCAACGCGGGCTTCGACGCCCTCGCCCGCGGTGAAGCCATCCGACAGATCATCCAGTTCCCCGGGGCGTGCGCATGACGGGCCTCCTCGAGCGCCGGAGCCTCAAGACACCGGACGGGACGCTTCTGCACCTCGAGGGGCAGGGAGCTCCCACCTGCCTGATGGTGCACGGCCTTGGCTACGCGAGCTGGGAAACGAAACCGCTGCGGGACAACCTCCCGACCGGCTACGGCCTGTGGAGCCTCGACAATCGCGGCACGGGACAATCGTCGACACTTCAGGGGCCATGCTCCATCGACGACCTCGCCGACGACGCGGCGAGAGCCATCAACGAGCTCCGCTCGCCGCTCGTTGTGATCGGGCACTCGATGGGCGGCTATATCGCGCAGACCCTCGCTGCGGCCTACCCAGACATGGTCAGCGCACTGATTCTGATAGGGACCAGCCCCGGGGGCCCGCGGTCCGAGCCTGTGCCGGTCTCGACGACCCGCGCGTGGCAGGCAGCAGCAGGGCAGGCTCCAGACCTCTACGCGCGGCGGACCATGCCGCTCTCGTTCCGGCCCGGCTGGCCCCAGGAGCATCCCGAGCAGTTCGAGCAACTGCTCGGGGCACGCCTCACCCACCCCACACCGCAGCAGACCTGGCGAGCACAATTCGCCGCCTGCGAGACCTTCCTCGCAGCAGGCCTCGACGTGAGCCGGATCAGCTCGCCCACGCTGGTGATCCACGGCAGAGACGACCAGATCGTCCCGGTCGCGAACGGGCGCCTCCTCGCCGAAGCCCTGCCCGACGCGACCTACAGCGAGATCCGGGCAGCCGGACACGTCGTACACCTCGAACAGCCCGCTCTGATCGCGGAGACGATCTCGTCATTCATGAACGACCTTCACCTCACCCATCCCTGAAGAGAGGAAACCGCCATGCCCGTCATTGAAGTCGAGCCCGGCATCAACATGCACTACGAGGATCGTGGCATCGGCGCCCCGATCGTGTTCATCCACGGCTGGGGCGGCAGCGCCGACGCCTGGGACCTGCAGGTTCTCGACCTCGCCCACCACTACCGATGCATCACCGTCGACCTCCGCGGCCACGGTGACTCGGACAAGCCCTGGGGCGACTACACCTACGACCTTTTCGTCAGGGACCTGCACGTCCTCATCGAGAAGCTCGGACTCGACGCCGTGACGCTCGTCGGCTGGTCCATGGGCGGACACATCGCCCTCAAGTACGCGCACGAGCACCCCGAGCACCTCGCTCGCGTTGTCATCACCGGCAGCGGCCCCCGGTTCTGGCAAGCCGAGGACGCCCTCTACGGCACCCCGGCCGACGACGTACAGGGACTCATCGACGCCGTCCGGCTCGCCCGCACCGAGACCATCGCCGGCCTCTATGGCAACAACTTCCACCGAACCGACCTCAACCCCACCAAAGACTGGTTCGTGCAGATCGGGTGGAAGGTCCCCGCATTCGTCGGACTCACGAGCATCCAGGCACTTATCGACAACGACCTGCGCAGCGTCCTCCCGTCGATTCAGATTCCGGTGCACGTGTTCACCGGCCGCCACGACATCATCTGGGATCCCCGCTGGAGCGAAGAAGCCCACCGTCTGCTTCCGAACTCGACTCTGACTCACTTCGAGAACAGCGGCCACGTCGCCTTCATCGAGAACCGTGCGGAATGGAACGACGCGCTCACCGATGCGATGGAGGGTAGGACCCTCCCGGAGTCGGTCGGCGCCAATGCCGCCGTAGAAGGGGGGGTGTGAACGATGAAGAACCTCACGCTCAAACCCGGACGGGCAGCGGCCGTCCTCGCGTCGCTGGCGCTCATCGGTGCCATCGTGACGGCGCCGGCCGCCGCTTCGGCAACCGGGCCAATCACGCTCGAGGCGACCTTCACCTCACCGTCCTATGGGTGGTCGAAGGTCGAGCGCTGGTACGACTCCAACCCCGGTTTTATCCCGGCGCAGTATCCGTCAGACGGGCGCCTGGATCAGACGGGGCAGCGGCTCACGTTCTTCGGCGCCGCCAAACCGAACGCCGGGCGATTCCTGCTCTCCTACGGGCCCGGATGGTCGACCAACCCGAAGACTATCCCCGTGCTCCTGGTCCCGGGCGCCTACGAGACCGCGGATTATGCGTATGCGAACCCCAGCACGAGCCCGATTGGCTGCGGCGCCAGCACGTGCCCCACCACCGGGCTCATGCAGTCGCTCGCAACAGCCGGGTACAAGGTCTTCGGCATCACGTTCCCACACATCGTCGGCAACAACTACAACGACGCCGAACAGATTCGGGACGCGATCGACGTCATCAAAGCCCAAACGGGAGCCTCACAGGTCGACGTCGTCGCATGGTCAATGGGAACCCTCGCCAGCCGCATGTACGCATCCAGCGTGAAGCAGAGTTGGGGCACCGCTTACGCCGGCGACATTCGCAAGCTCGTGCTCATCGGCGGCCCCAACAACGGGTGGGACTACACCTTTCGGCACGGCACCTGGCCCGCGATCAGCACCTACCCCGAATGCGGAGGCGGGACGATCGGCGGCACAGCAGCAATCTGGCAGAACTGCTACGGCGTGCTCTACTCCCACCCCGAGCTGACCGCGTACGTCACCCCCTCCGGCGACTACTTTCCCGGCATCCGCCAGATGCTCAAACGCTGGGACAGCACCTACCCGATCAACCTCGCCAACCCCGACGCGTGGACCACGTACTACGGAGGAACAGGTTCCTACGGCCAGAGCTACGGGATCGACTACGCCATCTCCCAAGGGTCCCTCATTGGCACCGTGCGCAGCTCCACCATTCCGTCGACCATCTCCACATACCTGCTCTGCGGGAACAACCCCAACATCCCGAGCTGGAACAACGAGACAGACGGGCCCAGCGACGGCACCATCCTCCTCAACAGCTGCAGCGACACCGGAGCCATTGGAGCGGTAGCCGGCAATGTCACGCTCAACCTGAACCACATCCGGCTCACCTGGGACAGCACCGCCGTGTCGCAGATCCAGACTTGGCTCAACTAACTCCACAGGTCTAGCGAACTCCCCGTAAGGCGTCGAACGGGGAACCCAAGACATGGCGGGGCGCCGGAACTCGGCGCCCCGCCATGATCGTTCACCAAATTGGGAGCGCTGAACGACCAGAGCGCCCACCCGACTGGAGAACCTTGGGCTCGGTGAGTCGTCGACAGGCTCCACCACCTGTGCCCTCAAGTTTGTCAGGGCCGCCGTCGCAGACAAGGGCCGCCCACGCCGGAACGCGTCGTCGCCCGGCTCCGAGTTGAAGACGGAGCGCGGACGAAATCTGCGCACCGACAAGCGCGACACCTCGGGAGAGCGTCACGTCCAGACCCAGTCAGATGCTCTGCCGAGGGCGCTCAGGGGCTGGCATTCACTGCTCCTCCGTGGCAATACCAACAAGGACCTTCGACGTGTCTCACGATAATTCGGGGTGCACTGACGCGCGCCCCACCTCCTATCCTTGTTCCTGCTGCGACCTGCTGCTCGGACTCGATGGTGTCCATGTCGAACACGTCGACCGCCGCGACGGGGTTCTAGTCGTGACGGTTTCGAGCTCTGCGACACCGAATGGGTGCCCTGGGTGCGGTGTCGTCGCGGTCGGCCGCGGGCGCCGCCGCCGGGTGCTACATGACGTTCCCGGGCCCACTCGGGTGCGGATCGTCTGGCGGCAACGGGTCTTCAGGTGTGACGAGGATAGCTGCGCGCGGAAGACGTTCGTCGAACAGATTCCATCGCTAGTTGCCCACCGCGGGTCGATCACGAAACGAGCCATCGCCTGGGCAGTCGGGCAACTCCGGCGCGAACACGCCACCATTGAAGGAATCCGCCGTCAGCTGGGCACTTCGTGGAAGACGGTGTGGCGCGCCGTCGAATCCGAGTTGGTGAAGCTCGCCGCGGACGAGTCCCGGTTCGCGAACGTCACCACGCTCGGCGTCGATGAGCATGTGTGGCATCACGTCGACCCGCGTCGGCGCGGGTCGAGGGAGCTGACCGGGATGGTCGACCTCACCCGCGACAGCAGCGGGAAGACACATGCCCGGCTGCTGGATCTCGTGCCAGGCCGCTCCGGGACCGCCTACGCGGGATGGCTGAAGGAACGCGGCGACGCGTTCCGGCGCAACGTGCAGATCGCGGCGCTGGACCCGTTCGCCGGCTACAAACGCGCGATCGACGACACCCTCCAAGACGCCGTTGCGGTGCTGGACGCGTTCCACGTCGTCAAGCTCGGCACCACCGCGGTCGACGAGGTCCGCCGGCGGGTGCAGCAAGACACCCTCGGGCACCGGGGCCGCAAAGGCGACCCACTGTTCGGGATCCAGACCATTCTCCGCGCCGGCGCGGAGAACCTCACTGAGAAGCAACGCGCCCGCCTTCACGCCGCGATCGCCGTCGATCCCGCCCACGACGCCGTGCACGTCGCGTGGCAGTGCGCGCAGAAGCTGCGCTCCGCCTACCACGCTAGGGACCTCGCAGAGGGGCGGCGGATCGCCGAGCAGGTCGTCGCGACATTCCCCCCCTGCCCGATCCCGGAGATCGCCCGCCTCGGCCGCACCCTGCGCCGGTGGAAGGACGCGTTCCTGGCCTACTTCACCACCGGCCGGGCCAACAACGGAGGAACCGAGGCAGTGAACGGGATCATCGAACTGCATCGCCGTCTCGCCCGCGGGTTCCGTAACCGCGAGAACTACAGGCTCCGGATGCTCCTCGCCGCTGGCGGCCTGGCCCCATGACCCCCACCGAATGTCCGAAGAGCCGGCATTGTCGACCAACGACTCGACCGAACCGGCGTTGACGTACAGCGGGGGGAACCCGGTGAAATCCGCGTAGAGCGGGTTCGCGAGCGGCGCCGACGGGCTGGTGGTCTCCCCCAGCACGCCGGCGATCATGCCCTCCAGGAGCGGCACGGAGATCAGCGCGTCGGTCGCATCGTTGGTGACCAGCGTCGCGCCGCGGTTCTCCATGTCCAGCCACGGGGAGAACGCGATGACGTGCCCGGGCAGCGGCCGTCCCTTCGCCTTCAACGCCAACGGGATGGCGATGGCGAGATTGCCTCCCGCCGAGTCGCCGATGGTGGTGACGTCCTCGGGGTGGACCCCCCGCTCCAGCAGGGCCTCGAACGCCGCGACCCCGTCGTCTACCTGGGCGGGGTGCGGGTGCTCGGGCGCGCGACGGTAGTCCAGCACGAACGCTGTTACCCCGGCCGCCTTCGCGACGTGCGCGGCGAGCTTCCGGTGGCTGGCCGCAGAGCCGACGGCGAACCCGCCGCCGTGCGTGTAGAGGAGGACCTTGGAGCGATCGGCTCCGGCCGGGAACGCCCAGATGCCGGGCACGCCGCCGACCGTCTCCTCCTTGTAGGTGACATTTTCCGGTTCGATGGTCGGCTGGTGCCATTCATCGAAGATGCTGCGGAACAGCCGCATGTCCAGCTCGTGGGTGGCCATGAGCTCGGACCAGCCCAGATACAGATCACGCAGGGCGCTCGGGACGACTGCGGTCGCGGTGGATGACGAGGACATCGCATAACTCC
>MDTD01033775.1_pt1 | contig 10237 bp, 10 predicted proteins | sample 811221 | NCBI WGS metagenome assembly MDTD01 (sample SAMN05326646, study PRJNA326480) | marine metagenome | isolation source: seawater | place: Pacific Ocean: South West | collected 2011
CAAGCCCTTCGCCGCGGTAGAAGGCGCGGTGAAAGGCTTTTTGTTCGATTCACAATCCTGCGGGCAGTGCACACTGGGTGAGACCGGCATGGCTTGCCCCATGAACTGTCCCAAAACGCTGCGCAACGGGCCCTGCGGCGGCGTGCGCCAGAACGGCGGCTGCGAGATCAAACCGGAAATGACCTGTGTCTGGGTCAATGCCTGGCAAGGCAGCCAACAGACCGGCACCCCCGAAGACACCATCAAAATCATTCAGCCGCCGGTGGATAACCGCCTGAAAGGCCGCAGCGCCTGGCTGCGCGCTCTGCGACTGCGCGCGGGAGAGTCAGCGTGAAATTCGACGACGAACCCGTCCCCGGCGAAAACCTGCCGATCCTGCCCGGGCATACCTCCCCCGGCCGCTTTGAGCGCGTGCTAAGGGCAGGTCAGTTTGCGGTCACGGCGGAAATTGCGCCGCCGGACTCAGCAGACCCGGCGGATGTCTATGAGCGCGCCGCGTTATTTGACGGCTACGTGGATGCCATCAACGCCACCGACAGCTCGGGGGCCAACTGCCACATGTCGAGCATGGGGATCTGCTCACTGCTGACGCGACGCGGCTACGCCATGATCCTGCAGCAGTCCCGCCGCGATCGGAACCGCATCGCTATGCAGGGCGACATCCTTGGTGCGGCGGCCATGGGCGTGTGCAAAATCCTGTGCCTCAGTGGCGACGGCGTCCAATCAGGAGACCACCCCGAGGCCAAGCCCGTGTTCGACATGGACAGCATCTCGGCATTAGGGATGGTGAGACATATGCGCGAAGAAAGGTCGCCGCCGGTGCGCAGTTCATCCAGACCCAGTACTGCTTCGACGTGGAGCGAATGAAAACATTTATGGCGCAGGTACGTGATATGGGCCTGCTGGAAAAGGCCTACGTGCTGGCCGGCGTTGGCCCACTCGCATCCGCGAAGGCCGCCGAATGGATCCGCAAGAACGTCGCCGGCGTGCACATTCCCGATGAGGTGATTAAGCGCCTGGCCGGGGCCGAAGACCAAAAACAGGAAGGCGTGGACCTCTGCGTCGATTTGATCGAACAGGTCCACGAGATCGAGGGCGTCAGCGGCGTGCACATTATGGCCTACCGGATGGAAGACCGAATCGGCGAGATCGTGACCCGCTCCAATGCACTCGGCGGGCGCGAGCCATGGCGGCCAGCCGCTTAACTGGCCTCCGCTAACAGTATTACGAACCCTTTTTTACCAATAAGATCAGGCAGCACTCATGACCACGACCACTATCAGCTCCGCCACGCGTGAAGTTCACATCGGCTTTGACCAGCCTTTCGTCATTATCGGCGAGCGCATTAACCCCACGGGCCGCAAAATCCTCGCGGAAGAAATGAAAAACGGGGACTACAGCCGGGTCGAGGCCGACGCGATGGCGCAGGTCGAGGCGGGCGCCCATATGCTCGACGTCAACGCCGGTATCCCACTGGCCGACGAGCCACGCATTCTGGCCGAGGCGGTACAACTGGTACAGTCAATTACCGACGTGCCGCTCAGTATCGACTCCTCCATTGTCGAGGCACTGGAGGCAGGCCTTTCTGTCTATCAGGGTAAAGCATTGGTGAACTCCGTCACCGGTGAAGATGAGGTACTAGAGCGCGTGCTGCCATTGGTCGCCAAACACAACGCTGCGGTGGTCGCGATCTCGAATGACGAGACCGGTATTTCTGAAGACCCCAACGTGCGTTTTGCGGTAGCCAAAAAGATCGTTGAGCGGGCAGCAGATTACGGCATTCCCTATAACGACATCGTCGTAGATCCACTGGTCATGCCCATCGGCGCTATCAACACCGCAGGCGTACAGGTGATGGCTTTAGTACGACGCCTGCGCGATGAACTCAAAGTGAACACGACCTGCGGCGCGTCGAACGTGAGTTTTGGCCTGCCCAACCGCAATGGCATCAATGCCGCTTTCCTCACGATGGCGATGGGCGCAGGCATGACCTCAGCTATTACCAGCCCGCTGCACCCCGAAGTGATGCAGGCCGTGCGCGGGGGCGACGTGATGATGGGTCACGACCCCGATTGCACCAACTGGATTCGCGCCTACCGTGAGCCCGCTGCCGAGGGCGAGGGCCGCGGTGGACGTCGTTCGGGCCGCGTTGGGCGACGCAGGAGCGCCTGATCTTTGGCAGAGGGTGATGTCAAAGTCCTATTCATGCCCTCGGGCCGCCGCGGGTTCTTTCCTCGCGGCACACCCCTTTTGGACGCAGCACGCAGCCTAGGTGTCGATATCGATTCGGTTTGCGGCGGGCGCGGCCTTTGTGGCCGCTGCCAGATCAGCTGTGTCACGGGCTCCTTCGCCAAGCACCAAATTGAATCTGACGTCGACCACCTGTCGTCCTTTAGCGCGACAGAAAAAAAGTTCGAGGAACGAAAAGGCGCACTAAAAGAAGGCCGCCGGCTCAGCTGCCACACCACCCTGCTCGATGATGCGGTGATTGATGTCCCGGCAGAGAGTCAGGTACACCGGCAAATTGTGCGTAAGGAAATGGAATCCCGCGATATCCGGCTCGATACCGCCACGCGGCTTTACTACGTGCAGATCGGCGAGCCCAGCCTCGAAGACCCTCGCGGCGAAATGCAGTTCCTGTTCGAAGCGCTCGAGCGTGAATGGGGTGTGACGGGGCTCACGCTGGCCAATTCGCAGCTCCATACACTGCAGGCGGCGCTCACACGCGAAGATCGTGGCGTCACGGTGGCGGTGTACCAGGAGCATCTGATTACTGGCATCTGGCCAGGTTTGTTTGACCAACCACGCGGGATTGCCATCGATGTCGGTTCGACCACCGTCGCGGCGCACCTCTGCGACCTGAATACCGGCGAAGTACTGACCTCCGCGGGCGTGATGAATCCCCAGATCCGCTACGGCGAGGACCTGATGAGCCGGGTCTCCTACGTGATGATGCACCCTGAAGGGGCCGAATTACTGACCAGTGCGATTCGCGAGGCAATCAACGGCCTGTTCGCGGAGCTCTCCACCGAGGCGTCGAGCCAGATCGAGGATATTCTCGAAATCGCTTTGGTAGCCAACCCGATCATGCACCACATCGTGCTAGGCATTAACCCGGTTAACCTCGGGACCGCGCCCTTTGCGCTCACTACGAGCGACGCGATTGACACGCGCGCGGCGGAGATCGGTTTGAGCGCGCACCCTGAGGCGCGACTTTACTGCCTGCCCTGCATCGCAGGACACGTGGGCGCGGACGCGGCCGGCGTGATTCTAGCCGAGGCACCTGATCGTAACGAAGACATGACCTTGGTCGTCGATGTAGGCACCAATGCCGAGATCGTCCTCGCCAATAACAAGCGGCTGCTGGTGTGCTCCAGCCCCACCGGCCCGGCCTTCGAGGGCGCCCAGGTCAGCAGCGGGCAACGCGCGACGATCGGCGCCATTGAGCGCGTGCGCATAGACCGCGATACGCTGGAGCCTAGGTTCAAATGCATCGGCAGTGACCTGTGGTCAGACGAGCCGGGCTTTAGGGAAGCGATGTCAGGCACGGGCGTGACGGGCATCTGCGGCTCGGGGATTATCGAGGTGATCGCCGAGATGTACCTCGCGGGAATCATCACCACAGACGGCGTGGTCGACGGCGCACTCGCTGAGCGCACCCAGCGCATCACGGCCGATGGCCGCACCTTCTCTTTCGTTCTGCACAGAGCAGACGATCCTGAGGCCTCTGATGTACTGGTCACCCAAAATGATGTGCGGCAAATTCAGCTCGCCAAGGCAGCCCTTTATGCTGGCATCAAGTTACTCATGGATGAAATGGGCGTGACGACCGTCGATCGCATCCGCCTCGCCGGCGCCTTTGGTAGCCACATCAGCGTCAGCCACGCCATGGTGCTGGGGCTCATCCCCGACTGTGATCTTGAGCAGGTTACCTCGGCAGGCAATGCCGCGGGGGCCGGCGCTCGTATGGCGCTTCTGGACCGCGCCGCGAGAGTCGAGATCGCGGCGACGATTGCGAAGGCTGAGCGCATTGAGACGGCGGTAGCCGATGACTTTCAGGCCCACTTTGTGGGTGCAATGGGTCTCCCGCATCAGAGCGACCCGTTCCCACATCTTTTCTCGGTGGTTGCCCCGCCAGAAGCCAAAGTGGTTGAATCACCTGACGCGCCCAAACGGCGACGTCGCCGCAACTCCCGCGCCGGCGCCTGAACCTCGACCGCTTGCGAGTTCGCTATGACCGCACCCGCCGACACACTCCCCTTTCCCCCTGGCAGACCGTCTGACTATCTGCCTCTGGAAGACGAGCCCTCGTTCGTTGCGGGCAAGCATCTGGCGCTGGACATGCCGACCGAAACCACGGACCTCGCCACTTTGGGATATCAGGAATCGGATCTTGCGGAGTGCGCCTCCACCTTTGCCGTCAGCAACGCCTTCCGCATTCTATCGACAGAGGGCGTCGCCGCCATGCGCCATGTCTGTGAGCAGATCTACCACAATCGGAACGCCAACGAGGGCACCGGCGCCAATCGTTTAGGCAGCTACGCACGCGGCGCGGGTTACCGCTCTCAATTTATCCGCGACTTCTGCGACAGCCCCGAGCTGGCGGCACACCTCTCAGACATCGCCAGGATCCCACTTGGGCGCCATTCGGTGCCCGCCGTGGCCTGCGGCATCAACTACGCGCCCGAGGACATCGCCCGTGCGGTCGATACCTGGCACGTGGATTCGGTCGCTTTCGATATCGTCATGATGATCACCGACCCCAGCGTCTTGAAGGGGGGCGAATTCCAGTACTTCCATGGCACCAAGCAGGAAGGTCAGGCGCTCTTGGGTATCACGGGCGAGGAAGGTGTCGACACGGCGCTGCCGGAGGACCGAGTCGTGACAATTCCTTTCCCTGAGGCCGGCTTTGGCTTTATGCAGCAGGGCACCATGATTTTTCACCGCGCCTGCCGACTTCTGGAGCGTGCGGATCGCATCACGATGATTCCCTCGTTTGAGGTGCTGCCCGCGCACGCCCCAGACAGTACCAATACCCTCAACATGGCCGACTGGGATGACCCCGGCATCTGCCCGGAGCTCGCCCGCCACGAGATCTGGCGCACCCAGGCACGCCTGGAAAGCCTGCTGAGTGAGATCGCGCTGGAAGATCAACCTGCCGAACTCAGCGCCCGCATCAACGCGGCGATCGGGCGACTGGTGAGCTTCAGCGACAAACTGGAGAAGAAGTCGTCATGAGCCACAGCGCAGAGCTTGCGGGTAAGGCCGTACTCATCACCGGAGCCGCGGGCTGTATTGGCGCCTGGGTGGTTAGACAGCTGCGCGAGTTGGGTGCCACGCCCGTGGTGTTCGATATCGCCGAGAATCGCGAGCGCCTGGATCTGATCATGCCCGACGCGGAGTCCGTCACCTGGGAGCTGGGCGATATCACTGATTTTCAGCGCCTGCTTGAGGTGGCAGAGACGCACAATATCGAGGCGATCATTCACCTCGCGGCGCTACAGGTGCCCTTTTGCAAGGCAGACCCCGTTGGCAGCACACGCATCAATGTGATGGGCAGCATCCATATGCTGGAATTGGCGAGGCAGCGCGGCATTACGCGCATGAGTTATGCCAGCTCGGTTGCAGCACCCGCCATGGGCGACAATGACTGGCTGGCGACTCTCTACGGCGCGCACAAGATCTGCGGCGAGCAGATGGCCGCCGTTTACTGGCAAGACTGGGGTGTATCGAGCGTTGGGATTCGCCCCGCCATCATTTACGGACCGGGTCGTGATCAGGGCATGAGCGCCGCGCCCACCATCGCGCTGATGGCCGCCGAGGTCGGCGAGGCTTACACCATCCCCTTCACCGGTGACGTGGGTTTTGTTTACGTGGCGGATGCCGCCGAGCGCTTCATCGCGGCGGCCAGCCGCTCTTTTGAAGGTGCCCACGTTTTCGACCTCAATGGCACGCCGGCCACCGTGACCGAGATGCTGGCATTACTGAACGACCATTACCCTGATGCCGCGATTGAGGCGACCGGAGACCCGATGCCCTTCCCCGCCGAAGCGAACAGCGGCGCGCTGGAGCAGCTCATTGGCTTACCAGACTGCCGCCCATTGGAAGCCGGGATTGCCGATACCGTTTCGGGTTTTCAGGCAGCCAAAGCGCGAGGCGCCGATCTTGCGGGTATATATCAACGCACACTTGGGAAAACGCCATGAAGCTGGTGCGATGGGGTGAAGCCGGTGCCGAACTCGCGGGTTTGGTGGATGCCAAGGGAACCCTCAGAGATCTGAGTGGCACCGTCGCGGACTGGTCGTGGCAAACGCTGACGCCCGAGACGCTGGCACAGGTCGCTGCCTTGGACACCGCCACCCTGCCTGCACTCTCCGCCGACACCCGTTTAGGGGCGCCCGTATTTCGACCTGGCAAAATCGTCGGCTGCGCGCTGACCTATGGCAAGCACGCTGCCGAGGCGGGCCTCGAACCTCCCGAAGAACCCATGTTCATGCTGACCGCCGCCAGCGCTATCAACGGCCCCCACGACCCGGTAATGATGCCCCAGGGGGGCACGCAGCTCGACTGGGAGGCAGAACTGGCGGTGGTGTTCTGTAAAGCAGGTGCAAATATTCCGGTTGAGGACGCCATGAGTCACGTCGCGGGCTTCTGCGTGGGGAACGACGTGTCTGAGCGTATCTTTCAACTGGAGCGCGGCACGCAATGGACCAAAGGCAAAAGCGCCGACACCCTGAAACCCCTTGGGCCTTGGCTGGTGACCCCCGACGAGGTCGGCGATCCCAACCAGCTCGATATATCACTGCATGTGAACGGCGAAGTCAGACAGCAGAGCAACACCTCGGACATGATGTACAGCATCGCCGAGCTGGTCTCGATTATCTCGCGCTACACCAGCTGGCAGCCGGGCGACATCATGATGACCGGCACGCCACCCGGAGTCGGCTATGGCATGAAGCCACCCCAGTACCTCAACATCGGCGACGTGATGGAAGTCCGTATCGACAAACTCGGTGAGCAGCGCAGTCCTGTCGTAGCGTATAGCCGGCGGTATGGATGAGGCCAGCATGAGCACGCCGCGCATCGTGATTGTGACCGGCGGCGCCCAGAACATTGGCGCGGCCATCGTCGCGCGCTTCCAAGCGGCCGGCGATACCCTGATCTGCGCAGACCTGAATGAACCTGAAGCCGAAGGCGTCACCTTTATTGAGACCGACGTCGCCCGGGAAGCGAGCGTGAGAGACCTGATGACGCGGGTGGAGTTCGACTTTGGGCACCTCGACGTGTTGGTCAATAACGCCGGCATCTGTATTGAAGAACCCATTGCTGAAACCCGTGAGGAAGACTGGGACCGGGTCATGGCGGTCAACGTGAAAAGCACGTTTCTGACCACCAAGCACGCCCTGTCCTTGATGCGCGTAGAAGCTGCTCAGCACCCCGCCATCGTCAACATCAGCTCAATAGAGGGCCTCGGCGCCAACCCGCTGCACAGCGTATACGCCGCCTCGAAGGCCGCCGTGGCGGCCTTCAGCCATAACACCGCGCTTGAGTACGGTCCTTACGGCATCCGCTGCAACGCCGTGGCACCGGGCTGGATCAATACCCCCTTCAATGAGCAGTTGCTGGCTCAGTACCCTGATCGCGCAGCTGTCGACAGCGCTATTAAAGCTCTCCACCCCGTGGGTCGCCTTGGCAGCCCGGAGGACGTGGCCAACACCGTCTTCTGGTTAGCCAGCGCCGATGCCGCTTTTGTCACCGGACAAGAAGTCGTGGTGGATGGCGGCCGCCTCGCCAAGCTTCCCCTGCCGGCACTCTGAAGCATGAGCCCTCCCAACGCATTGAGCGGACAACCCCGGGACTTTAACGGTCGCGTGGTGTTGATCACCGGCGCCGGGAGTGGTGTGGGGCTCGAGTGTGCGCGCGTCTTCGCCGCGCAAGGCGCCAAACTTCTATTGGTGGGCCGCTCGGCAGACAAACTCGAGGCCGCTGTGGCGACGCTCGCGGAAGAGACCAAAGCGCAGGCTGCGATCTGCATAGGTGACGTCACCGACGCAGCCTTTGCCAACAAGGCGATGGCCGCGGCACAGGAGGCCTTTGCTGCGCCCGTCGAAATACTCATTAATAACGCCGGCGTTATCTTGCGCCGCGATGCGGTCGACACCACTGATGACGAATGGCGCGCCGTGATGCAAACCAATGTCGACGGCGTGTTTTACCTGAGCCGCGCGTTTGCACAGCAGCTCGTCTATGACGGCGCGATCGTCAACGTGTCATCGACCTGTGGCGTGATGGGCGCAGCGGGATTGGCGGCCTACTGCACCAGCAAAGGCGCCCTGAACCAGCTCACCCGCACCATGGCACTGGAACTCGCTGACAAGCAGATCAATGTGAACGCGGTAGCGCCCGGGGCCATTAACTCCCCCATGCTGTTCTCGGAGCACACCACCCAAGCGGCCGCAGATTCGGTCGTGGAGCGCAATCAGAGCAGCATTCCCATTGGCGACGTCGCCCAACCTGCAGAAGTGGCCCGTGCGGTCTTGTTTTTGGCGACCGAGCGGCACATCACCGGCACCATTTTGTCGGTCGACGGCGGCTACACGGCGACCTGAGCCATGAAGATTCGCCACATCACCCTCTTCCAACACGATTTACCGGTCAAGGGCGGGGCATACCGTATGGCTAATGCCAGCGTGACCCACCTCGACAGCACAATCGTGCGCGTTGAGAGCGAGTGCGGCACCGTAGGCTGGGGGGAAACCTGTCCCGTGGGCCCCACTTACGCGCCCAGCCACGCCAAAGGCGCCCGCGCGGCACTCACCGAAATGGCCCCGCACCTGATTGGCGTCGATCTCGACAAGCCAGTGCTGCTAAACCGCATAATGGACAGCCTGCTCAACGGGCACCGCTATGCCAAGGCCGCGATCGATATCGCCGCCTACGATGCCATTGGCAAAAAAACAAAGCGCTCGGTAGCAGACTTGCTTGGCGGAGCGGTCACAGACCGGGTGCCCTCCTACTACGCCACCGGCGTGGGCGAACCCGATGAGATCGCGCGTATTGCCCGCGATAAAGCTGGCGAGGGCTACCCTCGCTTGCAAATCAAGATCAGCGGCCGTCCGGTCGAGATCGACATCGAGGTGGTGCGCAAGGTGTGGGAAGCCGTGGGCAATCGCGCGCGGCTGGCGGTGGACGGCAACCGGGGCATGCCGACACGGGATGCGCTGCTGCTGAGTCAGGCCTGCCGGGATATTCCGTTTGTGCTGGAGCAGCCCTGCGACACGCTAGAAGAAATCGCGGCGATTCGCGCGCAGCTGCGTCATCCGGTGTATCTCGACGAAGGTGCCACCGACCTGGCGACCGTGATCCGCGCGGCGAACGGTCTAGTCGATGGCTTTGGTATGAAGATCACTCGGCTCGGCGGTCTTACCCCGATGGCCACTTTCCGTGACCTTTGCGAGGCAAGACACCTCCCCCACACCGTGGATGATGCCTGGGGCGGCGACATCATCGCCGCGGCCTGTGTGCAATTAGGTGCGACGGTTAATCCTAAAACTTACGAAGGCACTTGGCTGGCGCAGCCCTACATCGAGGGCCACTACGATCCCGCTGGTGGCGTGAAGATTGAGGACGGGCATATCACAACGCCCGGTGGGCCCGGACTGGGGATGACTATTGAACCAGATGTTTTCAGCCGCGAGGTTGCTCAATTTTAAGCGCGACTCTGGCAGCGCAATCAGCCAGAAAAACGGGAGAGTATTGCGTAGCTGCGGCCGATATTAACCGGCACGACAGGCTACGCGAGTTCTATCGGAGTCAGTTTCTAGCAGCAGCAGCTGGTCTTGCAGCATTCACAAGACTTGGCTTCACAGCAGGCTTTAGATTCACAATCGCAAGTGCATTTTTCAGACGTCATGATGTCCTCTCTTACAGTCTCTATTTTCAATTAAGTCGGCCAGCTCGCGGAGCTGAGTGGCCACCTCGGTGCGGTTCAACCGATAAGTCTTCTCTCGGCCCACTTTGTCGAACGTCACGATGTCGCGTTCAGCAAGGACCTTGAGATGCCTCGAAACAACCGACGCGTCGACACTGCAGCAATCACATAAGCACATGGCGTTCTGTGATGATTCACATCGACATAACTCGTAAACCAATGAAAGGCGATTGAACTCGCCCAAGGCCTTGAGGAAGTCTGCTGTTTTTTGGGTTTCGGCTGCATTCATAGGTGCATATTTGCACA
>MDTD01127389.1_pt1 | contig 10237 bp, 7 predicted proteins | sample 811221 | NCBI WGS metagenome assembly MDTD01 (sample SAMN05326646, study PRJNA326480) | marine metagenome | isolation source: seawater | place: Pacific Ocean: South West | collected 2011
AACCTCCGCTTATGGTCATGGTATCACAACTACGCTATTACAACTTGCAAAAGCTTATTCGATAATATCAAACGGTGGTTATGAAATAAAGCCAACCTTGATTTTAGATGAAAATAAAAGAGATATTAGATATCAGCAAATTATTACAGAGGACGTATCAAAAAAAGTTAATCTAGCTTTGAGAAAGATAGTAATTACTAAAGAAGGAACTGCCAATTTTGCAAATATTAATGGATATGAAATTGGAGGCAAAACTGGTACTGCTCAGAAATCAAATGCAGGAGGATACTCAAAAAATAAGATAAATACATTCGCGTCTATATTTCCTTTTTCTGACCCTAAATATGTATTAATTGTAATGCTAGATGAACCAAAACCAAATAAGAATTATATATATGAGTATAAAGATGGTTCTGGATGGAAAATAAAAGGAACACAATTTAACACGGCAGGCTGGACATCAGTAGAAGTAGCAGGAAAAATAATTGAGAAAATAGGACCAATTTTAGCCACAAAATACTAAGATTTATAATTAAATGTTATTAGGAAAAGTAATTAAAAATATAAACAAAAAATATAAATCAATTCGATTTAAAAATATCAGATTTAACAGCAAGGAGTGTAAATTTAATGACATTTTTTTTGCAATAAAAGGAAACACATTAAATGGTAATAATTATATTAATGAAGCAATTAAAAATGGAGCAAAAATAATTGTATCTAATCTAAAGTTTGAAGGCTTTTATAAAGATAAAATTTTATTTATTTCAGAAAAAGAACCCAGGAAATTATTATCTGAAGTTGCAAACTTGTATTATAAAGAAAAACCAAAAAATATCATTGCAGTTACAGGTACAAATGGAAAAACATCAATTGCAAATTTTTACTATCAAATTTTAAAATATAACAACAAAGCGGTGGCAACTATTGGTACGTTGGGAGTTATATCTAAAAAATCTAAACTAAAAACTGATAATACAACAATGGATCCTATTAATATTCATAAAAAATTAAAACTATTTAAAAAATCTAATATTAATAATGTAATTATAGAGGCCTCAAGTCATGGATTAAAACAACATAGATTAGACGGTATAAATTTTAGCACTGCTCTGTTTACAAACTTATCAAGAGACCATCTTGACTATCACAAAACATACAATGATTATTTAAATTCAAAGCTAATTCTTTTCAATAAATTATTAAAAAAAAATGGTAATATAGTTTTTGACGATACAGTTTTACAGGCAAAAAAATTAAATTATATTTCGAGAAAAAGAAAATTAAAAAAATTCAATTTAGGAAATTTAAAGTCATTTATAAAAATTATAAATATTCAAAAAATCAACGATAAGAAAAAAATAGAATTTATTTTGAGTAATAAAAAATATTCATTTGAAACAACATTGATAGGCAATATTCAGATCAAAAATCTGATGTTTGCAATTGTGGCAGCATATTTATCAAAAATTAAAATAAAAAATATTTTAAAATCAATCAAAAAAATTAAGCCAGTTGATGGAAGATTGGAGAAAATTGGTAATATTAAAAACAAATCAAATGTTATTCTTGACTATGCCCATACCCCAGATGCTTTGGAAACAATTATTTTAAATATTAAAGAGGATTTTCCACTAAGTAAAATTTCTTTAGTTTTTGGCTGTGGAGGAAATAGGGATAAGGATAAAAGAGCTATTATGGGTTATATTGCAAACAAGTATTGCGATAGTATTTATTTAACTGATGATAATCCAAGAACTGAAAAACCCAGTTTAATTAGAGCTCAAATTAAAAAAGGATTGAAAAAAAATAAATTTGTTGAAATTTCCTCTAGAGCTAAGGCCATTTCCCTTGCTGTTAACAATCTTAATTCGGGAGATATTTTAATCATTGCTGGAAAAGGACACGAAACATATCAAGAATATAGAAATAGAATTTATTTTTCTGATAAATTAGAAATTTTAAAAGCAATAAGAAAAAAAAATTTAACTTTATCTACATCAATTAAAAATAATATTTTAAGAGAATATATAAAAAAAAATATTATTAAAAAAAATGATAGTATTAATTCTGCCTCAATAAATTCTAAAAAAATTAACAAAAATTCTATTTTTATCGGCATAAAAGGAAAAAGATTTAATGGTAATTTATTTGCAAATGAAGCTGTCAAAAATAATGCAATAATAGCAATTTCTAATAAAAAATTTGATAATTCAAAAATAATATTTAATAAAAATCCCTTAATCTTTTTTAATCAAGTAAGCAAAACATATAGAAAGTGCTTAAATGCAAATAATATTGTGATAACTGGATCTGCAGGGAAAACATCTGTCAAAGATTTAACAGGTTATTGTTTAAATAAGTTAACCAAAACATTTTACTCAAAAAAATCTTTCAATAACAAATATGGTGTGCCACTAAGTGTATTTAATACCCCTCCATCAAAAAAATTTACAGTCCTAGAAGTGGGAATGAATAAAAAAGGAGAAATAGATGACCTGACTAAATTAATAAAACCGAATTTAGGAATAATTACTAATATTTCTTATGCCCACATTGAAAACTTTAAAAATTTAAACCAAATTGCAAAAGCCAAAGGTGAAATGATTAATAATATAATACCAAATGGTACTATGGTTATAAATATGGATGATAAGTATGGTAATTATTTTTTAAAAAAAGCAAAAAAAAGAAAGCTTAATGTAATTACATTTAGCAAAGAAAAAAAAAATGTAGATGTTTTTTTCCTAAGTAAAAAAAAAGACAAAAACAATTTTTTATTCAATTTCAAAATAAAAAATATAAAGAAATCTTTTTTAATTTCAAAAGATTTATCAAATTATAAAGAAAATATTCTAGCTGTTATAAGTGCATTAAGTAGTTATTTCGATATTGGAAAACTAAGTAAAACGTTATTTTTAGGATTTAAAATTCCTAAAAGCAGAGGCTCAGTAATTAACTATAATAAAGGACAAAAAAAATTAACAATAGTTGATGAGAGCTATAATTCTAATCCACTTTCCCTTGAATTTGCACTCAAAAGATTTGATGCAACTTTTAGAAAAAAAGACAAAAAATTTTTATTAATAGGAAATATGCTCGAGCTTGGAAGTTACTCAAAAAAATTACATATAAAAATTGCAAAATATATAAATAGCTCAAATATTAATAAAACTTATGTTTATGGGAGATTTACGAAACATACATTCAACAAATTAAAACCACAAATTAAAGGTAAAATATTAAGAAATAATATGGATATCAGAAATTTAATTAAGAAAGATTTACCAAATAATAGCTTTTTAATGGTAAAAGGATCTAACTCAACAGGATTAAATAAAATAATTCAAAATTTATAACTTTATGCTTTATAATTTATTAACAAACTATTCAGATACTTATACTTTCTTAAACTTTTTTAATTTTTTAACAGTAAGAACAGGCTTAGCTGTAATTACAGCTATGGTAGTAGTATTCTTGATTGGCGAAAAGTTTATTAAGTATTTTTCAAACAAAAAAATTACCAATCCAATCAGATCGGATGGACCCGAGGAGCATCTAATAAAAAAAATTGGAACACCAACGATGGGAGGTGTTCTAATTTTAATTGGATTGTTCACAGGCGTTTTTCTTTGGGCCGACTTAAATAACCCATATAATTGGTTGTTAATTTTTATTACTTTTTCATTTGGTATGTTAGGAGCGTTTGATGACTTTAAAAAAATTAAAAATAATAATTCAAAAGGAATTTCATCAAAAGTCAAATTAACAATTCAAATTATTATAGGTTTGATTTCATTATATATATTATACAATTTTATAGATTCTGATTTGACGAGTAATCTTTATTTTCCTTTCTTTAAAAATTTAATAATAAATTTAGGATGGTTTTTTGTACCATTTTATTTATTTGTGCTTGTTGGTTCCTCAAATGCTGTGAATTTAACAGATGGTCTTGATGGTTTAGCAACCGTGCCAGTAATTTTAGTTGCTAGTTGTTTTGCATTCATTAGCTATGTATCTGGTAATATAATTTTTGCTGAATACTTATTAATTCCTTATATAGAAGGAGTTGGAGAAGTTGCAGTATTTTGTGGTGCAATTATTGGTTCGTCTATAGGTTTTCTTTGGTTTAATGCTCCTCCTGCAAAAATATTTATGGGTGATACTGGTTCACTGGCATTAGGTGGATCTCTTGGTACTGTGGGGGTAGTAACAAAACATGAGATAGTATTAGCTATAATAGGTGGTTTGTTTGTTTTAGAGGCTGTGTCCGTTATTGTTCAAGTTATCTCGTTTAAATTAACAGGAAAAAGAATATTTATGATGGCCCCAATTCATCACCATTTTGAAAAAAAAGGGTGGCCCGAATCTACAGTTGTCATAAGATTTTGGATTATCTCTCTAATCTTAGCAATGATTGGATTAGCTACATTAAAATTAAGATAAATGTTTGCTAAAGAATTTTTTAGTAATAAAAAAATATTAATTTATGGTTTAGGCATTTCTGGTAAATCATGTTTCAAGTATTTTTATAAAAAAAATAAAGTAAAAATTTTTGATGATAATAGCCACTTAAAAACTGCGAAAAATAAAGACTTATTTCTAAATGAAAAAGAAATATATGAACAAGAGTTCGATTTTATTGTATTAAGCCCAGGTATAGATATTAAAAAATGTAAGTTAAAAAAATTCTTAAAAAAAAATATAAAAAAAATAATTACAGAATTAGATATTTTTTATTTAAGATTCCCTAAAAATACAAAAATAGCAATAACTGGCACAAATGGTAAATCAACAACTTGTCAAATGATATTTAATATTTTGAACTCTAGCAAGCTAGATACAAGACTAGTAGGAAATATTGGAAAACCACCTTTATTAGAAAAAAAAGTGAGCAACAAAACAATTTTTGTTATTGAGGCATCATCATATCAAATTGTTTATAGTAAATATTTTAAAGCTGATTATGCTGCGATAATAAATTTAAGCCCAGATCATCTAGAAAGACACGGAAATTTATCTAAATATGCAAAGGCAAAGCTTAAATTAATTTACGATCAAGAAAAAAACAAACATTCTTTCATTGAAAAAAATAATAAAATTATAAATAAAAATATTTTATATAAATATATAAAGTCAAAAATTAATAAAATTATATATAATAATGAAAATTTATTTAGAAGGAGAATTAAAAATATATATCTTTTAGATACAAATAACTTAAATAATATTCATTTTGTATACTCAATATGTAAAAAGTTAAAATTTTCAGATAACAATATTTTCAATTCATTAAATAAATTCAAAGGTTTAAAATTTAGGAAACAAATTATCTTTAATAACAAAAATTTAATTATAATAAACGACTCTAAATCAACAAGCTTTTCATCGACAATAGGACTTTTATCTACATATAAAAATATTTATTGGATAGTTGGAGGTATGTATAAAAAAGGAGATAAATTTAATATAAATAAGAAATTTTATAAAAATATTAAAGCCTATATTATTGGAAAGAATAAAAAATATTTTCAAAATCAGTTAAAAAATAAGATTAAAAATAAGTATGTAGCTAATTTAGAAAAAGCATTCTCTGAAATTAAAAATGAGATCAATAAAAATAAAAATAAAAATAAAAAAACTATTTTGTTTAGCCCAGCAGCGGCCTCATTTGACCAATTTAAAAATTTTTTACACAGAGGAGAAACATTCAATGCACTTGTAAAATCAAATTATAAAGTATTATGATAAATAAATTTAATATAAATGAAAACTATTATAGTTGGTGGAAAAATATTGATAAAACAATTTTTTTATTAATCATCTTTTTTTTTATAGCAGGTTTATTTTTTTCTCTTGCGTCTACCTCTTTGATTGCATCTGATAGATTAAACACAAATTCTTATTACTTTTTTATAAAACATTTATCTTTTATTTTAGTAGGTTTGCTCATAATGTTTATATTTTCTCTTATAAAGGAGGACTATCTAATCAAAATTTCTGTATTTTTTTTCATTATATCTTTTCTTTTATTGTTATTAGTTCCTTTTTTAGGCGCTGAGGTAAAAGGATCTAAAAGGTGGTTAGATCTTCCAGCTTTACCTAGATTTCAACCCGTAGAATTAATTAAACCATTTTATATAGTATTTCTAGCATATGTCTTAAATTTAAAAAAATATAATTTATATATTAAATATTTATTAACTATTTTTTTAATCATTCCAATTATTTTACTGCTCATATCTCAACCAGACATAGGTCAATCAATATTAATTATTTTAACATGGCTGTCTTTAATTTTTATTTCTGGAATAAATTTATTTATTTTTTTTGGATTATTTGGCTTTCTTATATTGCTTCTTTCATATCTAATATTTTTTGTTGAAAAGTTTGCATATATTAAAATAAGAATTTTCTCTTTTTTTGATAACTCTTCAAACAATAACTTTCAATCTGAAAAAGCTGCTGAAGCGATAATTGATGGTGGTTTTTTTGGCAAAGGCATTGGAGAAGGAACTTTAAATTCAAAAATTCCAGAGGCTCATACTGATTATATAGTATCAGTAATTTCTGAAGAGTTCGGTATAGTTATAATTCTTTTAATCATGATTTCTTTTATGTTTTTAGCTTATAAAATTTTTAAAAAAATCAGAGATACGAATGACAATTTGTTCAAGATGATATTGTTAGGATTAATATCATTATTAATGATTCAAGCTTTTATACATGTGGGTGTGAATTTAAGAGTTTTGCCAACTACTGGAATGACCCTTCCCTATTTAAGTTACGGCGGATCTTCTATAATCAGCATTTCAATTATTTCTGGTATAATTTTAAATCTAACTAAGAGAAAGGTCGTATAGTTGAAAAAAATTTTAATCTCAACAGGTGGTTCAGGTGGACATGTTATTCCTGCAATTAATTTGTACGAACACTTAAAAAAAGATTTTGATATTAAGATTTATACTGATTTAAGAGGAGCAAAATATTTATCCAAACACATAAACAAAGTTATATTTGATGTTAAAAATATTCCTGAAAAAAAATATTTTTTTCCGTTAAAAATAATATTTTTATTTTACACATTTCTTAAATCAATAATTCATTTGAAAAAAAATAAATTTGATATTTTAATATCTACAGGAGGATATATGTCATTTCCTTTAGCCTTGGCTGCAAATTTATTAAATACAAAAATATATTTATTTGAACCAAATTCCACAATTGGTAGATCGAATAAAGCTTTATTAAGATTTTCAAAGAAGATTTTATGTTATGATAAAGATTTGCAAGGTATAAATAATAAGTATAAACACAAGCTCGCCGAGATACCTCCAATTTTAAATAAATGTTTCTATGAAAAAATACCATATGAGGGGGAAAAAGATGTTTTCAAAATACTTATTTTAGGTGGCAGTCAATCATCTTTATTTTTTAGTAAATATTTAAAGCCGGAGTTGATTAAATTATCTAAAAAGTTCAAAATTGAAGTTACTCAACAGCTATCTAAAGGGCTGGATGCCAACAATTACAAATTAGATTATGACACATATAATATTAAAAATAGACTATTTTTTTACGAGGAAGAATTTTTATGTAAAAACTACAAGTTTGATTTAGCAATATCTAGATCTGGAGCATCATCTTTGGCAGAGTTATCTCATCTAGAAATACCTTTTATTGCCATTCCATTTGCTCATGCCACTGATAATCACCAATTTATAAATGCAAAAAAGTATTCTGATCTAAATTGTTGCTGGATATTAGAAGAGAAAAACATTAATTCTGGAGATATATGCAAATTGATTGATCAAATTATGGTAAATAAGAAAAATTATCTTGAAAAGAAAAATAACCTAAAAAAACTTAATGAAAATAAATCTTGGGAAAATATAAATAAAATTATAAAAAATATATTTAAATGACAATTAGTTTAGGCAAAAAAGAAATAATTCACTTTATTGGTATTGGCGGGATAGGAATGAGTGGCTTGGCATTAATTATGAAAGATCTAGGTTTTAATGTTAAAGGTTCTGACCAGCAAAATGGAAAAAATATTGAAAGATTAAAAGCAAATAAAATAAATGTTCAAATAAAACACAGAAATAAAAATTTATCTAACGCTACAATAGTTGTTATCTCTTCAGCAATTAAAAAAAATAATCCAGAGTTTTTAGAAGCAAAGAAAAAAAAAATTCCGATTTATAAAAGAGGTGAAATGTTAGCAAGCATAGTTTCTCTTTATAAGAATGTTGTAGTTTCAGGTTCACATGGAAAAACAACAACCACTTCTATTGTATCTACAATTTTCTCAAAATCCAAATTGGATCCAACTACTATTAATGGGGGAGTGATAAATTCAATCGGAAATTCTGCCAAACTTGGAAAAGGTGAATGGTGTATTCTAGAATCAGATGAGTCTGATGGTAGTTTTCTTCAACTTCCTTTCACTTATTCGATTATAACTAATATAGATGACGAACACATTGAGCATTATGGTTCGATTGAAAATTTAAAAAAAAATTTCATAAAATTTGCAGAAAAAACACCTTCATTTGGAAAAACACTTATTTGTTTAGATGATAAAAATAATAAATCTATTTTAAAAAAAATTAAAAATCAAAATATTATTACTTATGGATTGGATAAAAAATCAAATTTCAAAATTAAAAATATTATACTAAAAACCAATTTATCAAAGTTTGATTTGGAAATTAATTTACCAAATCAAAAGAAAAGATTTATAAAAAACTTCAAAATACCTCTAATCGGAATTCATAATATAAAAAATTGCTGCGCATCAATCTCTATAGCAATCATGATGGGTATATCTGTAGATATTATTAAAAAGTCTATAGTAGAATTTAAAGGTGTTCAGAGAAGATTTAATTATATTTTTGAAAATAACAAAAGTATTTATTATGATGATTATGCCCATCACCCCACAGAAATTTACGAGTTACTTAAATCTACTAAACAAGTTTATAAATCAAAAAAAATAATTTCAGTATTTCAACCACATAGAATCTCAAGACTAAATTCATTAAAAAAAAGATTTACCAAATGTTTTAAGTTTTCAGATCAAGTTTTATTATGTCCAATTTATAAAGCTGGAGAAAATATTAAATTAAAATTTAATTATTATAAATTTGCGAAAGAGATAATGCAAAACTCAAAGGTAGATTTAACGATGATAAATAGTGAAAATGAATTAGCAAAATTCGCAAAAAAAAATGTATATGGTGATAAAATTGTAATTGGAATGGGAGCTGGATCAATATCTAATTGGATAAGAAATTTACCTAAATTAATTAAATGAAATTAGAAGATTTAGAAAAAATTGAATTTTCTGATAATTCTCGTTTAAATTTCGATTACGATATATCACGTTTGAATTGGTTTAACATTGGGGGTAAATCAAAAATTTATTTTTTTGCTAACTCATTAAAAGATTTGTCAAATTTTTTAATTAAATTTAATAATAGAGGTAAAATTTTTATTTTAGGCGCGGGTTCCAATACACTATTTGATGACAAAATTTATAATGGTGTGATTATCAAATTGGGAAAAAGTTTTAATAATATTTCAAAATTAAACGAAAATTTAATCATTTCAGGCAGTTCTTGTTCTGACAAAAAAGTTTCTGATTTTGCTATGGAAAATGAAATTCAAGGTTTTGAATTTTTGTCTTGTATACCAGGTTCAATTGGAGGAGGAATTAAAATGAATGCTGGTTGCTATGGAAGAGAGTTTAAGGATATAATTGTTTCAGTTCAGGCTATTGATTTTGGTGGTAAAGTTTTTACAATTCCCTCATCTAAAATCAATTTTCATTATAGATCAACCGATTTACCAAACAATTTAATTTATTTAAGTGGAACATTTAAAGGCACATATCGTTCAAAAGATTTGATAAAAAAAAAAATTGATGAATTAAAACACAAAAAAGAAACTACCCAACCTTTAAGGGTTAAGACTAGTGGAAGCACATTTAAGAATCCATTAAGTCAAACAAATAGAAAAGTATGGGAGTTAATTAGAGAATCAATTGATATAAATGAAGTTAATTCAATGTTTGGACACGCTAAACTTTCAGAAAAACATTGTAATTTTTTAATTAATCAGGAAAAAGCTTCATCAAAAGATATGAAGAATCTTATCAAATTCATTAGGGAAAATGTATATAAGAAAACAGGAGTTACTTTGGAATTAGAAATTGTTTTGACTTCATAAG
>MDTD01188030.1_pt1 | contig 10237 bp, 8 predicted proteins | sample 811221 | NCBI WGS metagenome assembly MDTD01 (sample SAMN05326646, study PRJNA326480) | marine metagenome | isolation source: seawater | place: Pacific Ocean: South West | collected 2011
CAAGGCTTATACAACGCGTGTTGGGAGCGGACCTTTTCCTACCGAGGATTTTGGTGATGATGGCAATAACATGGGTCTGCGCGGTCGCGAATTTGGTACAGTTACAGGCCGCAAGAGGCGGTGTGGCTGGTTTGATGCTGTTATGGTACGCCAAGCCAGTCACATAGGCGGCATTACCGGCATGGCATTGACTAAGCTGGATGTTCTAGATGGGTTCAAAACTGTGAAAATTTGCATCGGCTACAAGATCGATGGCAGCGATACTGTTATTGATTATTTTCCGTCCAACCCAATTTTACAGGCTTCTTGCAAGCCGGTTTATGAGGAGTTGCCAGGGTGGTCAGAAACCACGTATGGAGCCCGTAGTTGGGCCGAATTGCCAGTAAACGCCGTAGCTTACATCCGCCGTGTTGAGCAGTTGACAGCAATGCCGGTGGCCGTAGTTTCTACCAGTCCGGAACGAGAAGACACTATTTTGGTAAAAGACCCTTTCGCCGACTAAAGCTGGATCCGACCCTTATTTAATGATTCGCAGGTTCGCGTTTTTGTACTGTCAGATTTCACCCTCTCCAACATGTGGCAAAAGCTGTAATTCCGTTGCCCTATCTTTCACCGCTTTTTGCAACTTTTCAAAGGCTCGCACCTCAATCTGGCGAATACGCTCCCGGCTGACGTCGAATTCGGTGGCGAGATCCTCCAGCGTCAGGGGTGGTTCAACAAGCCGGCGACCTTCCAGAATACGCTGTTCACGCGGATTTAAGGCCTGCATAGCGTCCACCATCACATCACGGCGAGCGTTATATTCCTCTACTTCAGCAAAATTAGTTTCTTGGTCGGTACTGTCATCTTCCAGCCAATCTTGCCATTCACCGGCGCCTTCACCATCCCGACTTAGAGGGACGTTCAGCGAACGATCATTGCCTGCCATGCGCTGATTCATCGAAATAACTTCACTTTCGGATACGTCAAGCTGCGTCGCGATTTGGGTGACATGCTCAGGTTTTAAATCACCATCATCGATCGCTTGGATCTGTCCTTTGATCCGGCGCAAATTGAAGAACAGTTTCTTTTGTCCCGCTGTTGTGCCAATCTTGACCAATGACCAAGAGCGCAAAATATATTCCTGAATTGCTGCTTTGATCCACCACATCGCGTATGTGGCTAATCGAAACCCCTTTTCGGGCTCGAACTTTTTAACCGCATGCATCATGCCGAGATTTCCCTCCGAGATGAGGTCCGACACCGGCAACCCATAGCCCCGATAACCCATAGCGATCTTCGCAACGAGCCGCAAATGACTGGTCACCAACTTGTGGGCTGCCGTGACATCGCCTTTTTCTTTCCAAGATTTGGCCAGCATGTACTCTTCTCTTGGCTCCAACATAGGAAAGGAGCGTATTTGCTCAAGGTAACGTGACAGGTTACCGTCTGGGCTTAAAACTGGGAGCATTGATTTTCCCGCCATTGCTAAACTCCTCTGAGAATACCGATGAATTAACTGAGCACAAAAATCTCAATTAAGCGCTTTCCCCCGAAACTTCGAAAACCTTAAAACATATTTCTTCATCAAGATTAAGGCTGTTTTTAGCAAAACTGTTTTTACATAATTCTAATTTCAGCACAAATAGGGCATAAAAACAATAAATAATGTACCAATTTTGCAAAAATAACTTAATCAGAAATTCAACTTTTACCTTTTGCACGATCGGAAACGACATCTTCTAAAAATTTTAAAAGGGATGCCATATCGCCCGGCAAGGGTGTTTCAAAAGAGAATATTTCTCCTGTAACGGGATGGGCAAAGCCGAGATGCGCGGCATGCAAAGCTTGTCTTTTAAACGCCCGCATTTGCGCCAAAGCAGATCGAGAAATTTTATCCGGCATTTGTCCCGCGCGCGGAGCACGACCATAGAGGGGATCACCGATCACTCCATGCCCGAGATGTGCCATGTGCACCCGTATTTGGTGGGTGCGACCGGTTTCAAGTTTGCATTCAACATGCAAAGCAAATGGGGGAAACTGGCGCAATACTCTCCAACCGGTTATCGCATGCCTGCCTTTCGTTGTAATAGCTTGGCGCTTTCGATCGAAGCTAGCTCGACCAATTGGTTTATCAATGATGCCTCCACTCGTGACAGTGGTGCCCCAGACGAGTACCTGATAGCGCCGATCAAGGTCGTGGGCGGCAAACATCCTTGTCAGTCCTTGATGCGCTTCGTCAGTTTTTGCTACCACCATTGTCCCAGATGTATTTTTATCGAGCCGGTGGACAATGCCGGGACGCATGACCCCGCCAATACCGGTTAGTGATTGCCCACAATGTGCAATCAATGCGTTTACGAGGGTGCCGGTCAGTGATCCAGGCGCGGGATGAACAACAAGGCCCGCAGGTTTATTCAAGACGATTAGATGGCTATCCTCAAAAAGAATATCCAGTGCAATATCTTCACCTTGCGGCGCTGCATCAATCGGGGGTGGCAGGGTCAACACATAGAGTGAACCTGGTTTGACCGAAGCGGATGGATCGGTTAGGGTTCGGTCATCTTCGCTTAGTTGGCCTGCTAAGATTAGCGATTTTATTCGGCTTCGCGACAGAGATTGCTTTGGCGTTGATAAATGAACCGCAAGAAACCGGTCAATACGGTCCGCAGGTGTGTTGTCAGCCGCCAATACGGAATGACGGTCTGATTGATCGTCGGAGGATAAGATCATGGACCAGAGTAATAACGTAAAAATGGCCACTGCAAAAGCCCCCCAATCACATGATGTCGAGACATCAGACATAAAAAGCAATGTCGCATTTCCTCTGGACCGACACCTCGGTTTGATAAAGGCTATGGCCATAGTGATGGCGGTATTAATTGTGGCCGCCCTTGTGATTATTGTTGTCACCATATACAGCCGTCTTGAAACCAAGAATATAGACAAAACAATTCAAGAAAGTGAACTGAAGATACCTGTTGGCAGTCAGGTATCCAGTGCGAGCGTCACCGAAAAAGGCCAGATCTTGCTAGTTCTTGAGGACTCTATCGGTCAGCAATTATGGCAAGTTGACCAATTCGGTGAAGTTCAGCGCAAAATACGAGTGATACCATCGCCATAAGCCTCATCAACTTTTTTCCAAATCACACGGAATGTATCAACGAAAATGTCACGTGCTAGATTAAAAACCGAGATCTGACTTGGCCGACAGAAGCAGGCTTTCCAGCGGCATGTCGTAGAAATTCCAAACTTCAAATCCAACTAGCAATGGCAGCAAGTAATAGCGTAGAAGAAACAACACCAGTGCACAATAAAGTGGGGTCAGGCGCGCGATAATGAAGTCTGGTTTCACCAAACCGATTAGCCGATGAACTGGAAAATTTATACTGCACAAAATTCTCAAAATAATAAAAGGAGAATCTTCCCTCATCACAATTACGAGTAAAAAATGCGCTAAACTTGTCCACATCAACACACCAAATGGCAAATCAATCAATATACCAATTGGTGGGATTGTCGTGATCATTAAATATTGTTCCTAGATCATGGTTGGTTCAGTCGGGATCTCAGTCTATAGTAGTACATTAGACGGGGATCGACGCAAGCAGAAGATCGCAGCTCTTTTCCTTTTGGCTAAACGCTCCAACACGACTAAGGGTTGGCGTGTTCAGGCAAAAAACGATAACTTCGGCTTTGAGAAGATACAAACTGTTCGCAACGATCATTGCATTTTTCAGTCTGTGGCCAATTGGTCCTACCTTTCTGAGACTGTGTGAGTGATAAGACTTTAAAAGAGGGACTTAATAACCATGGCAAGTCATCAATATGTTTATGTAATGAATCGTTTAAGTAAGGCATGGCCGGGTGGTAAGGAGGTTTTAAAAAATATTAGCTTGTCTTTTTTACCCGGTGCAAAAATTGGTGTTTTAGGACTCAATGGCGCTGGTAAATCAACGTTGCTTAAAATTATGGCTGGTATCGAGACTGAGTTTCAAGGCGAAGCTTGGGCAGCTGATGGGGTGAAGGTTGGTTACCTTGCTCAAGAGCCAGAGCTTGACACATCTTTGGATGTATCAGGGAATGTGCTCGCTGGTATGGGACGGGCGAAGCTGCTTGTTGACAGGTTTAACGAGGTTAGCGCCAAATTTGCTGAGGAGATGACCGATGAGGAAATGAATGCTGTCATCGCTGAACAGGCTGAACTGCAGGAGGAAATTGACGCGATTGATGCATGGGACCTTGAAAGAAAGGCTGAAATTGCCATGGACGCGCTCCGGGTACCACCAGGTGACGCGGATGTATCAAAACTGTCGGGTGGCGAAAAACGCCGTGTTGCGTTGTGCCAGTTGTTGTTGAGCGCACCAGATATGTTACTTCTTGATGAACCAACAAATCATCTGGATGCAGAGTCGGTTGCATGGTTGCAAAAATTCTTACACGATTTTCCGGGTACCGTGGTTACTATCACCCACGATCGCTACTTCCTCGACGAGGTAGCTGGCTGGATCTTGGAACTAGATCGCGGTGCTGGTATCCCTTATGAGGGTAATTATTCGGGATGGCTTGAACAAAAGCAAAAGCGTTTAGCACAAGAAGGCCGCGCCGATGACGCGCGAATTAAATCATTGTCACGTGAATTGGACTGGGTACGGTCAGCGCCGAAAGCAAGGCAAGCAAAGTCAAAGGCTCGTATTAATGCATATGAAAAACTTTTAGCAGAGGATCAGGAACGGCAGCTTGATGCAGCTCGTATCTCAATTCCAGCTGGTCCACGCCTCGGAGATATCGTGATAAACGCAACCGGCCTTCGTAAAGCGTTTGGTGAAAGACTTTTGATTGATGATCTCTCATTTCGTTTGCCACCCGGAGGTATTGTTGGGATAATCGGGCCAAACGGTGCTGGCAAAACCACATTGTTCCGCATGATTATTGGCGATGAATTTCCAGATAAAGGCGAATTCACTATCGGTGATACAGTGAAGCTTGGCTATGTTGACCAGTCGCGTGATGCACTTGACGACAATCAAACTGTTTGGCAAGTCATTTCGGACGGGATTGACGAAATTGAACTCGGCAAGCGAGTAATACAGTCGCGGGCTTATGTCGGGCAGTTTAACTTCAGGGGCAGCGACCAGCAAAAACAGGTTGGGCAGCTATCAGGTGGTGAGCGGAATCGTGTACACCTTGCACGAATGTTAAAATCAGGTGCTAATTTACTGCTTCTTGATGAGCCAACAAATGACCTTGATGTAGATACGTTGCGAGCACTCGAGGAAGCGCTTTTGGACTATGCCGGCTGTGCTGTAGTTGTCAGTCATGACAGGTGGTTCCTTGATCGTATTGCAACCCATATTTTGGCTTTTGAGGGTGATAGTCATGTTGAATGGTTTGAGGGTAATTACGAAGCCTATGAAATCGACAAAAAGCGGAGGCTCGGTGCTGATGCTGATCGTCCAAAACGGATCAAATACAAGCCGATTTCCCGCTAATCCATTAACTTCAAGCGGAAAGTGATCATCTATTGGTTTCGTTGCCGCTGTTTCATGGCCTCTATCAGGGCCGAAAATCGACCACCATTCTTCCGAATGATCGCAATATTTTCTTGTTTCTGGGTAACTAGCATTGAAATGTTTTCAATTTCCACATCAAGCACTTTTGCAGGTGATGTTGCTTGAGTGACAACCCGCCAGCCAACTGATATGGGTGGCCGTTTGCCAGCTTTGTCAATAAAAGTGCCACGCACTAAAACCATTTTGTTGCCTTTTGCTTGACTATCTATAATGGAAAAGCTCAAGCCGACTAATTGATCAAAATTTCGTGCAATTGTGCCAATCATCGCCTCGCGCATGTTCTTGGTGTAGGTAACACGCTCGACTTCATTTGCAGCCCGCCAATATGGGCCTGCTGAAAATCGGGCAATACCCGGAATATCAAAATGCGCATCCAGCAATCGGGTAATATTTTCTTTGCGTTTTGCAATGTCGCCTGAGTCAGCTAAGAGATAGCTCTCGACGTCCCCGACCATATCAGTAATTAAACGATTTGCAGCCTCAATCTGCGAAGATGCTTGTACTGGCATAGAAATCAAAAGGGCGATGAAAATAATTAAGTTGGCAATCCAGTTCAGTTGAGTTTTAGTACTGAGTGGCACGGTTATTTGGTGGCTAAAACTCATCATCAATTGTCCTTAAAGAATGACTCAAATTGCTCGTCATTGGTTTGATTTTCATTCGGTTTGCCAACAACAGCGTTAATCTTTCCAGCACGGCTTTGATAGTAAAGTGAGCGCGTTCGGGCATAAGGGTCTAGTGAATTATATTTGATATCATTAAGAGAGCTTGACATTTTTGACCGAAGAGATACTGCTGCGAGGGGCGATCGCAATGACTGTATTGTTTGCACCGAGTCCCCAGCTTTTATAAACGACATTGGGTTGGTCACTGTATCAGCAAGTTGACCAGTGAGGCTCCGGCTCGTCCTCGGCCCGAAGAACGGCACCATCAGGAAGTTTCCCTCCGGTACGTTAAAATGGGCCAATGTTTGGCCAAAATCTTGACTTTTTACCTCTTTTGGCTCTTCGGTCAAGTCGGCCAGTCCGAGTGTGAGACCGTTTACCGCAAAATGCAAAGCAGCAAGGCCGGCGTTTTCATAACGCCCCTGTATGGTTGAATTAAATGTTGTGGCAGGTAAACCGGCCCAGTTAAGATGATTACCAATCGCGCGTTGGCCAGTTTTTGGTATTGTGTTTTGATAAATTTTAGCGGCTGGTTCGACCACATGCGTATCAAGCGCCATGTTAAAGGCAAATGCCTTACGATTTGAACTTTCATAGGGATCACGGTGGTCTGTGCTTTTTGTCTCTGGAGCAGAGCTACAAGCAGACAGCATAAATGTGGTCGGCAACAGCGCGATTATGAAAACAAGCTTATAGCGTTTCACGTTTGAAAACATACCCGTCCATTTTTTTACCATACTTCTAATATAAAACATCATATCTCAATAAAGCGCTATTTCAAAAACGATTCAGCATTTAAACGGTTCGGATATGGGGATTTTAAAAAATAACTGTTAGAGGACTTGGTATTACGATTGACCCCAAGAGCCGCATTTGCGACTTTGTAATTACAATGAATGATCTTTTAAAAACACCGCCCACTCCATGGACTGAGGGGCTAAATGCGGCTCAAGTCGATGCTGTAAAAACCTTAAACGGTCCTCTTCTGGTACTGTCGGGTGCTGGAACAGGGAAGACGCGAGTTCTGACTTCGCGCCTTGCAGAATTGGTGGCAAGTGATACTGCAAAGCCTTGGAATATTTTGGCAGTTACTTTTACCAACAAGGCGGCGCGTGAGATGAAAATGCGTGTCTCTGGTCTGGTTGGGCCAATGGCTGAGCAGGTCTGGCTCGGAACATTTCACGCGCTAGCCGCGCGAATGCTGCGCCGACATGCTGATCTTGTCGAATTGCGCTCAGATTTTACCATTCTTGATAGTGATGATCAGATAAGGCTTTTAAAACAATTGATGGAGGCCAACGATATTGACCCTAAACGCTGGCCACCACGAATGCTTGGCGGAGTTATTTCGCGATGGAAAGACCGGGGCCTGCCGCCAGAAAAGGTCGATCTCGCGGAGGCTGGTGATATTGCAAACGGCCGAGTCCGCGAGCTTTATGAGCGCTATCAGGAAAGGCTAATCGCTCTAAATGCCGTTGATTTCGGTAATTTGCTGCTGCATATGCTGCATATTTTCACGGTGCATCACGATGTTTTGGCAGATTATCAAAGACGTATTACCCATATCATGGTGGATGAATATCAGGACACGAATGTTGCCCAATATCTGTGGCTCAGGCTACTGACTGGTAACAGGAATAATTTGTGCTGTGTTGGCGATGACGACCAATCTATCTATGGCTGGCGCGGTGCAGAGATCGGTAATATTTTGCGTTTTGAAAGTGATTTTAGTGGGGCAAAAACGGTTCGGCTCGAAGAAAATTACCGGTCGACGGGCCACATTCTAGCAGCCGCGTCGAAGATCATTTCGCATAATGAAACACGACTGGGAAAAACCCTGTATACTGCTGCAGATGATGGCGAAAAACTGCGGGTTAATGGTTATTGGGACGGGCCGGATGAAGCCCGAAATATAGCAAGTCAAATTGAAAAATTCATGGGTGATGGTGCGCATCTATCGCAAATGGCGGTTTTGGTGCGTGCAGGATTTCAGACACGTGAATTTGAAGAGCGTTTTATTGCCATAGGATTGCCGTATCGGGTGATTGGTGCGCGCTTTTATGAGCGCGCCGAAATTCGTGACGCAATTGCCTATTTGCGGCTGATCGCCCAACCCGCGGATGATTTGGCATTCGAGCGTATTATCAATACACCAAAACGAGGTCTTGGAACCGCCAGTTTGCAGGCAATCCATATTCAGGCTCGATCATCTGAAAAGTCCCTTCTGGCTGCTGCGACTGATCTCGTGCAAACTGCCGAAATGCGTCCGGCCGCCCGCAATACGCTTGGAAGTTTCCTGCAGGACATAAAACGTTGGCGTGATCTTAGCGCCGACATTCATCAGGCTGACCTCGCAAAAATAGTGCTTGATGAGTCAGGTTACACGCAAATGTGGCAATTGGATAAATCGTTGGACGCGGAGGGGCGGTTAGAAAATTTGACAGAGCTTGTCAACGCGATGCAGGATTTTAGCTCGCTTCAGGGGTTCTTGGAACACATTGCACTAGTTACTGACGGTGACGGCGACTCGGAACATGGCGAGGTAACCCTGATGACCCTGCACGCCGCAAAAGGGCTGGAATTTGACACGGTGTTTTTGCCTGGGTGGGAAGAAGGAATTTTTCCGAGCCAGCGTACCATTGATGACAATGGCGCTGTGGGACTAGAGGAAGAACGCAGGCTATCCTACGTCGGAATTACGCGCGCACGGCGCAACCTTTTTATCAGTTTCGCAAACAGCCGGCGTGTTCATGGGCAATGGCAATCCTCCCTTCCTTCGCGCTTTTTGCAGGAATTACCGGCCGATAATATAATTGAAGAAATGGCGCAAGGCATGGGGCTAGGCCTGTGTACTCCTATGCATCTTGATGGGAATAGCTACAATGGATTTGGCCAGAATTACAATGTTGGCGGCTATGGACCGGGGTGGCGGCGAATGGTAAATCGGCCGGTTTATGACCAGAAAATCAATGAGGGCATTATGCAATCGGCAAATGATAAAACGGAATTTGCCAATGGCGACCGAGTTTTTCACCAAAAATTTGGCATGGGGAATATTTTAGCAATTGATGGTGATAAGTTGTTGATTGAATTCGATAAAGCTGGGCATAAAAAGGTTGTTTCAGGATTTGTGAGTAAACCATGACGGAAACCCAATCGGCCTTGTTAACATTACCATCGCATCTTAATGAAGGCGCGGTCTCTCGTTTTGAAATTGTGTTTAGCGAGCTTCTAGATAGTGCGTCAACATCGTGCTGGCGTGATAACCAAGGTAACTGGCAAATTGAGGCGTTATTTACTCATATCCCAGATGCGGGGTTGATCGAGCAACTGATCGCGCCACTTTATCGTCAGGAACAAATTACGGCGGTTCCTATTAATGTTAACGTATTGGAGAAGCGTGATTGGTTGACTGAAAACCGCGCCGCCTTTCCTCCCTTGCGTATTGGCCGGTTTTGGGTGTACGGCAGTCATATTAAAGCGCGGTGTCCGGTTGCGAGCTTGCCATTGCATATTGATGCGGCGATGGCCTTTGGGTCTGGGACCCATCCAACAACTGAAGGGTGCCTGAGGAGCATCCAAATGATCCGTCAGGCCGCACCACGGCAAATCTTAGATATGGGATGTGGGTCGGCCATTCTGGCCATGGCGGTGGCACGGCTGTGGCCATCAAGCTGCATTATTGCTGCCGATAATGATCCGGTTGCCGTAAGGGTTGCTTCAAAAAACCGAGCCTTGAACAGGATCGCGCCTGCCAGAATGCGGCTTGCTGTCTCGCGAGGGTTTGATAGTCGGATAGTACGTAATAATGCGCCTTATGGGCTTGTTTTGGCAAATATTTTGGCGCGACCATTAGCCTGCATGGCACGTAGCCTCGCACCGCGATTGCAGGCTCATGGCTGGCTTATCTTATCGGGCATACTATCTGCTCAGGCGGTAAGCGTTGAGGTGGCCTATAGAGCGCAGAATATGCGTGTATGGCACCGGCTATGCATTGGTGATTGGACAACAATCATAATG
>MDTD01176706.1_pt1 | contig 10236 bp, 7 predicted proteins | sample 811221 | NCBI WGS metagenome assembly MDTD01 (sample SAMN05326646, study PRJNA326480) | marine metagenome | isolation source: seawater | place: Pacific Ocean: South West | collected 2011
AGTGCCTAGGTAGCTCAGTTGGTAGAGCATGCGACTGAAAATCGCAGTGTCGGTGGTTCAATCCCACCCCTGGGCACCACCTTTATTCGATGTTTTTATAATATCAAAATAAAATATTTTACTACACATTAGTGCTTTATCATCATAAATAATTTTTTTTATGTTCTTTTAAATAAATTAATAGATAACGAGCCCCTTTACTAGAAAGTTAAATATGAAATTAATTACTTAAGGTTAATTAGTAAAAAGATACTTTATATATAAATTGGAAACTATTTTTATCTATAACTAATATAAAAAAGCACAAAGCTTAATTAAAATCTGCTAAATTATTTTCTTCTATCTATATCATAATTATACTTATTTCTTAATTTTTAAAATAAATGCTGGCAAAAAAGTAGCAACTGTAAAAGAGCAAAATAAAAGTGATTCGTTAATGAATTTGGGAAAATATATAGTTGGAACAATATAACCAACTAAAAAAGATTGAGAAAAATTAGGGTTAGGAAAGAAAAATAGGCCTCCAATTAAACCGAAGGTTATTGCAATTATAATTTTTTTTTCATTTATATTTTTATTATAAAAACCATAAAAAATACTAAATACCGCTGAGCAACAAAATAAATCTGCCAATAAAAATAAATATAAAATACTAAATCCTTTAGAGGAGACCACAAAAGTAATTAAACATAAAATTATAATAAAAACATTAGAAAATTTAATAGAGCTTAATTGTAAATTAAAAATATTTTTGCTATCGACTATAATTAAACTGGAAATTGCATTTATTATAGTATCAATACTACTAATAGTTAAGGAAATAGCTAAAATTATTAATATACCAGAAATATATAGGTTTTGTTTTTGTAACAATAAATAAAAAAATGCCAAATCGGGATTTATATCTGAATATGTAGAAATAGCAACTAGACCGATAAACCCCATTATAAAAACTATTGGTATTACTATTAAAAAAGAAAAAACTAAACTGTTTTTTAATACTTTATTATTTTTTGCGGCATATACTCTTTGCCAATTTCCTTGATGAAATAGGTTAGTTGCTGCAACTGCAATAAAAAAAGTTAGGCCAGCTGTAAAATTATTAATATAATTTAAGCTTAATAATTCAGGTCTATTTTGTTTGATAAAATTAAAGTTAAAATTATTTGGTATTATTGAAAATAAATAAGAAAAAGTAATAAAGAAAAGTAAACTAAGTAATATAAATTGAATTTTATCTGTAAAAATAGATATTCTAAGACCTCCATAAAGTGTGTAAGTCATTGAGCACAATATTACTATCAGAGAAGTTACCCATAAATCATTACCTGATAAATATTTAACTAAAAGTGCAACAGCAGTTACTTCTGCAATTAAAAAAATTGTCATGTAGAAAATTGATAATATAAATATAACTTTATATAATTTTTTTCCATAATGTAGGCTGATTACTTCAATTAATGTTTTGGCTTTAGGGTAATTATACCTAAAAGTTTTGCCTAAATAAATTAAGACAAAAAAAGGAAAAGCTGTTCCCAGCGCATATCCAATAACAGCTCCAATACCTCCCCAAGTTGCTGCTGATGCTGGCCCGAACAAAATCCAAGTGCCTAAAGCTGAAGCAACTAAACTCATAGTAAGGGAAAAGGTTTTTACTGATCTATTGGCTACTAAATAGTTTCTTAGATCTAAAAAGTTTTTGGAATAAAAAATTCCTACTATTAAAAAGCAAAAACTAATTAAAAGTATTATAATTATTGAACTAGTTTGGCTTATTAAATTTATAGCTTCCATATGGTTCCCTTTCTGAATTACCGGACAGGTTCAAAGGGTTTATTCTCAGCTAAATTAGCACCCCTTATATAAATATTATATTTTAATTAGATATTATATCAAAATTTAATAAAAATAGTTGCATAAATTTATATATTGGGTCTTTTATTTGATTTAATCCAATTCTTTCTTAAAATCTCATATAGGATAGTGTCTACAAAATTACCATTGTGATAATGACTTTGTTTTTTTTCTCCTATTTTTCTCCAACCCAGAAATTCATTCAATAGATAACTTTGAGGATTAATTTTTAACGCACTGGCATCACATCTATTTAAATTCAAATTAACTAAAGCATATTCTGTTAACATAGACATTATTTCTACTGCTATTTTAAAATTTCTATATTTTTTCTCTCCAATTAAAAGGCCAGTTTGAGCACTTTGATGATATCTATTAATATTACTTAAACTAACAACACCTATTGCTTTACTGTTAGATTTTAAACAAACGATAAATATAATTCTGTCAGACTTATCTTGATTTTCAACCATATATGCAATTTGTTGTTCAGGAGTATTTGGTAGTGGTACTCTTCCTAACATAGTTAAATTGTCTAAATCATTAAACCAGTCACTCCAAACTCCTATTGCATCATCTTTGGAAGGGTTTCTGAACTTTACTAATTTACCCTCAAGTAAAAATTTTTTTTTATTTTTCATTTATTTGTTTATTTAATATCTTTTTTATATTCTTAAAGGAATTGAAGTTTTGCAGGTCATCTATAGAAATTTTTACAGAGAAGGTTTTTTCTACTTCTAAAAGCAAATTTACACCTTTTAAACTATCCCATTTATTTTCTTCTTTTTCTGAAAAATTTCTATAATTTTCAGTTTCCTCATTAAAAATCTTTTTAAAAACTTTTTTTAAATCTTTTTCAATATCTGTATTTTTTTTAATCAAATCAAAAAGCCCAAACTTTAATTTTCTTTTCTAATTCTATACGATTAATTTTTTTTATATTTATAACAGTTTTAATTTTATCTAAAGCTTTTTTTATAGTTTTGATACTTTCTGTTCCAAAAGAAAGCCTAATATATCTGTTAGTACTAACGCCGTAAGCAGAGCCAGGAACTACAGAAATTCTGTGGTTATATAATAAATAATTAGAAAAGTCTAAATCAGTACCGATAAACTTTTCTATAGATATAAAAAAATAGAAGGTGGAATCACCACTCAAAAATTTTAAGTTTATTTTTTTTAAATATTTTTGGATAGCTATTCTTTTTTGCAACAAACTCAATATCTGTTTGCTGGTATTTTTATATATTTTTTCATAATACTTTTCCACATACATGCTTAAAATTGTTGGGGCACAAGTTATAATATGTTGGTTTAATTTAAGAATTTGTTTATTGATTTCAGGAGCAGAGATAATAAACCCTATTCGCCAACCAGATATACCTAAATTTTTTGAAAGAGAATTTACAATGATAATACCTTTTTTATCAGGTGCAATATTAGCCATTGATTTAAATTTTTTGTTAACAAAGTCAGAGTATGCTTCATCAATAAGAATAAAAATATTTTTATTTATTGCTATTTTATATATTTCTCTAAGCTCTTCTTCTGTATATACTTTGCCTCTTGGGTTATTTGGGTTATTTATGATTAGTAATTTTGTGTTTTTAGTTATAAAACTTTTATAATTATTTACTTCAATATTGTGAGGTATAAATTTAATTTTTGCTCCACATAGTTTAGCATGTTCTTCATAGCTAAGCCAAGCAGGCTCAGGAATTAATACTTCTGCACCCTTATCAAGAATCGTTGTCATAGCCATGAAAACCAATGGTTTAGATCCAGCAGATATTATGATTTCATTGTCAAATACTGGAGCTTGATAATTTTTTTGATAATGGTTTGCAATCTTTTTTCTTAATTCAGGAATACCAGCAGTATCACTGTAATGATAGCCCTTATTAAAGTCTAACCTCGAAAAATCATATTGAGGAATTTTAAAGAATGCTTCTCCCAAAGAGAGAGCAGTTACACTTTCTCCAGCTCTTTTCATATTATAGACAATTTGATTTATTTCTATGGAAGATGCAGGGTTGATTCTAGATACTTTATCTGAAATATTAAAATTAAATTTTTTATTTTTTAGATTATTTTTTATATAGTAAGGGACAAACTTTGCAAGTTCAACTTTCTTTATTTTTCCACTTTTAGTTTTTGGAAAAGAGGCAATAGAAAAAACTTCTTTTGGATGTTTTCTTTGACTAAAATTAATCATTAAAAAATTATTTAATTTATTTTTTGTAACTTCTCCAGAATTACTACAAAAAAATAAAACATAATCTTCTCCATAAAAATCATCTTGAATGGGAACGGCAGCAATATCGTCTATTCCTTCGACCATTTTACATTTTTCCTCTATTTCCCGAAGTTGAATTAAAAATCCACCTTTTTTTATGATATCTCGAACTCTTCCATTTAATTTTAAAATTTCATTTTTAATGTTACAAATATCACCTGTTGGGAAATATCCTTCTTTATCTAAGGGCAAAGATATTTCTCCTTTTTCGTTTAAATATCCTAAAAATAAAAAAGGAGATTTTATTTTTAATTCATTTTGAGTTGTAGAGTTTTTTTTGAAATTAGTTTTAACATATGGTAATAACATGCCTACTGTTCTGTTTGCTCTACTTTTATAATCATTACTTCTCTCAGCAGAAATAAATGTAGTTTCAGATAGCCCATAGTTTTCATATACTGGAAATCCAAAAGTTTTCTCAAAGAGTTTTTTTTCTTTTAGTGAAATAGGGGCAGTTCCTAAAAAGCTAAATTTAATTAATGTTCCTACTCTTTGATTTTCATGGGCATCTAATCTTTCAGAAAGCTTTTGCAGAAGTTTTAATAAGCTAGGAACCAACCATAGCACATTTATTTTAAATAGTTCGACTGTTTTCCAAAAGTTTAATGCCATCAGACTATCAAAAGACTTGGATACAATAATCTTACTGCCTTTACTTAAAGGAATTAAACAAAGATTATATAAGCCTCCTAAATAAGACATAGGTAAGTAATTCCATATGCATGAATTTGAGTTAAGTTCTTCATAATGCTCTCCAAAAGCTAAAGCACTCGACCATAATCTATCTAAACAAATAATTATTGCTTTAGGTTTTCCAGTAGTACCACTGGTCATAATAAATAATTTACCATTTTTATTATTTAAGGAGCTATACTTTTTTGGTAGCCAGGAAAAATTACATTTTAGAGATATTTTCTTTATTTTATTTTTTTTATGAAAAATCTTATCTATTTTATTTTTTTTCTCTATTATCACTAATTTACAATCAATTATTTTATTAGAAAGAGTAAGTTCTGTGTCAGTAGATTCTTGAGAGCAAGGCATAATATTGAAGCCACCTTTACCAGCGGCAAGAAATAAAATTAAAAGTTCTAGACAATTTGGTAAAACAACTTGAAAGGCATCATTTTTTTTTAATCCACTTTCTTGTAAAAATCTTAGGCATCTTTTTACTAAAATATCAATTTCATCATATGAATAATTTTGCTTAGTATCAAAATCTGTAAATGCAATTTTGTTTTTATAAGTATTTACAATTTGATTAAAACCTTTACTAAAAGGGACTAAAATAGTCTTCATATTAAAGGTTTTCCTTCTTTAATTATTAATTTGTTATCAATAAAAAGGTTAGCATTTTTAACAATAAAATCTAAATGAAAAGAAACTTCATTTTTACCACCTACAGTAGAGTTTGAACCAAATCCAAAATGTATACAGTTTGCTGCTCCTTCGTCTATGAGCATATTACCACACAGTTTTGCTTTCTCATTAAAGCCAATACCTAGCTCGGCTAAAACTTTAGTTTTAGGATTGTTAAGTTCTTTAAATATTTTTTGTAATTTCTTAGATTCTTCTTTTCCAGATATTTTGCTTATCTTACCTTTAGTAATTTCTAAAGAAATAGGGTTATTTAAAAGCCCTAATTTTTGATGTGTTATTGATCCATCTACAATCAAGTTACCAAAACTGTAATCTTCAATTGGACTAACATTAACTTCCATATCTGGAGGTGATCCTAATTCTCCAGGTTTTTCAACAAAACCAGGACAATTATTAGCTAGTCTTTTATCAATATTTAACTCTAAGTCAGTACCTAATTTAGTTTTTATTTTTACTATTCTTCCTTTGTTTAATATATTCTCCATCTTCTTTAAAAGATTAAATTTATTTTTTTTAACTCCAAAGATTGCTTCGTTTTCTAAAAGTTCTAAAGAATACTCTGCTAAACTTAAATATCTTGCACCTTTAGAACATGCATTATTTCTAGCTTTTGTGTGAGCTAAAGATTTATGAGTTAAAGCTAATATTAAATCTGCTTCTAGCATTTTTTTCGATACATTTATGGGGGGCTCTAGTCCATGTTGACTAAGTTTTTCTATTTTTGTTTTATTGATAAGCCTAGTAACTTTAGAGGCTGTTTCTTCTAGTAAAGGTATTAAGTCTTCTGTGGTCTCGTCATATATTAAAAGAAGTTTTTCATTTAATTGAAGATTGCCACAGTAATTTAATAGGTAATTAGTAGCTTTTTTTCTTATTTCATCCTTGGGCAAGCTTTTTCTCATTTATATTAAAATATTTTTTTTATTAGCCTTTAGTAAGTTTTTCTTCAGCTAAACTAGAAAGGTAACTTGACCCTATAGTTAAAACACTGTCATTAAAATCATATTTTGGATTATGTAATGGAGCAGAGTTACCATTACCAATCCAGGCAAAGGCACCTGGAACTTTTTCTAAAAAATATGAGAAATCTTCAGATCCCATCATCGGCGTTTGAGAAGAACTAGCATTTAAGCCAACTACTTTTTTTGCTACTTCAAATGCAAATTTACTATTAGCTTGATGATTTACAGTGGGAGGATAACCCGCATTAATCTTTATTTTGGATGAAGCCCCAAATAATTTGCAAGTATTTTTCACTATAGAATGAAATCTTTTTTTAGCTAATTCACCTACTTCTTTATCGTAGTATCTTATAGTACCTGTAATTATAGCATCATCAGGTATAACATTATTTGCTTCTCCTGAATTAAAAGTAGCAACAGTTACTACTAAAGTTTCTTTTGGATTAACGTTTCTTGACACTATAGATTGTAAGTTTTGTATTAAAGACGAAGAGCATAATATAGGGTCAATTGATTTAGCGGGCATGGCCGCATGAGAGCCTTTACCAATAATTCTGACTACAAAGTTATCTGCTGCAGCTAGTTTGGCTCCCTCTTCAACAGCTATTATTCCTTTTTCTAGACCAGGAATGTTATGCATACCATAAATCTCATCAATCGGATATTTTTTTAATAAACCGTCATCTATCATAGCTTTAGCTCCAGCATAACCTTCTTCAGCGGGCTGAAAGATTAAAACAACTTTACCTTTAAAATTTCTAGTCTCAGATAAGTATTTTGCCGCACCTAATAGCATAGCTGTGTGGCCATCATGTCCACAGGCATGCATTTTACCTTTTATTTTTGAGCAATACTTAGCGTGGGTGTTCTCTTCGGTGATGGGCAAGGCATCCATATCTGCTCTAAGCCCTATGCTTTTGCCAGACCCATTCTCTATGGTAGCTACTACTCCAGTTTTACCAAAACCAGTTTCAATTTTATCAACATTAAAGGTTTTTAGTAGTTCAACTACTTTCTTAGCAGTATTTTTTTCTTTATATGCTATCTCAGGGTTTTCGTGAAAGTAATGACGCCACTGAGTTATTTCATTTTCAAACTTTGATATTCTATTTTTAATAGGCATATTATTTTAAACTATTTTTTAATGGTTTCCATAATACTTCTGTTTTATTAGTTTGTCTTGCTAAAACAAATAAATAATCAGATAATCTATTTACGTATTTTAAAATTTCTTTATTTATTTTATGTGTTTCATTAAGTTTTACAATACTAATCTCACATCTTCTATTAATAGTTCTGGCAAGATGTATAAGAGCAGAGGTTTGGGTTCCACCTGGAAGAATAAATGATTTCAAAGGTTTTAAATTTTTATTTATTTTGTCTATTTCTTGTTCTATATAAAAAGTTTGTTCAGCTTTAATCCTAATAGCATTTTTATTGATTGGAGTTGCTAAATCTGCACCAATATCAAATAAATCATTTTGTATATTCTGTAATACTTTTTTATGTTTAACTTTTATATTATTAATGATAATTCCTAAAATCGCATTTAGTTCATCCACATTTCCAATAGCTTCAATTATTTTAGAAGATTTTTTAACTCTTTTTCCTCCAACCAAAGAGGTTAAGCCACTATCTCCACCCCTAGTGTAAATTTTGTCTAATTTGACCATAAAATAATATAGCATGGTTATTTTTTTTTAAAAATAGCTAAAGATATAATTAATATAGCTTGATTCTGTTCTATATATGTTCTAAAATGATAATAATAATTATTTTATTATTATTTCTGTATTGACTATATTAAACTTATACGCAATATTTAGTTATATAAAAAAATAATGCACAACATATAGTAATATATCCACAAAGTATTATTAACAGTTGTGGATAAAAAAGAGTATATATTATGTTAAAAAATTTTGCACAAATTGATAATAAGAATAGAAAAAATTCTGATATTTTAAATGTAGTACAAATTAAACCTGGAATAAATGTTCAAAAAGATAATTCTAAAGATACACTTTTAACTGAGTTTGGTAAAGCAACTCTAAAAGACAGATATCTACTTCCTGATGAGGATTATCAAGGTATGTTTGCAAGGGTTGCTAGTTATTTTTCAGATAATGCTGAACATGCTCAAAGATTGTATAATTACATGTCTAAACATTGGTTTATGCCTTCTACACCAATTTTATCAAATGGAGGTACAAACAGAGGGCTACCTATTTCATGTTTTTTAAATGAAGCAGGTGATAGTCTTCATAGCATTGTAGATTTATGGAATGAAAATGTATGGTTAGCTTCTAAAGGTGGTGGTATTGGATCTTATTGGGGTAATTTAAGGGGAATTGGAGAAAAGGTCGGCCAAGCTGGGAAAACCTCGGGTGTAGTTCCTTTTATTAGAGTTATGGATTCATTAACATTAGCAATAAGTCAAGGTAGTCTTCGAAGAGGTTCCGCAGCATGCTACCTACCTATATGGCACCCTGAAGTTGAAGAGTTTATTGATCTGAGAAGGCCTACAGGAGGAGACCCTAACAGAAAAGCTTTAAACCTTCACCATGGAATTGTTATTACGGATGAGTTTATGAGGGCAGTGGAAGAAGATAGTGAGTGGTCTCTGAAAAGCCCCAAGGACGGATCTATTCAGAAAACAGTTAAAGCTAGGTCACTTTGGATAAAACTTCTTACAGCAAGAATTGAGACAGGTGAGCCATATTTATTGTTCATAGATAAAGTTAATGAAGCTATTCCCAATCATCAAAAACTCGCAGGATTACAGGTTAAAATGTCAAATTTATGTAGCGAAATTACTCTTCCAACTGGAATTGATAAGGATGGAAATAGAAGAACAGCTGTTTGTTGTCTTTCATCATTAAATATAGAAAAATATGACGAGTGGAATAATGAAGACGGTTTTATTGAGGATGTAATGAGATTCTTAGATAATGTAATGGAAGACTTTATTATTAGAGCTCCAGATACAATGGAGTCTGCAAGGTACTCAGCAATGAGAGAAAGAAGTGTAGGTTTGGGCGTAATGGGATTTCATTCATTCTTGCAGAAAAAAAGAATTCCCTTTGATTCAGTAATGGCAAAAGTATGGAATAAGAGAATATTCTCTAAAATTAAAGAAGAAGCAGATAAAGCATCAACAGTTTTAGCTTATGAAAAAGGAGCATGCCCAGATGCAAAAGATTATGGAGTAAATGAGAGGTTTTCAAATAAGATTGCAATTGCTCCTACAGCTTCTATTTCAATAATTTGTGGAGGAGCTTCACCAGGAATTGAGCCAATAGCAGCTAATAGTTTTACTCAAAAAACATTATCAGGTTCTTTTAATGTTAGGAATCCTCATTTAAAAAGCTTATTAATTGAAAAAGGAAAAGATAATGAAGAAACTTGGTCTTCAATAACAATTAATAAAGGGTCTGTCCAACATCTTGAATTTTTAGATGATTCAGAAAAAGCAGTTTTTAAAACAGCATTTGAGCTTGATCAAAGAAGAGTAGTAGAGTTGGCAGGGGATAGAACTCCTTATGTTTGTCAGGCTCAATCACTAAATATATTTTTAAAACCAGATGTTAGTAAAAGAGATCTTCATATGATACATTTTTCAGCATGGAAAAGAGGAGTAAAAAGCCTATATTATTTAAGATCTTTATCTATTCAAAGAGCTGAAGTAGTCTCGCATAACAAAAAAACTACTGAAGTTCCTATAAAAGGAAAAATAAATGAAGG
>MDTD01016807.1_pt1 | contig 10235 bp, 14 predicted proteins | sample 811221 | NCBI WGS metagenome assembly MDTD01 (sample SAMN05326646, study PRJNA326480) | marine metagenome | isolation source: seawater | place: Pacific Ocean: South West | collected 2011
ACTGGTTCGACTGCCATTTCGACAATGTAACCAGGATGCGGGCGATAGAGCTCTGCACCGAGAAGTTTGGGGAAGTCATTATCGATCCACATAGTGAATCTAACCTCCGAAATTGGTTATTAGCAGAAGTCAAAAATTTGCTTCCGCCCACTTAGTATAAATACAATTCGTAGGGAAAAACGTTTGGACACTTCCGACGTTCGTGGCCTCCTCGGATTACTGCTCGTTGATGGGAGCCTCGTCCCATATCGCAGTCCTGGCGGGGGCTATGTCCAGTTAACTCTTACGGCTGGATCTAAGCAAGCGACTTTCTTGGAGGAAAAAGTTGAGGAATTCAAGCAGTTTGTGCCCACAAGGGCACTGATTACTCCCTACAAAACGACTCCGAGGGCCAACGGAAAACGAACAAAGGTGCTCCGTTTCCGGGTCTCGTCTAACAAGCTGCGCCCGCTGTACAACCTTCTGTACCCAGGCGGTGAGCGCTGCATTACCCAAACAGCTCTTGATCTGCTTGGAGCGCAAGCTGCTGCTTGGTGCTGGGCAGAAGGTGCGCGCATTCACAAGGACGGGACTGCGACCCTTGCTCGTGTCGGAGCAACCAGAGCAGAGGCAGGGCGTTTGCAGTCTTGGCTGGAGATGCTCACTGGCGCTCAATCGGAACTTGTCGATGGGCGCACCAGACCCCGCCTGCTTTTCGACAAAGAGCAGACAGCAAAGATTCGCGCAGCTTTAGCCAGCTACGCACCCCGGACTCGCAAACACCTCTTTCAAGGAGACATTCCGGATGTCAGCGAAATTCGTAGCGCACGCACTGAGCTATTGCTTGGCTCGCGGGTCAATCAGCCTGAGAGGGCAAAAGCGGAGGCCCTGGCTAGAGATCATTCGGTCTGAAACCGAAAGCCGCTACCACCAGAGCCAAATGCGGCAGCTCAAAAAGTCATGCCAATCTCCGCTCGATGTTGTGTGGGATGTTGTGGCAACAGATGGTTTCTACGACAAGCAGCGTCTGAGAGTGCAAAGCGATGAGCTTTATCGAGCTTATGAGCTGCTCTATCCGAGAGATCGCAAACTAATTACTACTCAAGTGATGGAGATCTGTGGTCTTCTCGGGATGACTGCTCTGTGGTCAGACGCTGGCAGCATTGTGGGTCAACGCGGTCGACTCCGACCTGGTCTTTCCCTTGAGGAAGCGCGGCCGATTTACCTGTGGTGCAATGACCATGGCTTTGCATGTTCACCTGGGCTTCTTTTTTCTCGTGAGTCAACCAAGGCGCTAATTAAAGCCATCAGGCCGCAAACTCATCTCACGATGCGCCGTAAGTTTGTCAACGAACGGAAGAAAGCGATTTAGGATATAAAGGCTCCGAAGAAGAACTACGTCAGGAGCGTTTTTACAGCCAGGAGTTCAGGTTTTTGTAGTTTCCGTGAACTGGCAACTGACCCGCCTTGCAAGTGGCCATTGTGAGGTGGCACCTGGCTTTTTTACACTGAAATGAGTTGAAAAGAAAACAATGGCAGAAGAAATGGAATGCAAGGACGGTTTCTGCAAGATCAACGGCCCGACTGCTGAGGTAAAGGCAGAGAATATCTTTTTTGAGCCTATAGCTGAAACGCATTCTCCTCAGCCCTCGAAAACCACTGAAGATTCCAAAATGCGTCAACGGTTTCTGCAGTTCTGCGATGAAAACCCTGACCATGAGGAATGCAGAATCTACGACGTATAATCCTTTAGATGTTTCTTTTAGACTGAGAACCATAAAAGGGTCTCTGTCTAATGGCCGTATTTAATAAGCTGAACGGTTTTGTTGAGCACCTCAGTGAAGGTGTTCACAACCTTGGCAGTGATCAGCTTGTCCTGGCGCTAAGCAATACCGCGCCTTCTTCCGAAACCACTCCACCCACCTCAACAACAGCTAACTGCGTTCTGGCGAACGTAACTCAAATCAGTTACACGGGTTTGAGCACACGCCAAGTCGTTACCACTACTTCAGAGCAATCCTCCGGGACCTATCGACTGGTACTGCAGGACATCACACTCAGCTCTACTGGAACTGTTGGACCTTTTCGCTACATCTACCTCTACAACGACACGCCGACTAGCCCTTCGGATCCGTTGATTGGCTTCTTTGACTACGGAGCTGGTCTAACCCTGAACAACGGCGAATCTCTGACTATTGACTTTGACCAGAGCTCTGGCGCTCTGACACTTGCTTGATTCGAGGTAAACCATGTCTCTTCAGGTCGCGACTGCGTCCTTCGCATCGACGCCTGTAGCAGGCTTACTCCACGCAAGTCGAATTCTGAATATCCCCTCCTCTGGAGGGTTTAGCTCGTCTGGTAGCACTCTGGACGTGCGTCATCATCGGCGAATCAACGACGCCGGTGGTGACTTCAGGAGTTTTGCTAATTTCGTTTATCGCAAAAACGAAGACGTCACTTTTGTTGGTGCTGCCTCTGCTGAGGCTGTATCAGTCGTCATGCCCTCGCACCAGGAGCATGACCTAATACTGGTAATTGCCGTCAATGGCGATTCACAGCTACCACCAGTTGAGCCGACAGGGGAGGATTGGACAATCCTCAGAGGCGGTGCTTCAGGTACGCAAACTATCTACGGTTTTACCGCTGCATACAAGTTCGCCAAGTCGAATACTGAAATTGTCGGCGGCTTTGCTAGGGCAACTCGAATTGCGGTAGCCGTTTATCGCAATGTCCGAGAGATAGGCAATACGTCCTTTTTCTCAATAAATGACGACACTAACGTTCGTTACGTGTCTAGTCTCGCCAATCAAAGCACTGGTGGTACGCGCGTCGTTGCCTTCCAGGCCAATGAAAACCACCTGAACGTCGCAGATGCCCCCGCTGCCTCGGGGATGACGTTCCAGAACAGAACCAACATCGACGATGTCAGCCCAGGCATTTCACTAAATGATGCCCTGGCGCCCAACGGCACTAACGCGCTTCAAAACTTCGCCATCCTCGGGCAATCCAATACCGCATCTACTGGCAAGCAAATTGCATTCACCGTCACCCTGTTGGCTGGACGGCCGACAGTTGTCTGCCCGTACGTCGACTACACCACCACTCTTAACGGTGACGCGGTAGCGAGGACTGTCTTTGTACTGAACAAAAGGTATGAAGCCAACCTTACAGAGTTCTTATTCCTGTACCGGCGTTTTTACAGCGGCGATGTCAGCTCTTACGCGTCATCCGGTTCGTCCGTTGTACTTGGCAAAGGCTTTGTACTGTCCGCAGAAACTGGTCAGTTCACAAACACCATTCCTGACCTAGTCACTGCAAGATCCCTGCGCTTTGGCACACCAGGCATCGGCGTCACACAATTTGTGCTGAGCGGGGTCGACACAGTCGACAATATCGGCTTTTTCGTTAATCCACAGAACGGGTCGTTTACTTCAATTGCTGCTGGCGTTACCGCGACACACAATGCGTTCATCCAGCTAAACAGCACGGCCTTCGCCTATTCGATAGATGCCGACTTCATCAGAGAGCTGATATTCCACCTGTTTGCTGGATCGCATAGCCATAACTTTGGCCAAGTCGGTCTGAGAAATGACGGCATCTCGCTTGTCGCTGGCAAGCCGACCGGATTACCTGCCACGACTCAGGGCGGGAGCACCCCCTCAGTTCCAAGCTTCCTCCGTCCGCAATTCAACCAGTTCACCAATGTCAACAGCTCGCGTGACCTTGGTCTTTTGAACAACTTCCTTGGCAACTTCCAAGGCGAGATCGGCTCGCAAACCGGAACCAACACGATCTTCATCAAGATGACGATAATTGGTCCGGCTGACTTCCAAATCCGCAAAAACAGGATCAATAAGTACACGGATCGCTTTGTGTCCATTGGTCTGCTCAACGCAGACAGGAAGCAGATCGAAGTCAATGACTTTGGCTTTGCATATAACAACGAGATAGAAAACACTGAGGAAACAGAATCTCTAAATCCTCTTCCCGCTGGCACTTACTTTTTTACTATCACCACCGATCAGTGGCAGGCAGTCCCGTATGACGTCACGATCCAAGCGATCAGATTCCAGTCTTTGTCAGGTTCAGCAGTTGTCAGCGCAGCTCTGGTGGGCCGTTTTGCAATTTCGAAGCTAGTGGGTGCAGCACTTCTTTCCGCGCCGTTAACTACAACTATTCCTCCGTTTAATCGCATCAAACAGGCATTCGGTCCTGTGCTATTGACTTCAGGCACCAGAGGGCAACTTGTCATTCCGTCTGGCGTTGCAGTCGGACGAATGCTTCCTAGCGGCCGACTCAAGAAGACGCACAGACTGAGCGGAGCAGCTACAGGAACAGCATCGAATCTGGCTACGCTTAGTTCAGCGCCACCCTCTTATGGCGGTTACGGACCTTGATTGATTAATCAATCAAAATCCTTTCCACTCATATATTGAAAGTCCATGGCATTTTCGCAATACTTTGCGACACAGGTACTTAACTGGGTCAAAGGGGCTCCGTTCCCGACCTCGCTGTCGAATGTCTATATCTCGCTGCATACTTCTGATCCTGGGACTGCGGGTGCTTCAGGTGATGTAACCAACAGCATCACAAATAGCACTAACCGTACCGCTATCAGCAGCAGCAGTCTGAGCACTGTTTCTGGTGCAAGTGGTGGTGGCTTCGAGGTCACCAATACAGGCGTTGTTCAGCTGACGACATCAGCAGTGAACACAACAGCGCTCACAGTCACGCACTTTGGCGTTTGGGATGCAGCCAGTGGTGGCAACTTCCTCGCCTCTGGTCAGTTGACATCAAGTGTCGACGTTGAACTCGGAGACACCGTTCAGTTCAACATCGGCGCAATGGCCGTGCGCGTGGTCTGATGGCCAAGATCAAAAAGAGCCTTCTTGGCGCAACCTACATAGATCCCGTCAAGAAGAAGACAACACAAGGCCAAGGCCAACACAGTCGACCTAAAAGAGGCAGAAAACTGTCTCGTGGCCAGGGTCGTTAACCCCTAGTAATAAGAGCATGCTTTCGACTCAATATCGCCTAAGACTTGAGTTCATTTGCAATCGCATTGCTTCGGGGGAAGAGGTCAAGCTCGATGACATGATCTGGGCCGATAAGCTCGCCAAGGCGAATCGCAGCGCCGGAGAGATGCTGCGCAAGGCTCGACGTCATGCCAACAATCCCGAGATGCCACCAGGCGGGCTCGATAGTTTCCTCAATGCGATGGATATCGGCGACCCTGATCCGACCCATCAAATTGGATTGGGCTCAGATGAGGAGATCGCCGCTTGGTTCCGCCAAGACAAGCCTGAGGACTGGCGACAGCATGACTAGTCCTCGCGGTGGAATGCAACCTCCATTAGGGCTGTTCTGAAGATTGCTCGCAACCTCCATAGGCGCTCTTGCTCTTCTTTCTCGGCAGCGGGATATCCAGGCCAGTTCTTGTAATGGAACTCAAGTGATGCGGCTATTTGCTGAATGTCGTTATCCGATAGCTCAAACGTGAAGTGGTTTGGTTCCATCAGTACGACCAGGTGCAGCAGGGACTGACATCAGCGCGTGGACTGAACCCACCACCGTCACGGGTATCGATGTGAATAAATCCCTTGCGTCGTCCGTCGCCGAGGCCGCCGCTCCAGCGCTTGCTGATCCACTTGTAGAACTCTCCAATCGACTCGCCTATTGGGTAGATGTCCAATGCCATGCCCTTGGTGTGGTAAGACCCAGGAACCCCGCCAGCCTGGGTGTTGTATGGCTCTGGCCTATACCCACTTGTAATTCCAACTGGGCCTCGCCATGCCTCTCGAATCAAGTCCAGCTCTCTGGCAACGTTGATTAGCTCTTGCTCTTCTCGGCTTCCGCTAGCAGGACGTCTCCTGGCGTCGTATTGCAGAAGTTCCCCGACAGTGACGTACTTGCTGACGTGACTGCCAAAGTCGCCCCAGTCCAGTTTCTCGAACTCATCGAGACTCGGCCTTGCTGTCTGAGCCTGCCAGTGCGGCAAGTAGATAGCCCACCGTTCACCGTTCCCCTTCAGTGTTACCCATGCGTGAGCATCCTGTGCAATCTCATCAACAGCTACAACTTCAATAAATTCACCGGGCTCCATGCCCTGTCGGCCATCGGCTGACAAGTAAATACTTGCAATAGGAGCCTGTTTTATAAATGTGCTTACGTGACAAGTAAAGACAGTCACGCCGTCATCCTCCTCAGCCCATATAGCGCCTTCTTGTTCTCTCCTTTTCTTGAGACCTTCGAGTACCTTCCCATTTGCTGTGACATATAAACTCAACGCCCCTGGAAGCTGCGCATATGCGCCTGGGTCTTTACTCCCTTGCTCTAGAACGCGAGAGATAGATTCAAATCCTTCTTTGCCGTAAAAGTTTGGGCCAAGATTCCAGGCAAAGCTAAGCAAAACAGCTTGTCGCTTATGGCCGAGTCGGCACCATCCTGGAATACTGTTTAGCGCGGGGATATACTCATCGCGCAGCATTGCTTCTAAGTAGCCGCGACAAACAACAGCAGAGCAATGATCCCCGAGGCGCACGAAAGAGCCATCGGGATACTTTGTCATTCCTGCACCGATAGTTGCTACTCCGACCGGGTCGAGATAAGCCTCCTGCTCTATCCCTTCGAAGCTCTCAATTAGGGCTACTGCTTTCTGGATCGTCTGCCGTGTCATCACCGTAGATTGCTGCGAATCTGGGAGATGGCTGGACAGCGTCTTCATTGCCGTTCCAAATGTTAAGGCCGTGATGGATAGCAGCATCACTGCCGAGACCTTTTTCACGAAGTAACTCGATCTGCTCGATTACGGTTTCAAATTGATTGGCCGAGTTTTGCTTACGTGAAGACGCGGACAGCTGGTCATAGTACTCATTGCTGCCCGCAAGTCTCATTTGACAATGCAGCCAAATCCCAAAATCAAGCTAACAGTTTTACCCAAAAAGTCGTTTCCCGGTCTGAATAAAGTCCGAGTTCGGGACTAACGCTAATTGCTCAGGATTCTGAATCAAAGCGAGCTTGGCCTGTCCGCCACCAGCTGTCATCTGTAAGCCTGCTCCGTATGCAGTCTTCAATGCTGTGGCCCGGTTTTCAACTGTGTTCTGCTCAGAAGCAATTTCTCTGGCAAAGTTGCTGATCTTTTGAATGTTTGCAGCTGTGGCTGTTTTCTCGTCCTGCACAGATTCAGAAGCAGTCTGCTGTGCGGCTAGCTGAAACTGCCCAGCCTCAGGCGCACCAGATGGCTGATCCAGCATCGCAGCATTCGGATTGGCAGCGTTAGCGCCGGGAGGAAGCATGGTCATAGAAAAAAAGCCCCGATATACGGGGCTATGAATGTTTAATTAATCGGCGATCACCAGATGCCAGGAATCACCTGGCCGGTGACTGCATAGGCACCCAGAATTCCAACAACGCCGAGCATTGCTACGCGACCGTTGAGAAGTTCTGCGGCTTTAGTCATGAAGTCAGACATGGATCAACCCTCGGAAACAAGAACTTTGCTGCGCAGTGCATCAGGGCCAGCCTGAGCCAGCATTTGCCATGCAGCGCTGGGATTGCGCTCGCTCAGGGCAGAGAAGGTTTGCCAGAAGTCATCGCTACCTGCAGTGGCTTGAGTGCCAGGGGTAGGGATATCCATCTGAGGGCGCTCGTAAGACTGAGGCTGAGGAGCGGCCTGCTGCTGCTGGAAGCGAGCGTCATTCATGGCAACCTCCTGTGCCAGGCGATCCTGGGAGGTTTCCACGGGGTACGGACCCTCGGGGCCGAAGAAGTCGTTGACGTAAGCCGACAGCATGTCGGGGTTGGTCAGCATGACGTGGTAAGCAGCATTGTCCTCTGCTGCTGCGTTGATGACGTTCTGAGAAGCCTCAACAGTTTGAGCCAGCTGCTCGACTTGCTGCATGAACTCATGAGTTGACTCAGCCTGAGCCAACAGAGCGTCCTCGACTACGCAGGAATAGCGGTTCAGGAGAGCAGGAGCTTCAGCGCCGAAGTGCTGAAGAACTTCAAGACTTTCTGCGCTTACGTTGGCGAGATACTCGTCGCTCGCGAGTGCGGTCTGCTCGTTGCTGTAGTTCGGCGCCTGTGTCGGGGAGTAAGCCTGCGTTGCTTGGGGTAGCGAGGTCTGCAGCCCCGATGCGGAAGGAGCCGCTTGGTACTGCGGAGCTGCCGAAACCGGCCACGCCTGCGCCTGTGTAGGAGCTGCCTGCGGGGTCGGAGTTGAGTAGGCTGCCTGGGGTTGGGAGTTCCGCGTCCCGCTCAGACTGTCGCTGAGTCGGTTGAACGCCTCCTGCCATGGGTTCGCCTGAGGGGCTTGCGGGGCTTGCACCTGCTCCACCTGCTGCGGCACCGAAGGTGTCTGGTACGAAGCTGGGGCGCTCTGGGCCGGAGGCGATTGGTAGGCCTGCGTCGGCGCGGGCGCGCTCGATGGGATCGAGGCCTGCGGGATTGTCTGCGCCGGTGCTGTCTGAATACTGTCCTGCATAAGTAAGCTCTCGCTTCAAAAACTCGTATGCCCGATACACGTATGGGGTGAGATCGAGCTTGGGATCCGCAAGCAGCGGAAGGTCGGGTGCCTGCGGGTGTGGGATCTGACGCATGTTGTCAATCAGCGTCAGGAATGTGCCAATACTTTGTTGAGTGGCCTGGGCCATTCGGAATGGATAGCCACTGAGCATTGCGCTTCGCTCTTCGTCTGTTTTATCAGGGAAGAGATAACGCAGGGCCTCGATGGAATTAACACCGAGTTCCTGTAGGTTTCGAACAACAATACTTGAATTAAGTATATCCTCTGTGCCGTCCTCGAAGACGGGTCCTTTCCACCTCCACTCAACCCTTCTCTCGCCATCGGGTATAAGTCCAACGACATTCGGAGGTAACGCTTTCTGCTGGATTGACGCTGCAATCTCCTCTTCAAGAACTCCTTCGAACTCCCTAATCACCGAAAGGAAATCATTTGCAGCTGTAGAGAACTCTTCCTGAGTCGCGAATTGCTCACGCATCGGAGCGATAGGCTTCTCCAGGCCGATAGCTACGGCGAATGATTCACGGAAGATCTTCTCTTCATTGAAGATCACCAGGGCAAGCATTTTGCATAAGCCATAGGTCAACAGACCTCTGCATCGACGTGCTGCAGAAGTCGCTGCACGGCCGTACAACGACTTGATCTCATAGGCCGTGGCTCCTGCGGTGATGCCCAGCTCATCGACGCCACCTAGAGCCGTGCGAATCTCTTCTCGGTACTGGCGGGCGTACAGGTTTTGGTCACCGGAAACTGCGTCAGGCGTGAGATAGACAGCGCGGTCTGTTGACTCAACGTTGGCGATCACGCGGGGCACCTTCATCCCCGAACCAGAACCCCCTCCAGAGAACGGAGAACTGACACGCGTGGAAGGTCGATTGGCAGCGTAGAAACCAGCCTGAGAGCTGATGGTTGGGCGCATGCCGTCCTCGTCGCCACCGCTCTCGACGAGGTCATGCTTCGGCCGACTGGACACCAGTGTCGGGTTGCCGAAGAAGTGGATATTGGTCCGGATGTTCTTGACCAGGTCATCGTGAGTCACGATCTGATCGGCCAACCAGTCGAACTCACCACTGGCGTCCATGCCAGTGGATTTCATGCTGTTGAAAGCTTCGACAGCAGGGATGAATCCCAAGCTGTTCGTCAGCGTGCGAGTTTTGCTCGCGGAGTAAGCGATGTTTGCGGAGCCTGGATCAAAGGAAGGCTTTTCGCTGCTGATCGATTCCTTGATCTCATCCTTGCGCACGCGTAGCTTCACGTAGCGCATGCTGCCGGTCTTGTCTGCTGGCCCCGTCATCGGGGTGTTGGCAGACTCTCGAACCGAGAAGCTATAGATCAGCTCAACCTCTTCGAGCTGACCCATCGCGTCGTAGTACGCCCTGTAGTTGTCCGCGCTGAACCACATGATCCGGTAGCTGTCGCGTACCGGACGGAAATACCAAAGCCCTTTGCCGTCGATCAGGAAGTCGTCGACAACACCTTCGAGACGAGTATCAACCTCATTGTCTTCAATAAGCTTGCTAAGAAAATCCTTCCGGAATCCGAAAGTATCTTGCGAGGGATAAAACTCCAATCCCTGTCGCAGCATAAACAGCTTCATCTGCGAGAGATGGCTGTTGACAATCATCGTGTCAACCCCAGAAGAGCCTTCCCTCTTACGAGCGGCTTCTAAGATGCGACGAAAACGGTCTGATGTGCCCTGTGTCATTTATCTAGTTTAGTTCCACTCAACTTGTAA
>MDTD01164016.1_pt1 | contig 10235 bp, 10 predicted proteins | sample 811221 | NCBI WGS metagenome assembly MDTD01 (sample SAMN05326646, study PRJNA326480) | marine metagenome | isolation source: seawater | place: Pacific Ocean: South West | collected 2011
GCTTCCGGCTCGGCCTCCACGGCCGGAGCCGGTGGAGCCGCTGGGGGAGCCGGAGCCGCCGCAGGAGCCGGAGCAACGGCCTGGGGTGGCGGTGCGGCCGGCGACTGGGTGACCTGTGGGGCCGAATAGACGCTGGGTCGGTGAATGGTGACCTGTTCCTCGGAATCCCGAAGATCCATCTCGGTCAGGTCGTTCGCCACCATCAGCCGAACCAGTTCCTTGAGCTTTCGTATGTCGATCATTCGATTCGTTCCGTCACGTGAGAGTCAGGCCCGGCATTCCAGTGGAACGGACGCAGGCGATTTATCCATATTCGAGAGCACACGGTGCCCGTCTTCGGTGATCAATACATCGTCCTCGATTCGAACTCCCCCCACCCCCGGAAGGTAGATCCCCGGCTCCACCGTCATGACCATGCCCGGTTCGAGGACCACCCCGGCCTGCTTGACGCTGAAGTTCGGCGATTCGTGGACCTCCATCCCCAACCCATGGCCGAGGCCATGCGGGAACTGGTCGCCGTAGCCGTGGCGGGCGATCACGTTGCGGGCCACGGCATCGACCTCGGCACAATCCGCTCCCGGGCGGCAGGCTTCGATGGCGGCGAGTTGTGCTTCCAGGACGATGTCGTACAGCTCCGACTGCAGGGTGTCCGGTGCACCGATCGAGAAGGTCCTGGTCATGTCGGAGCAGTATCCGTCCAGACGTGCTCCCCAGTCGATGAGCAGCGGCCCGTCGTCGATGCGCCGATCACACGGCATGTGGTGGATGACCGAACTGTTGGGGCCCGAGGCGACGATCGGATCGAATCCGGCACCCGTCGCACCGAGCATCCGCATCTCGTATTCCAGACCGGCGGTGAACTCGAGCTCTGTCATGCCGCGCTGCACCCGGCCGAGCATCGAAGTCAGGGCCCGCTGCTGAATATCGATGCACTGCTCGATGATGGACACCTCATGGGGGTCCTTGATCATTCGCAGTGCCAGCAGGTGGCCGGTGGTCTCGACGAACTGCACCCCGGGGAATCCGCGCTGGAGCTGGCTCAGCCGACCCACGGTCATGTGTTCGGCCTGGAAGGCCATGCGGTCGATGCCGGCCGACTCGACGACCGCAAGAATCATGCGATGCACGTCTTGCCGGGGGCCGATGCGGACATCGTGCACCCCCCCCTGCTTCCACGGATTCAGGTACTCCTCGTAGCGGGCATCGCAGAGGATGGAGGCTGCATGTGGGCTGACGATCAGTGTGGCATCGTGTCCTACGAACCCGGTGAGATACCAGATGTCGATTTCATGATCGATGATCATCGCCGAGAGGCCCGAATCGTCCAGCCGGCGACGCAGTCGATCGATCCTGGACGCACTCCTGGCCAGTTGCTCGGGACTCAGCACCATGGACGCAATGTCGGTCATGGCGGGGAGTATAGCGACCTTCTGAGGGGCATCAGGACCGATCTGCATACGATCTGCACCGAACGTGCAGAATCCCTCTAGTCCAGATGCGATTCTCGAAGGGCCACAGGAGGCGACAGAAGCTCACTGAGGACCACCGCGTCCCTCAAGCCATGTGGAGAGGCGGCCAGTGCGATGATCCGCTGTCGGCTCCCCTGGGATGCCTCCTGAGGCCGATTCCCAGCCCGTGGATTCACGGGTGATTCGGCGGGAGTGTCTGCCGGAACGGTAGCCGTCCTTCTGGGCTTCACCTTGGGGACAGGTGGCACCGGGGGGACGACGGGAGGCGTGGTGGCGGGCGGCTGCTGGGCCGTCGGAGCGGCGGCGGCCGCCTCCAGCCCCATCCTTCTGCGGATCTGCTTGATTCGTTCATCCCGCAACTTCTGCAGGCCGGCATCGAGTCTGGACCGAACGCCCGGTTCGGCGGCGGGAGCCGTGGCGGGCCGGATCGAGATCTCGGTGCCGACTTCCCGGGCCGACGGGGCGTCTTCGATGGCGGGCTCCGACGTCTGAGCCAACTCGGCGGCCCTGGCCTTCTTCTTCTTCGCTTCTTCGACGTTCTTGACGATGCCGGAGATGATGGTCCAGCCGATGCCGATGGCGATCAGGATGATTTCGAATCCGCCCATGGTCACATCATACGCAGCGTGGACGGAGCCAGCCAGACCCCACCCCGCTCGGACTGCAGTTCCTCGTACGCGATGCCGAACGTCGACTCGAGCCGTTTCGGGACGAGGACCTCATCCACCGGTCCGGATGCAGCCATGCGCCCCTGATCGAGGAGCCAGGCATCATCCCCGATCGATCGGGCCAGGCCGATGTCGTGGATGCTCAGCACGACGACGGCACCGGCATCGGCCACCGACCGCAGATGATGCAATGCAAGCTGCGCATGGCGCGGATCCATGGGTGCGGTCGGTTCGTCGAGCACGAACGCACCATCGCCGGCATCGATCTGATAGAGCGTCCTTGCCAGAACGGCTCGCTGCTGCTGCCCCACCGAAAGCGCCGGAACGAGACGCGACCGGAGATCCGCCACCTCGAGACTGTCCAGCAGCGAATCCAGCTGCTCACGGTCCTGCTGGCGTTCCGGGCGGGCCAGCCGCATCATCTCCTCGACGGTCAACGGTACGTCGCTGCGGGGGCGCTGGGTCATGAATGCGATGCTTCGGGCACGATCGGTGATGGGAATGCCCGTGAGTTCCGCACCCTTGAACCGGACGCTCCCCGATGCCGTCTGCAGACCGGCGGCACAACGGAGCAGGGTCGACTTGCCGGCCGCGTTGGGACCGACCACCACCGTGATCCGGCCGGGCTGCGCGTCGGCGTCGATCGAATCCAGCGCGGTGAGGTCGCCGTACCGTGCCGTGATGGACTGGAGGGAAAGGGTCATGATCGCCTCATCTCGACTCGAAGCAGCACCAGGAACAGCACACCGCCGCCGATGGTTAGCAGGACCCCCACGGGCATTCGCCCACCTCCGAGATCGATGACCTGTCGCAGGACATCGGCTCCGACCAGCAGTGTGACGCCGCAGAGGACCGCCCCGGGAATCAGCCACCGATGGCGTGCTCCGACGAGCAGTCGGGCGGCATGGGGACCGATCAGGCCCACGAAGGCGATGGGCCCGGCCAGCGAGACCGCCAGTGAAGTGAGCACTCCGCAGGCAAGGAAGATTCCCAGTCGAAGCGAGCCCAGCGAGACTCCCAGTGACGTCGCCTCGTCGTCGGAAAGCAGGCAGATATCCAGATTGCGGTGCTGACCGAAGGCATAGAGCAGGGCGAGCGTCGCCAGAGAGCCCGAGAACAGCAGCCGCCACGTGGAGACGTATTCGGGAATGGTGCCCATCAGCCAGGTCGTGAACTGCCCACGCAATCCCGTCGGAACCAGATGCTGGAAGAACATCATGCCGCCGGCGCAGATCGTCGAGACGACGACCCCGACAAGCACCAGGGCGACGGGGTCCAACCAGGCAGCGCCGTCCGCGCTCCGTCGCCGACCGAGGATGTACACGACGGCGAGGGCACCGATCGCCCCGACCAGCGCACTGGGCCACCATTGCCCCGGCATGGAGGCCCCGACGGATCCGGTGGCGTACACGAACCACGCCATGGCCATGAGGCCCAGTCCCGCTCCACTGGACACGCCCAGGATGAACGGAGAGGCGAGCGGGTTCCGGAGCATGGTCTGAAGCAGCGCACCCGCCAACGCCAGACTGCCCCCGACGATCACCGCCGTCACCATCGCGGTCATCCGGAACTGGATCCAATCGACGTGCGGCCAGGCCAGCGACAGACTTCCGCCCGGAGGTCGATCCACCATGAGACGAAGCAGGCAGACGGCCGCCGCGGCCACGGTCATGAGCAGAAGCATCAGTGGGCGACGACCGTTCACGGCCCCTGCTCCTGTTCGAGGACGGCCCGCAGTCGGGATGCGATCTCGTCGGTGCAGGTGGCGGGCAGATGCACTTCCGGGTGCACCAGCACGTCGATCGTTGCCCGGGAGCGCCGGGCCAGCATGGACTGGAGCGTCCCGTCGCAGGGAATGGCCGATTCGGAAACGAAGACGATGCGGTCCGCCTCGATCCGAATGAGGTCCTCCCAGCCCAACGCAACCCAGCCGTGGGCCTGCAGGGCATTCCTGCCCCCAAGCGAAACCAGCATGTCGTCCATCCAGGTGCCGATACCCCACGCCAACGGTGGCTCCATCGGAGACAGAATGAGGACCGTCGTGTCCTCGACCCCCGGGATCGGCGGAGTCAATGCGGCATCGATTCGGTCGGTGTACTCGCGAACCATGGCGGCACAGCGTCGGTGTTCCTCGGCCCCGGCCTCGAACAGATGGTCTGGAATCGCGGTGAACGCGGTTCGGATGTCATCGACACCCGCCAGCGGACTGGCCAGCAGTTTCCACCCACGGCGGCGGGAGATGTCGACCAGTCCCGGGTCGACACGATCCGGCTGCGACTGGACCAGGATGTGCGTGGGATCCAGGCGGACCAGTCGCTCGTAGTCGACTTCGTGAAGATCACCGACCACCGGGAGCGTCGGGTCGATCCGACAGAATGCCGAACGCCCGACCATCGTCGATTCGAGACCGAGGGAAGTCATCATGGCCGTCAAGGCCGGCGAGAACGACGCCACCCGAGGAACTGCCGACGAGGCGCGGACGGATTCGGACGGGCGGTCACACGCCACCATGCAGCTGCAGACCGCGATCACGAGGGCGATGCGGGAACGCTTCACGCGTCGGAACCCATGAGCTGGGTCCGGGTCAGGCGGGCGTACACCTCGCACCGCGCGAGGAGCTCGTCATGGGAGCCCACGTCGACGATCCGCCCCCCGTCCATGACCACGATTCGATCGGCCGTGACGACCGAGGCCATGCGGTGGGCGATGATCAGCATCGTGCGGTCGACCGCTGCGGCGACGATCGCATCGCGGATGGCGACCTCGGACTCGGAATCGACCTGACTCGTCGCCTCGTCGAGAATAAGGACGGAGGGATTCCGAACCAGCGCCCGCGCGATCGAGATCCGCTGCCGCTGACCTCCGGAAAGCGACGCGCCGCCTTCGGCAATGGTGGTGGAGAATCCATCGGGCAGTTGATTGATGAAATCGGTCGCATGGGCCACCGCCGCGGCAGACCGGACGACGTCAGCGGCCACGCCTTCGACGCCGAAGCAGATGTTCTGCTCGACGGTGCCGTTCATGATGAACGTCTCCTGGGTGACCACCCCGATCTGGTCTCTCAGGCTGGACAACCGGACGGATGCGATGTCCACGCCATCGACGAGCACCCGCCCCTCCGTGGGTCGAAGCAGGCCGGGAAGGAGGCCGAGCAGCGTGGTCTTCCCCGAACCGTTGGGACCGACGATGGCCACGCGTTCGCCGAAGTCGACGGCCAGGTCGATGTCGATAAGCGTCGGCTCGTCGGAGCCCGGGTAGGTGAAGTTCACCCCCTCGAACCGGATGGAGTCACGATGCCTCGCAAGCAGCGGTCCTTGTTCCCCCTGGGGCTCCTCCTGCTCGTCGAGCACCTCCCGGATGCGCTGGGCCGGAGCCGATGCGGCACTGATCTCGTTGATGATTCCCGCCAGAGGACGGAACGAGGCTCCGGCGACACCGAGCGAACCCAGCGAGAGGATGAAGCGGTCGAACGGCAGCGAACCCTCGAGAATGCTCTTGGATGCGATGGCCGCCAGCAGGCTGAGGGCGATGATGGCCAGCGATTCGACGATCGGTCCGCTCATCGCTCTGGCCAGCCGCATCCGAAGTTCGTGCCTGACGACGTCCCGGTTCACCACGTCGAAGTCGACTTCGCTTTCGTGCTCACCGGTGCTGGTCTTCACCGCGCGGAGGCCCTGCATGATCTCCGTGGTGTGCCTGAGCATCTCCTGCTGGGCGGCCAGGGATCCTCTCGAACCCCGGCGAACCCGCTTGGCGAGCTTTCGGAGGACGATCGCAATGACCGGTCCCACGACCAGGGCGACCAGCACGATCTTCCAGTCGTACACGATGGCGACGACGAGGGCGGCGCACCCCTTGGTGATCTGGGCGACGGTCTTGCTCAGCAGTGCATTCAGGCCCTGCTGCAACGCGGCCGCATCACGCACGAGTCGGGCGATGTATTCGGAGGGTCCCCGGGTCACGACGCGATCGAGTGGAAGCCGGATGACCTTGCGGAACAGTTCGCTGCGAAACTCGGCGACGGCTTTCGTCGTCAGGGTCTGGCTCAGGTACTGGTGCACGAAGTTGCAGATGGCCCCCACCACCGTCAGGCAGGAGATGAAGATGAGGACCAGCACGACGCCATCGAACCGATCCGACGGAAGCAGGTCGATGAGCCACTGCGGGAACTGGAACCAGTGCCCCTGGGCATTGAAATCGACCGCCATCTCGGCCAGGCCCGTTCCGGATTCCGGATGGACGATCTGGGTCAGCACCGGGGCCAGACTCAGCAGGCCGACCCCGAGGCCCAGCGCGGAGATCAGTGCGAAGGCGACCGCCGACACCAGCATGAGGCGGTGACGAGCCATCTTTCCTACGAATGACCAGAACGAGGACATGGGAGGACAGTATCCCACCCGAGCCCGTGCACGGCCAGCCGACCCGCTCAATCAGCCCCTGAGGCGATCGAGATCATCGAAGAATCGCGGATAGCTCTTGGAAACACAGCGGGGATCCTCGATGACGATTCCGCCCCGCCGAAGTCCCAGGATCGAGAACGCCATGGCCATGCGGTGGTCCTCGTAGGTCGGGATCGAGATCGGGGGTGCATCGGGAACCAGCTGGGGCGACGGAATCGGACCGATGCGAAGGGATCCCGACGTGGCGATGACCTCGGCCCCGCACCGCTCCAGTTCGCGCTTGAGCACCCCGATGCGATCGCTTTCCTTCAAGGGCAGGGTTTCAAGACCGGTGATCGTCGTAGCCGTCAATGCACAGGCGGCAAGAATGGACATGGCCACGGCACCGTCGGGCATGCGGGAGGCGTCGATCGAGTTCCATCCCCGAACGCTTCGCGGGCCTCGCACCGTGATCCCGTCGTCACCGTGCTCGACGGCGGCTCCCGTCAGTCCGATCGCCTCGATCACCCGGGCATCGGGTTGCGGATCACCGGGGCGACACTCGAGCAACGTGATGGCCGAACCGGGAACAATGGCTGATGCCACCGCCCAGTAGACGGCCGAACTCGCATCGGGTTCGACTGCGCGATCACGCGATGCGACCATGCCGGGCCGGATTCGAATCCACCGCAATGCGTCGGACTCCGACTCGAATTCAACGCCGACCCCCCAATGCTGCAGCTCCGCGATGGTCAGATGGAGGTAGGACTCGCTCGTCGGGGGATCGCTGAACTCGATCTCGATCCCCTCCTCCAGGAACGGAGCAATCAGCAGCAGGGCCGAGATGAACTGACTTGACGCGGTCGCGCCCAGACGGAGCGATCCGCCCCGGAGGCCGGACGAGTCGATCCGGATCGGAAGCCGCCCCTCCTCTTCGAGGCAGACGATGTCGGCGCCGAGGGTCCGCAGCATCTCGATTCCATCCATCATCGGTCGGGCGCGCAACCTGGAACTGCCGTCGATGGTGACGGAATCCGGCGAGAGGCACCCCAACGCGAGGAGAAACCGCGCCGGAGTTCCGCCGTGACCGCACTCGATTCGACACGCCGCACCCGTGGACGCCGGGCGTCCCGCAGCCCCGTCGATCTCAACGGTGTCTCCGTCCGCCCGAACCCCGATTCCGAGGGAGCGGATCGCATTCAGCAGCGAGTCGGTGTCGTCGCTGCGCAGCACTCCGGTCAGGACCGAGCTGCCGCGGGCCAGGGCGGCCAGGACGAGGGCCCGATTGGAGATGCTCTTGGAACCCGGAACCCGTACCGAGCCCGACAGCGGCTCAAGGGCAGGAGCGATGGGACGCACGTCGGACACGGTCAGTCGTCTCTGCGGAACACCGCAACGACGTCCTCGACGGGGATGACGAACAGCCGGTTGTCCCCTTCGAAATCAACCGGAATGCCCTGTTTGGGATTGAACAGGACCTTGTCGTACTGCTGAATCGGATAATTCACATCGTTGGCCACCTGGGCACTGATGGCCACGACCCGTCCAGTCAGGGTGGGGATTTCGATCTTGTCAGGGAGATGAATGCCCTCCTTGGTGACCTTTCGGTCCTGATCCTTTCGGATCAGCACCCGGTCCCCGATGGGCTCAACCGTCTCGATCGATCGATTTGCCTGTTTCGACTCGGTCATGAATACGTCATACTAGCGGCATGACCACATCCTCGGCCAGTTCGACTGCAGACCACTCCAGAAGTTCCGACATCGAGACCCTCAAGGGACTCATTCGCGACGTGCGGAACTTTCCCAGCGATGGCATTCTGTTCCGCGACATCACCCCGCTTCTCGCCGATGCCCGGGGGCTGGCCCTGGCCGTCGATCTGATGGCCGGACCGTACCGCAATCGGACCATCGATGTGGTGGTCGGAGCGGAGTCGCGGGGGTTCATCTTCGGGACCGCGATTGCACACGAACTGGGGGTCGGCTTCACGCCGATCCGCAAGCCGGGGAAACTGCCCGGTGACGTGATCACCCAGGAATACGAATTGGAGTACGGCAAGGATTCACTGCAGATTCACGCCGACGCCATCAAGCCGGGGCAGCGGGTGCTGATCGTCGACGATCTGGTCGCAACCGGCGGCACGCTGGTGGCATGTCGTGATCTGGTTCGCGCCCTGGGAGCGGACATCGTGGGAATCACCGTTCTTATCGAGCTCGCCGAACTGAATGGAGGGGCTCTGCTGGCCCCGGACACGCTCGATTCCGTTCTCACGTATTGACACTGGAACCGTCCACGGCCCCCTGTAGAATGGTGCCGTCGCCGTGCAGCGGCATCCGTTTCGATGGAGAACGCCATGTCCACCATGAAATCCGGTCTGAAACCCGTCGAGGTCATGCCGCAGAACGATCCGCTTCACCTGATCGACGTCGATCACGTGCGGTTCACCGTGGGCAATGCCAAGCAGGCGGCAATCTTCTACGCGTCGATGTTCGGATTCCGGATCACCCAGCTGCACGATCTGACCTGCGGCGCACGCTCCATGGCCCGCTACATGCTCGAACAGGGCAACATCCGATTCGTCATGGAAACACCGCTCAGCCCTGACCATCCCGCAAACGAGGAACTCCGCCGGTACGGAGACGGCATCAAGGACATCGCATTCAGCGTCTTCGATGCGGCGGCGGCCTACGAGCGGGCCATGGCCAACGGTGCGGACTCCTCCCGGACCCCCGAGACCTTCTCCGACGGCGACGGAAGCATCACCATCGCGTCGGTCAGGACCTACGGCCGGGTGGTGCACAGCTTCGTGAGTCGGACCGGACGGTACGCCCTTCCCGAGCTGAAGCAGGGCGGCCTCTTCATGCCCGGCTGGCAGCATTTCAGTTGCGGCCTGAATCAGTACAACCTCGACAATCCCTGCGGACTGAAGTTCGTCGACCATTGCGTCGGGAACGTCGAGGAGGGCCAGATGAATCACTGGGTCGAGTGGTACGAGAAGACCCTCGAGTTCTCCATGTTCAAGCATTTCGACGACGCCGACATCTCCACCGAGCATTCGGCCCTCATGTCGAAGGTCATGGCCAGCGGAAACCATCTCATCAAGATGCCCATCAACGAGCCGGCCGACGGACTGAAGAAGAGTCAGATCCAGGAATACCTGGATTGGCATGACGGCACGCCAGGCTGTCAGCACCTTGCCCTCCGGACCGATGACGAGCTGGCCTCGGTCGCCGAGCTGCGTCGCCGGGGCGTCGACTTCCTCCAGCTTCCGGACGCCTACTACGAGCAGGTCTGGGACCGCGTCAACGGTGTGCTCGGCGAGCACGGCCACAAGCCGGTCAAGGAGGACCACGAGCGGATCAAGGACCTCGGGATCCTGGTCGACGCCGACGACGAGGGCTACCTGCTGCAGCTCTTCACCAAGCCGCTGCAGGACCGCCCCACGATGTTCTTCGAGATCATCAGCCGCATGGGCAGCCAGAGCTTCGGCAAGGGCAACTTCAAGGCTCTCTTCGAAGCCCTCGAGATCGAGCAGGATCGCCGCGGCAACCTCTGATCAGCCGGATGGAACCGCTTCCAGCACGGCATCGCCGTGCCCGTCGACCTTGACCTTGTCCCATCGCTGCAGGACCGTGCCGTCGGGGCCGATCAGATAGGTCGTGCGGACCACGCCCATGTACTTCTTGCCGTACATGGACTTCTCCTGCCACACGCCGTAC
>MDTD01156174.1_pt1 | contig 10234 bp, 10 predicted proteins | sample 811221 | NCBI WGS metagenome assembly MDTD01 (sample SAMN05326646, study PRJNA326480) | marine metagenome | isolation source: seawater | place: Pacific Ocean: South West | collected 2011
AGGAATTTATGACTTGCCTAGAAAGCTAGATGAAGAAGTTGCTAGAATTCATTTAAAGCATTTAGATGCAGATTTAACAACACTTACAAAATCACAAGCAAAATATATTGGTGTAAAAATTAATGGACCTTATAAAAAAGATGAATATAGATATTGATTATCTTGAACCCACTCCAAAGAAAATAACATAAAAAGTCTTAATAAATATTTTTAAATCTTGAGTTAAAGAAAAGTTTTGAACATATTGGGAATCAAACTCAAGTTTTTTTGCGTAGTTATCATAATCTCCAACATAACCATATTCAACTTGGGCTAATCCGGTAATTCCAGGTAGAACTTTATGTCTGTTATCAAATTTTTCCCCATACTTTTCAGAAAGCTCTTTAGCAAAATGTACTTGTTCAGGTCTAGGACCAATCAAAGACATATTTCCCAGAAGAATGTTTATAAATTGTGGCACTTCATCTATTCTAAATTTTCTCAAATAAGATCCAAAATGATTAATTCTAGGGTCATCTTCAGATGTGAAAAGACTATTATCAGAAGAGGAATCCATAGTTCTGAATTTTATAATTTTAAAAATTTTTCCGTTAAATCCGACTCTGTCTTGAATAAAAAAAATTGTATCTTTTGGATTAAAAATCTTAATAAGTATTGAAAAAAATAAAATAATTGTAAGTATGATTGGAAAAGAAAATATTAAAAATAAATAGTCAAAAATTCTTTTTAAGTTAAAGTAATTCATCAAAAAATATATACTTTTTTACCTATAAAAAAAATCATTAATATTAATTATATATGAAACCAAAAAAATATCTTGTGAGTGGTGGTAGTGGATTTATTGGAAGTCATATTGTTGAAAAATTGATTAATCAAAACCACGAAGTAATTGTCATTGATAACAACTCTAATGAAAGAAATCCAATCATTTTTTCAAAATCAGAATATTATGAATTTGATATCTCAAATTCAAAAAATATTAATAAAATTGTCAAATTATTAAATGGTTGTTTTGGCGTATTTCATTGCGCGGCACTAATTGATGTCCAAGAATCTATCGAAGAGCCGCTTAAATATGAAAATAATAATACAATGAGTACTTTAAATCTCCTAGAAGCAACAAGAAAAGCAGGAGTAAAGAATTTTGTTTACTCATCATCTGCCGCAGTTTATGGAGATACCGTTAGAATGCCAATAAATGAAGATTTTAATATTAAACCTATTTCACCGTATGGAGCTCAAAAATATTATGGAGAAGTGATGTGTAAAGTTTTTAGCAAGCTACATGGAATGAATACATCCTGCTTGAGATATTTTAATGTGTTTGGTGAGAGGCAAAAAGTTGCAGGAGCATATGCAACTGTTATTGGGATTTTTAAACACCAAATAAGTCAAAATAAGCCTTTAACAATTAGAGGAGATGGTAATCAGAGAAGAGACTTTATTTATGTGAAAGATATTGCAAACGCAAACATACAAGCTATGAATTCTAAAGAGTCTTTTATTGGTGAGGTTTTTAATATAGGCTATGGTAAAAGTTATTCAATTAATGAGATTGCTAATTTTTTTAATACAGAAAAAGTATTTATCAACGGTGTCAAAGAACCAAAAGAATCTTTAGCAAATATCAAGAAGTCGCAAGATATTTTAAAATGGAAACCGTCAATCAATGTTGAAGATTGGATTAAAACTCAATTAACTAATATTTAAAATTAAAATATTGGTTAAAGAAAAACTTCAAATCTCTAAATTGAAAAATCTTAAAAAGTGGTTTAGTTATTATAATCAAAGGTAGCTGAAAAATGTTATTCTCTTTCCATGATTTATAACACTGAATATTTGCAATAAGAATATTTTTAAATGATTTATTACTAACGCCACCATACTCCATTGAATAAATATATTTATCTAGGTAAGCAATATTATATTTTTTAACTAAAAAAAGCCTCAAATAAAACTCGTAATCAGCAGCTATATGAAATTTTAATTTAAATAAATCATTATTTTTGATTATATGTCTTCTTTGATATACACTTGGAGGAGGAGGCATCCAACCTAAATAAAATTTTAATGTACTAAAAGATCCTGATTTCCATTGCCTGACAATAGCTCCATCCTCATTGATAAAATCAAGATTGCCATAAACTATATCAGCAGATGTTTTATTAAAATTTTTAACTATGTCTTTTATGACATTTTTATTTTTTAATAAGTCATCAGCCATGACAGTACCGATTATCTCTCCAGAAGCAATTTTAAATCCTTTGTTCCAGCCATCATAGATACCTTTATCTTTTTCAGAAACTAGACTGAAATTATAATCTGAATTTGACTTAATTATATCGATTGTTTTATCTGATGAATTATTGTCAATGATAATATGCTCAATATTATTGTAAGTTTGATATTTAATAGAATTAATACACCTTTGGATATTCTTTTCTGAATTATTTGTTAGCGTTACTATTGAAACTTTCATAAAACAATTTAAAAATTAATACATAAATATTCTTAAAAATTTATTTAAAATTGTACCAGAATAATGAAAATAATTTTCTCATCTAATACATTTTTTAGCGTTTATAAAAGAAGGTTGAAACTTCTAAAAGAATTAAAAAAATCAGGACACAATATCGAAGTAATTTGTGGAGATGATCCTTATGAAAAAAGAATACAAGAACTTGGATTTAAGACGCACATTTTGAAAATTCAACCAAATAAAAAAAATCCATTCCAAGATTTTATATTATTTTTACAATTTTTTAATTTTTATTTAAGACTTAAACCTGATTTAGTATTTCATTCAACAATTAAACCAAATATTTACGGCAGTCTAGCAACTAGAATCTTAAATATCAGAACAATAAATACTATTTCAGGACTTGGCATTTTGTTTTTTGAAAAAAAAATCATGAGCGCTTTCCTCAATTTTTTTTACCGAATTTCTCAAAGAAAAGTAGAAAAGATAATATTTCAAAATGATGATGATATTAAATTTTTTATCAACAGAAAAATGTGCACAATAAATCAAGTTGAAAAAATATCTGGATCTGGGGTAGATACAAACTATTTTGATCCTTCGAAATTTAAAAAAATTAAAAATGAGAATTTTACATTTTTATTTATTGGAAGAATGATAAAAGAAAAAGGTATAATAGAATTTATTAAATCGGCAAAACTATTAACAAAAAAGTACAAAGATATTGATTTTATTATTTTAGGTAAATTTAACAAAAAAGTAAGTGGTGGATTGAAAGAGTCAGAAATTTTTGAACTTATTTCATCTAATAAATCAATAAAATTTAATTATTTTAAGCATGACATAAGAAATATAATATACCAGAGCAATTGTGTTGTTCTTCCCTCCTGGCGTGAAGGGATGTCTAATATTCTTCTTGAATCATGCAGCTTAAAAACTCCAGTAATAGCCAGTAATGTTCCAGGATGCAAAGAAATTGTAAAAAATAATTTCAACGGCTTTAAGCATGAAGTAAAAAATGTAGATGATCTTTATAAAAAAATGGAATTGATGTACAATTTACCAAAAAATAATCTTGAAATTTTTGGAGAAAATGGTAGAAAAGCAGTCATAAAATCTTTTAATATTATTGATGTAATAGATAGATTTAAAAATCTTCTTTAAAGATTATTAAAACAACTTAAAACTAAAATCTTAATTTGCTTTCCAATCATATTAATTTTTATCATGTTATTATTAAAACTATTTGTTTAATATATTATTATCCATGGATAATAAAATACTAGTAACTGGTGGAACAGGTATGGTAGGGCAAGCCCTTCAAAAAATTATGCCAAATGCTGTATATATTGGATCCAAAGATTGTAACCTGAAAGATTTTGATGAAACAATCGAATTTATTAAAAAAATTAATCCTGAAACTATAATACATATTGCTGGTAAAGTTGGAGGTATTTTAGAAAATTTAAAATATCCTGTAGAATTTTTAGAAGAAAATATTTATATAAATACAAATCTTTGTAAAGCTGCACACATTGCAAATGTTAAAAATTTAGTTGCTGTATTGAGTACATGTATTTATCCTGAAAATGCAACTACTTATCCAATGAAGGAACATCAACTATACGATGGTCCACCGCCAGCTCAAAATTTTTCATACGCTTACGCAAAAAGAGCCTTGGCAGTTCAGATTGATTCATATGTCAAACAGCATAATAGAAATAATTGGTGCTATGTTATACCCTGTAATTTATATGGAGAAGATGATAAATTTAAATTTGAAAGATCCCATTATGTGTCTGCACTTATTGATAAAATATATTTTGCTAAAGATAAAAAAATTCATCTTTTAGGGACAGGAAAACCTCTGAGACAGTTTATGTACTCAGAAGATTTAGCAAGAGCAATCAAAGAATTAATTGATAAGAATATTTATGAAAATGTCAATGTTGCCAATGATGAAGTATGCTCAATTAAAGAGATTGCTGAAATAGCACTTCAAACATTAGGTAAGGAAGATTATGAAATTATCTTTACAAATAATGAAATAGAAGACGGTAACTATCGTAAAGATGTGTCATCAAAAAAATTAAAGGATTTACTTGGTGGTTTCGAATTTACAACATTAGCAAATGGAATAAAAAAAGTTTATAATATCTATAGTGAGAGGAATAAATGAAAAAAAAAGCTTTAATTACTGGAATTAACGGACAAGATGGATCATACCTTGCAGAACATCTTCTTGAAAATGATTTTGAAGTATTTGGTACTTTAAAAAGAAATTCAGTTGTTGAAAATCAAACTTCCAGGTTAGAAAAAATCAATTCTCTTATTAATCTTGAATATGCAGATTTAACAGACATGAGTTCGCTCGCAAGATTAATTCAAACCATATCTCCAGATCACATATATAATTTAGGGGCACAATCTCACGTTAAAATATCATTTGAACAGCCAATTTATACCATTGATACTATTGTGATGGGTACAATTAATTTATTAGAGTCAGTTAGATTATTTGTTCCTGAAGTTAGATTATACCAGGCATCTTCTTCTGAGATGTTTGGAAACTCAATTGATGATGATGGATTTCAAAGAGAAACAACTCCAATGAATCCTGTTAGCCCATACGGATGTGCAAAAACTTTTGGTTATAATATTATTAGGAACTATAGACATTCTTATAATCTATTTCTTTCAAATGGAATTTTGTTTAATCATGAATCTCCAAGAAGAGGGATAAATTTTGTGACTAATAAAGTTGTAAACGAAGCAGTGAAAATTAAACTTGGCCTATCAAAAAAACTATATATTGGCAATCTTAATGCATCTAGAGATTGGGGACATGCTAAAGATTATGTAAAAGCAATGCTTCTAATTTTAAATCATACCGAACCAGACGACTTTGTATGCGCTACCGGTAAATCACATACTGTAGACCAATTAGTAGAATATGTTTTTTCAAAATTAAATATAGATAGAGAAAAACATGTTGAAGTTGATAAGAAATTTTTTAGACCTGAAGAACTTGAACATCTCAAAGGTGATCCAACTAAAGCAAAAAAAATATTAGGCTGGCAACATAGTTATACATTTGAAAGTATGTTGGATGAAATGATTGAATCCAAAATAGAAAAATACTCAAAGTAAAATGAACTTGATTCTTATTCGTCATGGTGAAAGTGAGTGGAATCTATTAAATAAATTCACTGGTTGGCATGATGTATCACTTACTGATAAAGGTAAAAAGGAAGCACATTATTCTGGACAACAATTATTAAAACTTGGCTTAGAAATAAACTGCGTCTATACTTCGCTCTTAAATAGGGCAACTGAAACAACAAGCATTATTGCAAATATTATAAAATTTCCAATTGAAGAAATAAATTATGAATGGCGGCTAAATGAGAGACATTATGGTGCATTACAAGGACTTAATAAATCAGAAATCGCTGCAAAATATGGAGAGGATCAAGTACATCTTTGGAGAAGAAGTTTTGATATACCCCCTCCAAAGGTCGATATAAATGATAAACGCCATCCTATAAATAATGATAAGTTCAAATTTATTGGTAAAGAATTACCTTCTGGAGAAAGTCTAGAAGATGTTATTTATCGAATTAATCCATTTTGGGAAAACTTTGTCGAAAATTTTCTAAAAAAAAATGGTAACTATATAATCATTGCTCACAGTAACTCAATTAGAGCAATAGTAAAGATTTTAGAAAAGTTGTCAAATGAGGATATTGCGCTAGTCAATATTCCTACCGGAGTACCTCTAGTTTATAATTTGACACCTAATTTAGATATTAAAAGTAAAAACTATTTAATCAGTGACGATGAATTAATTAAAAAACAAATGATTATAAAAAATCAAGGAAAAGCGAATTGAAATTAGATTTCTCAAATATCAAGATCTTGCTAATAGGAGATTTTATGATTGATTATTATTTAATGGGAGTCTCTTCAAGAATGTCACCAGAAGCACCGGTGCCAGTATTAAACATAGAAAACGATTATTCCATTCCAGGAGGTGCAGGTAATGTAGCAATGAATTTATCAAAACTTGGAGCTAATGTTGCCTGCTACGGTGTCATTGGGGATGATTTACTTGGTGAAAATTTAATATCTATATTAAAAAGTGAAGGTATAAATGTTGATGGTATCGTTAAAATAAATAATCACCCAACAACTACAAAACAACGTATATACTCCAATGGGAAACAAGTTGTTAGAATTGATAAAGAGAAAATATTAACCTCTTATAAATTTGAAGTAAATAAAATTGATGATTTTCATGCTTGTATATTTTCTGATTACAATAAAGGAGTTGTAAATACAATTAATCTTGATAAAGAAATTATAGTTGTTGATCCTAAGAAAAGTGATTTTTCCGAATATAAGAATGCAAAAATTATTACACCAAATCTTGAAGAATTGCGAAAAGCTTCAAAAATAAAAATTATAGATGATGACTCTGTTGTAAAAGCATGTAAAATATTAATTGATGAAAATAATTTTGAATATATTATTGCTAAAAAAGGAAGTGAAGGCATGACAATCGTTGGAAAAAATAATTTAGTCAAACATATCCCAGCAAATTATATTAAAAATCCCGATGTAACAGGTGCCGGTGACACTGTAATCTCAGCTTTCACTTTAGCATATGCTAAAACTAAAGATATAGTATTCTCTTGCAATTTTGCAAATAATGCTGCTGCTGCAGTTGTAAGTAAAATTGGGACTGCAACTGTTACAATTGATGAGATTAATAATTATATTAATGGAAATGAATAAATCATTAATTAACAAGTTTATCGAAGAGCATTCAGAAACAATCAAAAAATTTGATGAGTTAAAAATTGCACATGCTATTGAATTAATAACTAAAGCTATTGATAATTGTGCAACAATTTTTTGGTGCGGCAATGGTGGAAGTGCATCACAAGCTAATCATTTATCTGCTGAATTGATCGGCGGAATGCATAAAAATAAAATTAATCCATTTAATTCCATATGCTTAAACGTTGATACTGCTTTTTTAACTGCATGGTCAAATGATGATTCATTTGAAAATATTTTTAGTCGACAATTACAAGCAAATGGTAAAAAGGGGGATATTTTAATTGGTCTCTCAACCAGTGGTAATTCTTGTAACATTAATAATGCAGCAGCTCATGCCAAAAAATCTGGTATAAAAGTAATATCTTTAACGGGAAACGATGGTGGAAAGTTAAAAGAAATTTCTGACTTAAACATTAACGTTGATTCTGAAAGCACTCAACGTATTCAAGAAATGCACATTTTAATTGGACATATAATTTGTGATTTGATTGAAAGAAATTATATTTCATAAAGAATTCTTAATCTTATATTTTTTGATTTCATTCCATTTATAAAGAATGATAATGAAAAATTTTCAAAAGATTTTCCGACATTAAATGAATATTTCAAAGTATCATTTATATCTATTCTTTTTGAAAGGAGAATTCTAAATCTATAATTATTTAAATCATTATTGCTAATACCAGCATGAATAACCTTTGATGGATTATTATTAACATTATCAATGAAAGGATTGCCTAAAACATATCCTTTATAACTCCACCCAAGTGTATATTCACTGTGATTATAGTAGTTATCATTAACATAAGGTGGATCTCTATCTTGATTACTTGTATTTATGTATTCCAAGAGAAAATTAAATTTTGTGGATAAATCTTCAAATTCAATTCCCCATAAACCATCAAAGCTATTTTGAAATCTAAGACCGCTGGTATCTTCAAAAAAATGCTGGTAATAAAACTTTAAAACATTAAACTTATTTTTTTTGCGATAATAAAAGTCCCATATACCTAAATGATTACCTAAAGCATTTGCATGTTGCTGCCCTTCAATTTTTTCTCCATCTGCACTTATAATCACTTTCAGAAAATCATTAAATGAACTAGGGAATTTACCGCTCAAATATGTGCTACCAGCCCACATAGCTTCATGAACAAATCCAAAGCCATACTCATAACTTTCATGATTTTTAATTAAATACAAATACTTTTCATGTAAAAATGGTGATTTGTTGTAAATATTATTCTCATCTAAAACAGAATGTGCAAAACCATAAGTAAATTTAAATTTATTGTTGTTCTTGATTTGATATTCACCCAATAATCCAATCTTTGGAATTGGTAAAGCATTTATGCCTATGAGCATTGACCCTGAACTAAGATCATCATTTAAATATGTACTAAAGTCTCTATAATACCTACCAAGTTTTACATTAAACATATCTGATATCAAAAAAGAAATATATGTTTCACCAATAATTGTCTTTTCTTTTGACGAATAAGCAGTAATTGATAACTCATAATTATCAAAAGTATTTTTGTATGATAATGAAATATTAGATTGAGTAAAATTTAAACCATTATTATTGAACCTTGACCACCATTCAGTATTATTATGATCAAATATATCAATTGATATTTTTTTATTCTCATCTGAAAATAGAACAGATAAAAATAGAAAAAATATTAGAAATAATTTCATAAACTAGTTCATTAGAACTGGTTCTACATAAAATTTCCAATCCATAATCTCAACTTGTGCGTGTTTACTTATTTTAAGTGACTTGTAATCAGTGCTTGGCAAAACTCTTATCACCTTGCCGTTTACAAGTAAATCTAACGGCATTACAAAATTACTATTTACGTTATTCCACTTGTAATAAAAATTACTATCAGTTTGATAGTATTCTAATTTTGGTTGATTTGGAGTATAAAAATATTGTTCGGCAAAATACCAATAATCCTCATTAGTTTTTTCGGCAACTTTTTTAAAAAAATCTTCAGTATTGGCAAAGCCCTTGGCATTTTCAGTCATAAATTCTCTTAGAATTTGAAACCAAGTTTCATCATTATTTATTGCACTTCTTAAAGTATGCATTATCCATGCACCCTTCATATATGTGTCACCATGGAGGGCCCAATGATTTTCATTTTCTCTACCAACAATAGGTATTTCATTGATAATTCTATTTTTAAGAGTATTCAAATAATGAACTCCAACTTCATAACTGTTAAACTTATCTTCAAAATATATTGCTTCTGAATAGACCTGTAATCCTTCATGAATCCAAATATGTGTTGGATCTGATGCAGTAACACTATTCCCAAACCATTCATGGCCTGTCTCATGAATAATGAGTGGATCTATTACGCCATACATTGGCCAGCTTTTGCTTCTAACTCCATTGTAAATACTGAATCCATTTCCATAAGTTACTGCAGATTGATGCTCCATACCTAAGTATGGTACTTCAATTAGCTTATAACCATCTTCATACCATTGATAATCACCAAAGTATTTTTCATAGAACCTTATAACTTCTTTTGACTGTGTAAAATAATTTGAAGCAAGCTCTTTATTATAATCCAGCACATAATGATTCATTTTATAAGTGGTATTATCTTTAATAAAAGTATCTTGAACTGCAACGTAATTTCCAATTTGTACTGAAATATTGTAATTATTAATTGGATTACTTACAAACCATTCATATGTCGATTTATCATCATTAATATTAATACTTCTTAATTTACCATTACCAACTGCCACCATATTTGATGGAACTGTATATGCCATTCTTACACTATCACCCTCTGCAGTAATATGATCTTTATTGGGCCACCAGATTCTTGCGCCTTCACCTTCACAAGATACAGCAATCCAATCACGTCCTTCTTTATCTTTAGACCA
>MDTD01078425.1_pt1 | contig 10233 bp, 4 predicted proteins | sample 811221 | NCBI WGS metagenome assembly MDTD01 (sample SAMN05326646, study PRJNA326480) | marine metagenome | isolation source: seawater | place: Pacific Ocean: South West | collected 2011
TACCTAATTTAGCAGCTCTAGCATCAGAATATACAGCATCTTTAGATACACCTTTGTTTTCTTCAAGTATTTTATTAAACTCTTCGCTTAAAGGAATAGAAGCTAATGCTGTAGATCCGCCTCTTTCATTAATATTATAAAGTTGCCCAATGGTAAATGTACCATCGGTTAAACTGTTCATAGGAATACCACCTAATCCGTATATTATTTTATTAGCATATCTTTGAGGCCATATACCATTTACAAAATCCCAACCAGGCCCCATAGAGTTACCTAGCTTTCCTTTAGTTATTATTTTATCATAAAAATTATCTAATGCACCTACTTCATAATTTTTAACTACAGGATAAAATATATCTTCAAATTTAACACCATCCATACCTGCTTTTAATAATACAAATCTAACATTATTTGCCTGCATAGCATGCTCCCATCTATATGTTACAAATTTTTCTCCATCTAAAGCTCCTCTTGGATTAATAGAATAAAAACTAACTTTAGCACCTAGTCTCATCCAATTAGCAGTACCCTCACCGGTTTGACTTAATCTTTCAAAAGCAGGTGCAAGGCTAGGATCAGCATTTAAAAGGTTTATTATAGGTCGCCATGTTTGTTCAAACATTGCAGAATTTATAGCATTAAACTCATCTTTTTTATCCCAATTTTTTATAACTTCTTTTTCTATTTTTCCAAAAACTTTATTATAATCTCGAAATTTAAAATCTTTAGCAGGACCTGTAAATTCAGCAAAATCATTTTTTCTTTTTAATAATTTTTTATATCTTTTTTCAAATAAAAGAACATTTTCTACATATTGTTGTTGCTTAGGGTTACCGCTTTCTTTAATTTTTTTAACAACAGCCTGATCAATTTTTTTATTTTTTAAAAGTCCTCTAACTTTTGCTTCTTGAGAGCTATCTACTCTAAAAGCTCGAGGTCCGGGTCTTAATAAAGTTCTATCTAAAAATAGTATAGGTATTTTTAAAGTTGGATCCGTTTTACCTAAATCTAAAGCTTTCTCTAACATGTCAAACATCCTATCTATGTCTTTCGTGTTATTAAATTTTATTTTTCCACCTTGATTTTTAAATAAAGCATCTGGAACCTTTCGAGCTGGTGTAGTACTATTTATATCATAACCAGGTAAAAATTCTTCTAAAATTGTAGATATTGGTTTACCTTTTCCGTCAAGTATAGGCATACTTGCTAAAGATACTTTGTTTTCTTTTTTAAATTCTTCTGCTAATTCAGGATTCTTTTCAATTATTTTAACCCTAGCATCATTCGCAACTTCAGAAACTAAAGCCCTAATTAATGCAACATTTTTTCTATCTGATCTAGTACTAGGTTTTAAAGATGGGTCAGTAAAAAAGTTATATACATCGTCTTTAGTAAAGCCATTATCAATCCAATTTTCTAATGTTTCTCTAGTATCTTGTTGGCTAGGCTTTTTTAATTGTTCAATGTTTGTATTATTAAGGTAAGCATTACCTACACTTTCCCAATTTTTATCTATAAAAGATTTAAATTTATTTTTATCCTTTGTAACTTTTAATAAATCAGTTTTTAAATCTTTTTGTATTTGATTTTTTATTAATTCATCACTAGCTTTTCTTACAGCTCTTGCTTTATCTTTTATAGTTGCAGTTTTAGGAAGCGCTTTAACAGCTTTACTAGAAGCCAATACTCCCACTTCTGCTGTACGATCAGCAGTTTTTATTATTGCATCAGGTAATTCTAAATTTACTTGTCTTTTTTCTTCAACAGTTTCTTCAGCTTTTACCTGCTTTGCTTCTGGTTTATCAATTCTATCCTGAACTTTAACCTTTTCACTTTCTTTAAATAAATCTTTTCTAGCATCTAACTTACCAAATCTTGTATTAGCAAATATAAATTCACCAAAACCTTCAATACCAACTTTAGTTCCATCTGCTCTTGTTTGCTCAGGGTCAAATTTAACTAAACGTTCAGTTACATTGTCAATAATTCTATTTGCTTCTTCTTGACTTTCAGATCTACTTCTAATATAATTATTAATTACTTTATCTCTTTGTGTTAAAGATTCATATATAGGATTAAATACTTTAGGGCTTTGAAAATCCTGTTTAGTTTTTACTGTATTAGGAATTAAATTATTTATTTCTTCTAAAACACTTTTAGATGCTGGTATAGAAGCTAATGCTTTTAATTGTTGTTGTAATTCTTCTCTTCTAGCTCTACTATCCTCTGTTATATTAAAGTTAGCTTCTAATTCATCTATTGCTTGAAGTTCATTATATATTTCTTCTATATTTGTAGGAATACTAGGGGAAATTGTTTCACCACTAACTCCTGCTTTTCTTTCTTCAAAAGTAGATTTTTTATTAAAATTATTAAATTTTTTAATAAATTGAACAAAATTAGTACTGTTAAAATTATTTAAATTTATAGAATTATCTGTTTTTTTTCTAAAAAGATTTTTAGTAAAATCCGCAACACTTCTAAGCTTCGTGCCTTGTTCTAAACTTATATTGTTTAAATTTATAATTTGATAAGCATCAGACAATCCTATTAAAAATTCTTCTTTTAATGCTTTACCCTTAGTTCCTTTTTCTTCATATTGTTTTTCTCTTGCATTAGCAAATGCTAGAGCTTTTTGAAATTCTGGATCTGGGTTATCTTGTTTTTTAATTTGTTCAATAAGACTATCTAATTCTGCTTCAGTAAAAGAATCAAATATTAAATGGAGACCTTCATGATGAACAGAATTAGCTCCTGTTAAATCACCCTTATCCATATTTCTTTTAACATTTTCTTTTACAATTATAGCTTCATTGCCTATTTTTACAGCATTATTTACTCCTGCTAATAAATTTACAATGTTTTTATCTGTAATTTTTCCTTTTTTATCAACTTTTACTTTACCTTCTTTAACTAATTTATCAATATATTTTTTTGCTTGATTTAAAGTATTAAAACTAGTAGCTTTTTTACCTTTAAATACTCCTTCTTCTTGAGAATTTATAAAATCAATTAAGTTAGCCCCATCTTTTTCATAAAAATCCATGCCAACTTCCGTGGCTATTGATATATTTTGCTTTAGTATTTTATCTTCTAATTTTTTTCTATTTAATAAAAGATCAACATTGGCACCTTTATCACCACCCTCTTCCTCAATTTTTTTATTTAATTCAATAAGCTTTTTTTCATTATTTATTAATGGCCTTAATAAATTAAAAACTTTCTTTTTTCTTTTTCCGCTTAAATTTTTATATTTACTATTATTAATTATTTCTTTAATAGAATCTAGTTGTTCCATTGAAGACTCTTCGCTTACTTCTTCTTGCTGTAATTGTTTATCTCTTTGTTCTTCATTAATTTTACCTTGTCCAAAATTTTCTAAAATTTTATTTTTTCTTGCGTTATGTTTTTTTCTAACATTTTTTACTAACTCATTTCTTATAAATTGAGCACTTTCAGGATCCATAGCAGCTATTTGTGCTACTAGTTCTCTTTTGGTTGTAGCAATAACTTTCCCGCCTAAAGCTACAGGCCCCGGTACAATAAATGATTGTGCTGCTGTTTCTAAAAATTCTTTTTTATTTTCTAAAATAAAGTCTGTATAATCTTTAAATTCTTCAAAAGTGCCTGGGTTTACAGCTTCTTCAACACCTGTTAAACTAGTAAGAGTCTGACCTGTTTCAGTAACAACTTCACCTAATCCTGGCGCTACAACACTTGTACCAATACCTTTACCTAAGCTTTTTAATGTTTTAAGTACATCACCTTTTAAAGCATTTCTAGCAAAATTTTTAGGAATCATTTTAGCACCACCTAATGTAATAAAATTAGAAACTAAATCTAATCCCATATTTTTTGCACCAATTGAAACTGCTTTATCAATTTCACCTTCGCCTGCTTCAACTATTTCAAGCATAGCTTCCGCCCTTTTTTCAAGTGGAAGTTTTTGGAATTCAGCATCTGAAATATCCATTTTTTTAGCAGCTTTTCTAGCGGCTATATCCATTGCCGCTTGTCCTCCTTCTTGTGCAAAAGTGGAATAAGAGCCTGTAAATATAGCAGCAATCATTTGAGGAATTTGTGCACCTAATACTCTAGGTAATGCATTTTGGTCCATTAACTCGCTAAAGTTTTTTAAAGAATTATCTTCATTAAAAAATTCTACACTTTCAACTTCAGCCATTTTTTCTTGATATTCCTGGCTTTTAATAATACTTCCTAAAATTGATTTTCTTTTTTTAGCAATATCTGTTAAAATTGTTTTTTTTCTTTCTCCCAATGTTGAAGTTTTTTGACCCACTTGATAACCTTTTCTTTGGGAATAAAAACCACCATAATAAACTTTAGTATCATCAGGTTTACCTAATTCAATTAATCTATTTAATTGTTCCTGTTCTTTTTTTAATTCGTCTAATTGCATTACACCCCCTTTATACTGTTGATCAACAGCAGCTTTTGGAAAATTATTTATAAAGGTATTTAATAAATTTTCATATGCAGTATTTTTTTCAGCAGAAATAGTACCAAATATTGGAACCTCAAATTCTGTTTGATTTTCAGGCTCTTTTTTTTCAAGAGATTTTCTTACCTGAGAAGCAGAATTTGGATTATTTTTTAAATATTCATAATATTTTTCACTAGGGGCAAAACCATTATTGAGCTTATCTTCATTTTTTTTAATATAATCTATATCACTTATTTCAGGTGTAGTTACTTCAGGTGTGGTTGTTTCAGGCTGTATTTGCTCTTCACCTCCCGATGTTGTTATACCTGCTTTTTGAATATATTCTTCAACACTTAAATTACTTCGTTGAGCAGCACTTTGTATACCGGCAAGAGAAACTTCTCTTCCGTCAGGTAAAAAATATTTTATCATTTAAAAAACTTTTAAATCTATATCAGCTTCTTTTTTATAAGCATCTTCATCAAGATTTGTAACATCAAAGATTAACTCTCCAGTTCTAGATTTTGGAGTATTTCTAAGAAGGAATCTATCAAATTTTTGTGTAAATAAATTTTTCTTTGGAGTAGAACCAATCAATTTACCTGCATGGAAAACATTATATTTGCCAGTTGCTATAGTTGTAGGGTGCTCTTTTTCAAGTTCTTTAAGATCTTTTTCTCTAGTTTCCATATCCATACCTTCTATACTTTTCAGTCTAGACTTACCTGCAGCAGTTTTATACCAAGGGTTTTCTATTACTTCTTCTTCAAAAGTAACATCCTCTTCACCATATTTTTTTCTTAAATATTCTATTTGAGCATTTTCGTCTCTATCAAATACTGTTTTATTAACAAATCCGCTTCTTGGATCTCCAACATTTAATGTTTTTTCTTCGCCTTTCCATGAATTAAACCCTTTTCTTATGTTAAGTAATTTATTTTGGAATGCACTAAAAGTATTTTTATTTTTTGCTGCTTCTTCAAGAGTGTTAATATCACTTTGTATTTTAAGCTCATCACGTTTTTCTTTTTGAGCTACATTATTTAGTTGTTTAATTTTTTCAGTTAAATCAAAATTATATTGATTTATAGAGCTGTCTATATATTGGTTTCTTAATCCTTCTTTTACTTCTTCTAATTTATTTAATCTGATTAATTCTTTTAAATCACCCTCGGTATTCATCTCCTCAAATTTTGCCTTTAAAGTAGGATCTTGTATTTTCATGCTATCAATTACATCTTGCACTACCTTTTGAGAACTTAAATAATTGCCCTTACCACCGTCCATAATATATTGAGCAACTTGTTGTACTGGATCACCCTCACCCAAGCCTTCCATGTACTCATCAAAATTATTACCAAACTGATCCTTCATATTATTATATTGTGCAGGATCACTTGGATCAATTTTAAGTTGTGATCCACCTGGATCTTGTAAACCTGCTAATAATTGGGCTTTAGTCGTACCATTAGCTATACTATTTTGTATTTTAGCAGTAAGCATGCTATCTGTATTTGCCTTTTTAAACTTAGATACCTCTTCTTTTGGTTGGTATCTGACAACAGACATTCTTTCAATTTCTGATAAAGGCACTTGTACTTTGCCTTTTATATCATCGTTAGGGTCATCCCACTCACCTGTTATAACTATTTCGCCAGCTTCTGTAGTTTTATATTGAAGTTTAGCGGAACCATTAGCTACCGCTGCCCACCAAGATTCAACTTTTGGATCATTAGTATTTGATAATGTTCCAGCTGCTTCACCTTCTAAATATTTTTCAGCATTTACCCGTATAGTTTCTTCGGCAGCTTTATACATAGGGATTTGCTGAAATAGAAGTGACATACCTTTTCTATAGTCTTTACCTGTTATTTCACCCGCTTCTTTTGCTTCAAATAGTTTATTAGCTTTATCAGTAAGCATAGTAGATACTTCAGCTCTAGCTGCGTTAATACCGTCTATATTTTTAGTAGGAGGAAAGATTAATCCTTGCTCTTGCTCTTTATATAGGTTATATCTTGTAGCAGCTCTAGTTTCTTCTAATTGTCTACGGGCTTCTATATCTCTTTTTTCTCTAGCTGCTATTTGCATGTTTCTAGCCACCTGCTGCCCTTGTTGCATACCTAATTGTACACCTCTGTTAAGAGCTTCTATTTCTTCTGTGCCAGTAGGCCCAAATCTTGTTGTAATTGTAGGATCAAATGACCCAAATCCTCTTGGTATTGTCATATTTATAATTTAATTTTATCATTCGCCCTTCATTGGGAGTCTACTAGCTATTGCTGATCCTGCTCCAGATGCTGCTTGTGATAAACCTTCAAGTAACATTCCTCTTTGTCTTTCATTAGCAGCTGTTGCTTGTGCAGCTTCAGCTTGTCGCTGTCCCATCATAGCAGCAAGTCTATTATATTGGAACTGTTGAACACTCATATCACCCTGTCTTGCGAGTTGATCTGCATTAAATGATGTTTTTGCTGCAAATTCATCTGCTCTATTGGCTGCCTGTGCATTAGCTAAATTTAATTGATTCATAGCACCATATTCAGCTCTTGCAAATTGATTTAAAGCATTTGTATTAAACTGATTCATTTGAGCTTCAGTTTGGAAATTTTGAAGAGCAAATTGATTAGCAGCTTGAGCATTAAATCTTTCAGCATTATTTAAAGCACCTGCTTCAAAAGCCGCAGCTTGATTAGCCGCATTTGCACTAAATTGTCTAGCTGTATTTACTGCAGCAACATTAAATTGTTGTTGACCTAAATCAAATTGTGAAGCTAAATTTTGTTGAGCTAATTGTTCTCTTTGAAGTTGCATTTCTCCTTGTGCTCTTCTAACTTCATTTTCTTTTACTTGTTTATCTATATCGGCTGCAATACCCGCTTTTGATTTAGCAGCCTGTGCGGCAAGAGCTGTAGCACCACCTGCACCTGTACCTGCTTGAGCTGCAAGATCTAAAGTACCCGCTAGTGCTTGATCTGCTTCTGCAGCTTGCATTTCAGCAGCGGCTGTAGATACTTGCATATTAGCCATTTCATTAGTAAGACCAGTATCTTCACCTCTTAAAAGACCAGCAACATTTGTTTGGTCAGCAGTATAGCCTTGAGCTTGATAACCAACAGCTTGCATAGATCTAGGATTACCTAATTGGGGTAATCCCATTTGTGCAGCACTAGCTAACTCAGCAGCATCTGCCGGGGTTGGTTGATAACTGGTGCCTTCCATACCTTTAAAAGCATTGTTAAATTTAAAGTTCATAACTTTTCTTTCCATTGCTTTTTGAGCTCTTTGAGCTTTTTTCATAGCTCTTCTTTTACGTTTTCTACCAAATAATGATCCTATACCTTTTATAAGGCCACCAGCGGCTCCAGCAATACCTGCTGCTAATAATGCTGACCCATAAATTAAATTAGGTTCATTTGTTATTTCTATAATTGTCATAGTCTTTTTTTGTTAAACAATAATTATATTCTTCTAATTTATCCAAATTTTTATATTCAAATGGGTTTTTAAATACATTTTGAAATATGCTATCTTCATGAGCATAAATTACTCTTTGTGTACCTGCTTTTGAAAAACCTATATAAGGTGCCTCATAATCTATTTTACCGTTAGAAGTAGCTACTGTTATATAACCTTCTAATAAAAACCAAGCATGATCTCTTTTGTGAATAGCACCTACTATATAAGCTTCTTTTTTTAAAAGCATTCTACGTAAATATATACCAGGAGCAAATTCGTGTTGTATTTTAGCAATATGCTTACCATCTCTTACTAATTTTCCATTATTATGAACAATATTATTATTTTTAGATGAATACATGCTATTTAATAATGTACTTACCTTTTTATGAAAAGGATTTGATAGTTTATTTTTAATTAATTTAATTAGATTCATATTATTTATTTAATTACTTGAATTTACTGCTTCAGAATTTATTGCAAAAAGTTCAGCTTTTTCATTAGCATTTGCAGCCGGTAATTTAATTCTAACTTTCATAAAAATACCTTTTACACCAGATACAAGTTTGGTAGAATCGGCAACAACAGAACCACTTTGTAACTTATATGTTGTTTCTTGTGAAACTATTGGTGCAAAATATTTACCTTCTTTTTCCTTAAATGGAAATGTTATTATTGTACTCATTATCCGTTTTGTGTTATATTTATTGTATGATTACTAACACCTGTAACTCTTGTATTTAATTTTTGAATTACAACTGTACCTGTTCTAGAACTACCGGTTGTATTATCAGCAACATTAATTGTAAAAGGATAGTTACCTCCGTATATATTAATATTATCTGGATCAACAATAACTGCTTGAGATGTAGTTGGATTTACAGCTACGCCTTGAGCTGTTGCTGCTGCTAAATATATCCAATCTTGATTAGGTGTTGCTTGTACAACTATATTAGCTTTTTCAGAGGCTACATCACCTATTACTAAATTACTATTGCCACTTGCACTAAAAGTATGTGAGCTAGCTATACTGCCCATAGCAGCAGTAACTTCACCACTACCTGTTATAGTTGCAGTAGCTGTAGTATTTTCATATATTTTAGGAAGTACAATTTGTGCTTCATAATAATCTTGCGTATAACTAGTAGCAAATGTTGTTGTTTCTGTTATAGCTGTATCTTCTACATTATATGTAACAGCATAAGAGCTTGGCAGCATAACTTTTGTTGTACCTGTTACGTTTATACGCAATGTTGCAGTTCTTTGACTACTGGCAACATAAGGACTTATAGTATAAGCATTTCCAACTGAAGTTCCAGCAGGTGTTGTTAATGTACCAACTGAAGGGCTAGCCCAAGTAAGTGTATATAATTGAGTAGCACTTCCTGAAAAAGTCATATTTTCATTAGTAGGATTAGTAGGCATTGTAACTGGAACATTATATGTTATTTGATTAGTTTGCCTTGTATATGCAAGAGGAGTAGTTATAATATTACCACCCATACCTGAGTGATTTACACAATAATAATATAATGGGCTAGGTGTAGATGAGCTTACAACTATTTGAGTATAAGAACCGGCTTGTCCAGCTGTGCCTACAACTGTTACTCCATTAGTATATGCAACACCACCTCCGTGAGTACCATTAGGAGTAATACTAAATCTTAATCCATGACCACCCCCTCCTGCATTAGAAATATCAGATTGATCAAATTTATATGTTTTCCCAATAGTAAGTGCAATACTATCTTGTCTTATACCATCTAATACATATTTATTACTACCACTATAATTTATAACCTGTATATTTATAGTTTCAGTACCTGATATAGCTGATGCATTAAATGAAGGTAATCCACTTATTCCTACAGCAATATTATATGGGTTTATAAAATGTGTACTTGTAGGAGCAACAACTATATCTTGTGATGTAGCACCTGTAGTTAATTCAACAAGTGTAGGGCTAACTGCTGCATCTGAAACAGAATCTCCTACGCTAATACTAAGAAGAGCAACAGTAAATGCAAGTGATGCCCCTATCCCACCAACAGCTAATTCTAAAGTTTGATTAGATGTACCAACAGTATAAGATATATTAAATACTAATTTCCCATCAACTATAGCACTAGGATTAGTTATATTAACAGTTTGTGAACCAGAATATGTTAATGTAACATCATTTACAGAATTAAATTTAAAATCTGCGTTTTTAGGTTCTACAAATATAGCCCAAGTAATAGTTTCTCCTTGTTTTGCTTTTGCTTTTCTTTCTCCTGTTATTAAAGTGTTTGCACCAACAGTTGAATTTGCTCTTGTTATTTGTAAAGATA
>MDTD01117332.1_pt1 | contig 10233 bp, 7 predicted proteins | sample 811221 | NCBI WGS metagenome assembly MDTD01 (sample SAMN05326646, study PRJNA326480) | marine metagenome | isolation source: seawater | place: Pacific Ocean: South West | collected 2011
ACGCTGTTCCAGATCTGGATCATTCCCGATCGGCAGGGTGAGCAGCCCGGCTGGGGCCAGCGCACCTTTCCCAAGGCCACGCGCGAAGGCGGCTTCGAAGTGCTCGCCAGCGGCGATGCCGAAGCGGATGATGCGCTGCCGATCCGGACCGATGCGAAGGTCGCCGCGGCGACGCTGGCGAAAGGCCAGAGCGCGGTCTGGACCACTTCGGGCGAACGCCACCAGTATCTGGTCGCGCCCAAGGGTCGGGTCACGGTCAATGGCCGGGAAGCGCAGCCGCGCGACGGGATTGCCGTGACTGGTGAGAGCGAAATCGTGGTCGAAGCGCTCGACGACGCCGAAATCGTGCTGGTCGACGCGCGCTAGGCGCTGGGGGCGAGATGGCGGAGCGATCGCTCCAGCATCAACAGCTGCCACAGCACCCGGCCATGGTCGCTGCGTCCGGAAATATGGTCGTCCGCGAGGCGTGACAGCGCCTTGCGGGCGAACCATCCGCTCCCGGTAAGCAGTTCGCTCGCGGCGACCGCCCTCGCCTCGCCCGCCAGCGGACCGCGGAACCACTCCGCCAGCGGGGTCACGAAGCCCTGTTTGCGGCGATAGAGGATGTCTTCGGGCAGATACCGCTCCATCGTGTGCTTCAGCAGCCATTTGCCAGTGGTGCCGCGCAGGCGCTGGCGCTGCGGCAGCCGCGCCGCGAACTCGATCAAGCGATGATCCAGCAGCGGCTCGCGCGTCTCCAGTCCCGCCGCCATGCTTGTCCGATCGGTCTTGGTCAGGATGTCGCCCGGCAACCAGAACTTGAGATCGGCATATTGCGCCCGGTCGAGCCCGCTGCGCGAGGGAGCATCGCGCATCGTTTCCTCGAAAGACTGTTCGGCGCGGTACTCCCCGCGTTCGCGGAGCATGGTATCGCCATACAGCGCCTTGCGCTGCTCGGGCGCCAGAATGGCGAGCGCGCGCGCGTAGCCGGCCTCGCCCCCGGCCGAAAGCGCCAGCAAAGTGGACTTGGCGCGCAGCGGTCGCGGGGCCCAGTCGGCCTTGGGCCACACCTTCCCCAGCGAACCGAACAGCGGCTGGCGCAAGGCGCTGGGCAGCACCGAGCGTGCCTGTTCCTCGCGCGCATGGAACATCTGCCGGCGGTACCCGGCGAACGCCTCGTCGGCCCCGTCGCCCGACAGCGCCACGGTGACATGCTCCCGCGCCAGCTGGCATACGCGCAAGGTCGGCAGCGCGCTGGCGTCGGCGAAGGGTTCGTCGAAGATTGCCGCGATGCTGTCGATCGCATCGAACTGGTCGGCCGATACGATGCGTTCGTGGTGATCGGTGGCGAACAACTCGGCCACCTGCCGCGCGTATCGGGTCTCATCCACGCTTTCGACATCGAAACCGATCGAGCAGGTGGTCACGGGGCTGTTGCTGGCCTCGCTCATCAGCGCGACGACCGACGAGCTGTCGACACCGCCCGACAGGAATGCCCCCAACGGCACGTCGGCGACCATCCGGCTGCCCACGCCTTCGCGCATGCGGTGCAGCAGCTGCGCCGACAGGTCGCGCGTGCCGCCCTTTTCACGCTCGGCGAAGGACACGTCCCACCACTGCCGCTGCGGCTCCGGCGTACGCCCATGTTCGAGCAGCAGGAAATGGCCCGCAGCGAGCTTCTCGACGCCTTTCAGGACGCTGCGGTGATCGGGGACATAGCCCCAGGTCATGTAATCCTCGATCGCCAGCGGATCGATCGTGCGGCGCAGCAGCGGATGGGCAAGCAGGCCCTTGAGCTCGCTCGCGAAGGCCAGCGCCCCGCCTTCGAGCCGCGCGAGATAAAGCGGTTTGACCCCCAGCCGGTCGCGCGCGAGGAACAGCTGGCGCCGGTCGCAGTCATAGAGCGCGAAGACGAACATTCCCTCAAGGCGGTGGAGGCAATCGGGGCCCCATTTCCGCCAAGCGGCAAGAATGACCTCGGTATCGCCATCGGTATGGAACTGCGCGCCGTCCTGGATCAGTTCGCGCCGCAGTTCGCGGTAATTGTAGATCTCGCCATTGAAGACGATAACCGCGCGCCCCTCGGCGGAATGCATCGGCTGCGGCGAACCTTCGAGGTCGATGACCGACAGCCGGCGATGTCCCAGCCCCACTCCGGGCGCGGTCCATACCCCGCTGCCGTCGGGTCCGCGATGCGCAAGCGCATCGGCCATCCGTTCGACCCGCCTGGGATCGACCGGCTTGACCGTTTCGTAATGGAAAATCCCCGCGATGCCGCACATGCGGGGCTGCCTAGACCAGCCGCGCGGCGACGGCAAAGCATCCTGCGGCAAGCAGGATCGCGGCAAGGACGAGATTGCGGTCTGCGCCCGGCCCTTCCCACCGCGCGACATGCGGCAGCGCGGCGATCCCGGCGGCGGTCCAGCCAGCCTCTTCGGGTTCGCGCTCGAACCAGCGCCAGGCCACCCCCAGCACCAGCGCCAGCACCAGCGCGAAGAAGAACCAGCCGTAAACGATATGGTCGAACCCGCCAGCGGCTTCGGCGCCGACATATTGCGCAAGGAAGATCGTCGCCCAGGCGCGGATGCCATTGGCGATGATCGGAACGACGACACAGGCGATCAGGAACCACGCCCTGCGGTTCCAGCTGGCGAAACAGGTATGCGCGACCAGCAGCCCCAATGCGAGCATGGCGACGAGGAACTTCACGCCCGAGCATTCCTCGGCGACGATGAACAAGCCCGCGGGCGTATCGATGAGAATGCCGCTCGCCACCGTTTCGATACCGCTCCACCGGGTCAGCGCGGTGGCGATTTCTGCAGTGACCATCTGCAACGGAGGAATGATCTCGTCGCCGAACGGCACCAGCACGAAGGCATAGGCAAGCGGAAAGCCCAGCACGAGCCCGGCGCGCAGGCCCCACAGCGCCAGCACGGCGCCTTGCAATGCCATCACCGCTCCGCCCTGCGCGATGGTGTTGATCGCGATCTCGCGGCCCACGAACCAGACGGCGAGGCCCAGCACCAGCCATGCGAGCCCGGGCCACCAGCCCCGCAGCCCGGCCCGCGCCAGTTCGTCGCGCCGGATCCACCCAAGCCACGCAATGATCGGCGGAACCAGCAGGATATGGCTGTAGGTGTCGATGTTCCACCACTGATGCGCCATCGCGCGCCATTCCGCGAATGTCAGCGCCACCAGCACGAGCGCGGCGAGCGCCAGCATGGCCCCGGGTATGGCGAACGCGCCCCTGCGCGTGGCAGCTGCGGCCGGACTACGGAGCATCGTGCGGCGCGCCCGCGCAGGCCAGGATTTCGCTCAATGCCCGTTCCACGCTTTCCCAGCTCATCTCGTCGATCACGAACTTGCGGGCCGCCTGTCCCATCGCCTCGGCCCGGGGCGGATCGCCCAGCAGGCCGGTGATCCGGGCGAGCATCGCTGCGCCGTCGGCAGGAGCAATTGCGAAATGGCATCCGTCCCGTGCCTCTATGCCGGTCGCGGCCCCCGGCGTCAGCACCACCGGGCGCGCCATTGCCATCGCCTCGAGCACCTTGTTCTGTACCCCCCGCGCGATCAGCAGCGGCGCGACGACGAGGTCGGCCGATTTAAGGAAGGGTCGCACGTCGGGAACTTCGCCCCATACCCGGACGCCGTTTTCGCCATGCCGTCTGGTCAGCGCGGGCACCGGGGCGCGGCCGACGACATGCAACCGCGCACGGCTGTAGACACGGCGCAGATCGAGCATGACGTTGTCGATCAGCCACTGGGCCGCCGCGACATTGGGAGCGTAGTCCATCTGCCCGGTGAACACGAGCTGCGGATCCTCGCCCTCGTCGAGATCCTGCTGCCGGGCGACGGTTTGCGGATCGAATATCTGCGCGTCGATGCCGTTGCCAAGGGCCAGGCAGGTGGCTGCGCCGGGATCGACCAGCCGCGACGTGAACAGTTCCACCTCGTGCCCGCTGATGAGCAGCACCCGGTCGGCGCGCGCGGCAATGCGTTCCTCTTCGCGCGCGAGCAGCCGGCCCTCGCGCCGGTTGAGCCAGACGCGCCGCCCGGCATCGGCATAGGCTTCGAACTTCGCGCTATCGACATCGCAGAGGTCGACGATCACCCGTCCGGTGAAGCTGTCGGGCACATATTGGGCCATCTGTCCCGAAAAGACGAAGATCGTCTCGATCCGGTGATTGCCCAGCGTCTTGGCGACATAGCGGTGCATCGCGGCATCGTCGAATGCGGTGAGGCTGACCGGCCTTCGTTTCAGCACTGCCTCGGCCCCGGCGAGCGACAGCGGTTTTTTGCGTTCGATCAGCGCATGGGTGCGCGCCAGCGCGGCGAGCGCCGATTTCTGCGCCAGGTCCGTCTCGGTCTCGCCGAAGGTGCCGACATGGACCGGCCCGCGCTTAACCAATGCCCGCAGCAGATGGTGCGAACGGATCTTGTCCCCGCGGTCGGGCGGGAACGGCACGCGGTGCGCCAGGAACAGTGTTTCGCCCATGCTAGCCGAGCCCGCGGGCGATCCACGGCCCCAGGCGGTTCGCCACCGGCAAGGGGAGCCGCTTCCACAGCGCGATCTTCGCCGAATAGCCGGCATCGGTCGGATCGATATTGCGCGGCGCGGTGCCCGGCGGCGACCATTCGTAATAGGTCAGCGGCGCGGGCGTGAAGCCCCAGTTCTTCTTGAACGCATAGGGCCCGCTGCCGGTTTTCGAGCGGCCGAAATCGAACCTCGTGCACCCACGCCGCCGGGCGTGGGTCATCAGTTCGTAATACATGCGCTCGTTTGCCCTCAGTCCGCGCGCGCTCCATGTGCCGCCGCCCCAGAAGGGCATCACTGTTCCCCGGTGATAGAGCGAGAGCACACTGGCCACGGGAAGTTCCCCCTGACGGACGGTAAGGATATCGGCGTCGTCGCCAAACGAATCGAGCACAGCATCGAACAGTGTCCGCGGAAACACGGGCGTGCCGAGGTTGCGGACGCTCTGTGCATAGACCGCATAATGCGCGGCGCGTTCGGTCTCGGCGGTGCCGGTGGTAACCGTTAGATCGTGCTTGAGGCCCTTGCGTACCTCGGCGCGCGCCTTGCGCGGAATGGCCAGCAGCTGCGCCTCGTCATCGGCCGCCAGCTCGGCGGCGAAATTGGCGTGCTTGCCGCATATCGTGGTCCAGTCCGCCGGCGCGCTTCCCCCGCGCAGTTCGACGCTGGCCGCGCTAAGGCGGCCGGCCAGTTCCTCTGCCGCGCGGCACAAGCGTCGTGCATCGTCGTCCCGCGCTGCCAGCACGCCGCCACCGACCCCGAAGCCACTGGAAACGAGCGCGCGGCCGAACAGCGGTGAATGCACGTCGCTGAGTGGAAGCCAGCCCGCCAGGCGGCCTCCGCGTTCGGCGATCAGGCCGCGCGCGCTGTTGCCCGTGCCGTGCGCGATGGCCTGCAGCCACAACGGACGATGGAAGACCTCCCCCTCATTCGCCGCGACGAATGCCTCGATCGCTTCCGCTTCGCCCCGATCGGCAAGGTCTGCCTCGCGTATGACGGGAGTGTGCACCATCGGGGCGTTCATGCCGCCCAGTCCAGGCTCCGCGGCTGTTCGCGCGCGGCCAGCGCGTCCATGCGCCCCCATTCGAAATCGCCCAGCAGGCCGGACAGCTTGCCCGCCATTTTGGACAGATTGGTATAGTGGCGCAGTCGCGATCGCAGCGGCGCGCCCGCTACGCGTGGTTGCCCGGGATCGATTTCCCACGGGTGGAAATAGAACACCGCGGGGTGTCCTTCGCGGTTCACCTGCCGGATCGCCCAGCGGCTGAATCCATAGGGCAGGACACGGAAAAAGCCGCCGCCGCCCGCCGCCAGACGTTTCCCGCGCAGCATTGCGGTCGTCACCGGGATTTCGACGAGATCGCTTCCGGAAACCGGCGCGAAGGCAAAACGCGGCGCCTCGGGCCAGCCATAATGGTCGTGGACCACCGGTGCGACCGATGACGAATAGGCATAGCCGTGTTCCGCCAGCACGTCATGCGCCCACGCATTGCGCGAATCGATCGAGAAGCTCGGCGCCCGGTATCCGGTGATCGCCTGCCCGCCCGCATCCTCCAGAATGGCGCGGGCGCGCATGAGGTCGGCGGCGAATTCATCACGGGTGAGCGTGAAGACGCGCGTGTGGTCATAGCCATGGCTGGCAAGTTCGTGCCCGCGATCGACGATGGCGCGCATTGCGGCGGGGTTGCGTTCGGCGACCCACCCCAGCGTGAAGAAGGTCGCCTTGACCCCGGCTTCATCGAACAGGTCGAGGATGCGCGCGACATTGTCGCCCACGCGCAGTTCGAGCGCGTCCCAGTCGCTGCGCGCGATGGTGTTCTCGAACGCGCCGACCTGGAACCAGTCTTCCACATCGACCGACAGGCCGTTGACGACGGTAGTCTCGTTCAACGCACCCTCCCCGGCATCACGCTGCGGCGCGCGAACCCTGCGATTCGAAATAGTCGATCATCATCGCGAGCACATGGCGCAGCGAGCGTTCCTGCTCGTCGAGGCGCGCCTCGATGGCCGCGAGGCGCTCGCCGGTGTCACCAGACGCTTCGCCTGCCGCAGGCGCCTTGGCGAGCTTGTCCACTTCCTCGCGCATGGCACGCAGATGCTTGTCGCGTTCGGCGAAGGCAGCTTCGATCGCCTGGATCTGGTGATCGAGCAAGCCGGTCTGCTGCGGATCCGCACCGGTGGCCGCATCCGTCGCAGGCTTGCCGCCCTTCGCGCCGGTTGTCGCCGCGGTGGCTTCGGCCTGCCGCGCTTCCTGCCTGGCCCGGGCGATCGCTTCGAGCGCGCGGCCATCGCGGTCGGGCCGCGGCTTCGCGACATGGTCTTCGGCCGGTGCCGCATCGCCGGACATCTCCTCGACCACCGTGTCGAGCATCTCGACATCGAGCCGGGACTTTTCCTCGACCGAACCCAGCAGCAGCAACCGGGTCATGACCTGGTTGATCTTGCGCGGAATACCGCCGGTCGCCTTGTGCAGCTTGACCCACATGCTCCCGTCGAGTTCGGGATGCTCGTTCCAGCCGACATGGCGCAGGCGATGCTCGACATAGGGTTCGATCTCGCCCGGCTGCATCGGTTCGAGATGGTGTGCGGCGATGACGCGCTGGCGGAGCTGCTCGAGCTCGTCCGAATGCGCCAGCAGCTGCTTGAACTCGGGCTGGCCGAGCAACAGCGTCTGCAGCAGCGGGTGCGAACCGAGCTGGAAGTTCGACAGCATCCGCAGCTCTTCGAGCGCGCCGATTGACAGGTTCTGCGCCTCGTCGACGATCAGCAGCGCCCGGCGGCCATTGCGCGCCTCTTCGTGCAGGAACATCTCGATCGCTGCGAGGTCGGCAGCCTTGTCGCCGCCCGCGTCGAGCCCGAAGCTGCGCGCTGCGACATGGATCATTTCCTCGCCATCGAGCGCGCTGGTCACCACTTCGCCCACGGTCATGCGGTCGCTGTCGAGCTTCTGCTTGAGATGGGCCACCAGCGTCGACTTGCCCGAACCGACCTCGCCGGTGATGACGACGAAGCCTTCGCCCTGGTTGAGGCCGTACCCGAGATAGCTCAGCGCCTTCTTGTGCGTGACGCTTTCGTAATAGAACGCCGGGTCGGGCGTAAGCTGGAAAGGACGCTCGCTGAAATGGTAATATTCTTCGTACATCTGCGCAGTCCTATCAGAAATCGTACCGCAGGCCGAGCAGGGCCGATGCAGTGGTGAAATTGTCGGGCGCGATATCGCTGTCGAGCATCGAGATCGCCACCGCCGCGCGCGCCGAGAGATTGCGGATGACCTCTTCGCTGTAGCTTGCCGATCCGCCAATCGCGGTCACGTCTTCGGCGCCTGCCGTTCCGCTTTCGAAACGGTTGGCATAACTGTTGACCGAGAAGCGGCCGCGCTGGCCGACCGGGCCGGACAAGCCGGCCGTCACGTAGTAGCTTTCATCAACGAGGCCGTCGGCCAGTTCGAGTACCGTGCCGGGCGCGCCGATGAAGGTGCGGCGATCGTAGCCCGCGCCGATGCTGGCGGTCATGCGGCCGATCTGGCGGCTGTAGCTGCCGACCACGCCGCGGCCCCGGAAGACCGAAGAGCGGAGCGAGCCGAGCAGGCCGTCGAGGCAGCCGCTGCCGTCGATCGAGCTGACGCAGCCGGTCAGCTCGCCCGTGACCGGATCGCGCGAGACGGTGAAATCGGTGGGCAATGCAGCGAGCGAATTGTTGAGCCGGCCGCCGAATCCCTGAATGCCGTCATAGACACCGATCTGCAAACTGCTGCGGCTGCTCGGCCGCCAGCTGAAGCTGCCGTAGAAGGTTTCGCTGTCATAGCGATGGCCGAACCGCGCTTCGAGCTGCGTCCGGCTGCTCGGCGACCATACGACCCCGACATCCCAGATGAGGCCGCTGGCTTCATAGGCGATGATCCGCGGGCTCTCCTCATCGGTAATGAAACGGCCATTGTCGCCGATGACCGGGTTGCCCGCGGCATCGCGCACCGCATCGCGGCTCGACACTTCGACGTCCTCGATGCCCGCACCCGCGACGATTGCCAGCGTCGGCGTAACGGGAACGGTCACGTCGCCGCGGACATAGGCATCGCGCACGCGCTGATCGAGGTTGGAGACATCTTCCTGGTAGTAGCCGGCACCGACCCCGAGACCGACCGGTAGCGGCTGGCCGGGACGCGTGCCCGCGCGTACGCTGGCGCTGTGCGAAACGCTTTCGTCGAACAGGTCGGCAGCGGTGCCTGTGGCGGTAATGAAATCGGGGCTGTCGACGCGCGTATAGCCGATACGGTAGTTCGCGTTCACTTCGACATCGCCCGCGCGCGTCTGCAGCGTGGGTCCGGCATAGGCGGAGTATGTCTGGGTCGAAAGCGTATCGTCGACGATCGGATTGATCACCGAACGGCCCTGCGCATCCACGCGCGTGCTGCTGGCCAGCGCGCCCGCTTCCACCGTCAGGACGCGCGGGATGATCGAGGCATAGCCGCGCGCCACGCCGGTGATCGTGTCCGAATCGGCGCCGTTGGACTGGTGCGCGAAATTGCGTTCGTAACGCACCGACACGCTGCCGCCGTTGTTGCGCCCGGCGATCGAGGCGTCGACCCCTGCGGCAAGTTGCGTGTAGGTAACCACATCGCTGCCCGGCGATACCTGCCAGCTCGCCAGCGAATTGGCCTCGATATAGGGATCGATGCTGGTGCGCCCGCCGCCAGTGGACACGCCTTCGGCCGCGCTGCCCGCCGAACCGCTGTCGGCCCCCTGGTAGGACTGGGCCTGCAGCGGCGCGGCGCCAAACAGCGCAACAGCCGTCGCGGCGCTTGCCAGATAGGGTGTTTTCATTCGGTAGATCATGGGCTTACTCCCCATATCCGTAATAGGTTCCGAACCTGCGCCCGCTAGGGCTGAAGGTCGCATCGTTGAGCAGCAGCTTGATGTCGGGACAGGCCGAAAGCAGGTCGACCGCATCTTCCAGCGCCGCGCGCCCGGTCAGATCGGCGCGGGCGACCAGCAATGCCTGGCCCACCTGCTTGGCAAGCTCGGCAGCCGGCGTCGCGGCGAGTGCCGGAGGGCTGTCGAACACGATGATCCGGTTGCGCGCGCCGCGCGTGAGCTGGTCGAGCACATCGCGGGTGCGTTCGCTCGAAAGATATTCGCTGTCACGTCCGGTGCGCTTGCCTCCAGGCAGGACGAACAGCCCGGGAATATCGGTACCGACGACGAAATCCGCGACCTGCGCAGCAGGGTCGGACAGCACGTCCATGAAGCCCGCGGATTCCTGCAGGCCGAGTTTCTCCATGACCGACGGATTGCCGAAATCGGCATCCACCAGCAGCACTTCCATGTCGCGTTCGCCCGCTAGCGCGATGGCGAGATTGAGCGCACAGAAGGTCTTGCCCTCGTTGGGGTGCGGCGAACAGACCAGCACGCGGCGCGCCAGCTGGCTGCCCTCTGTCTTGGTTGTGGCCAGCACCTGGCGCTTCACGATGCGGAATTCCTCGAGCAGCGTCGATGCCCCGCCATCGGGATCGATCAGGCCCTGCTCGCGCAGCATGGCGCGCACGATTTCGCGTTTCGGACCGGTAAAGGCGACTACCGGGCGGTCGGGTTCCACATGGGCGGGTGGAGCCGCGGCTGGCTCGGGAGCGGTGGACGTATGCGCATCGCTCGCGCGGCGCTGCGGTACGGGTGCCGGCGCGGGCGTCGGCGTCACCTCGATGGTCCGCCGCGGGGCGAATTTCT
>MDTD01138286.1_pt1 | contig 10233 bp, 12 predicted proteins | sample 811221 | NCBI WGS metagenome assembly MDTD01 (sample SAMN05326646, study PRJNA326480) | marine metagenome | isolation source: seawater | place: Pacific Ocean: South West | collected 2011
ACAAGATAAAATTATTAAAGCAGCAAAAATTTCTACAGAAAATAATGGTATAGTTTTTTTAGATGAAATAGATAAAATTTCTGGAAGAACTGATAGGGTTGGAGGTGATGTTTCCAGAGAAGGTGTCCAAAGAGACCTATTGCCACTTATTGAAGGGACAACTGTAAATACTAAATATGGACCAATTAAAACTGATCATATATTATTTATAGCCTCTGGTGCTTTTCAACTCGCTAAACCGTCTGATTTATTACCCGAACTACAAGGAAGGCTTCCAATTAGAGTTGAGTTAGAAGCTTTAACAAGTGATGACTTTAGAAAAATTTTAAAAGAACCTGATTTTAGTTTAATAAAACAATATATTGCTTTATTAAAAACTGAAAAAGTTGATTTAGAATTTTCTGATGATGGGATTGATGCAATAGCTAATATAGCTTCTGAAGTAAACTCTACTGTTGAAAATATTGGTGCGAGAAGACTTCATACTATCATAGAAAAAATCTTAGATGAAATAAGTTTTACAGCAACAGATAGAGCTGGTGAAAAAATAATCATAAACAAAGACTATATAAATAAAAATTTAGATAATTTAGTAAAAGATACAGATTTATCTAAATTTATTTTATAATTTTTTTTTAAGATAAATATAAAAAGCTCCACTTCCACCGTCTTCAAGATCAGCTTCTTTTATCTCATTTATTAACTTCATTAGCTCTTTATTATTTTTCACATGTTCTGGGACAGAATATCTTAAAATGCCTAGTTCTTTCGAAACATAAGGATCTTTCTCATTTTGAGAGTGAATACCTTTTCCGGTAACTATGATTAATTTCTTTATTCCAATTTCATAGGATTTTTTAATCAAATTTTCTATTTCTTCATTAGCTTGATTTAAAGAATATCCATGCAAATCAAAAGACTTTGTTTCAAGCTTTTTATTTTTTATTATTTCCAAATCTTTATTTGGTAAAGGTTCATCTTTCGATAAAAAATCTTGCCAATCTTTTTTATCTTTGTCTGAAATATTACTATTCAATTATGTAAGAGTATCAACTAGTTGCCAATTTGGATTATTTGATCTTGTGTCTCGAGAAAAAACCCAAGTATCATATATTTTTTTAATCTTTTCAGGGTTTCCATGAATAATATTTTTTTCTTTATCTCTTATACATGTAATTACTTCACTTACAAAATCTACGGTCACTTGCAAAATACTATTAGTTTTTTTATGTTCTTTAATTTCTGCTGAGTTTATACCAATAAAAGTGATTTCGGCATAATGTCCTCGCTTGTTTCTGTCTTGAAGAGCTGTGTTAAATTGATCGTAAATTTTTTTACTTAAAAGGGATCTGCTAAATGTAAGTTTGTTGTCACTATCGCTAAAATCTTTTATAATTGTCTCGTAGGCTATTTTGGCTCCATTTAAAAATTCATTTTTAGCATCATCATCAAATACATCTTTTTCTTTAAATTTTTTTTCTGTATTAACATTTTTAATTATTTCTTGAAATTGAGTTGGAGCTTTTCCTTCGAACCCCGTTCTTTTACCAAGAATACCTCTTAATCTTAAAAAAATAAAACCCGCTATCATGGCTAGTAAAATTATATCGATGTATTCGAAACTGTAATTCATGATAATATAGTAATTACTCTGTTGATTAATTTCAACCAACAATTACATTAAAGACAAATGAACACAGTGTTATTATCAATTATTTTAGTGCCAATAATAGAGATTTATCTATTCATAAAAATTGGGGGGCACATAGGGGCTTTAAATACAATATTATTAATTTTTTTTACTGCTATGGCTGGTATTTTTTATGCAAGATACGAAGGATTGAATACATTGAGATCAAGTTTTTCTCAAATGGTAAATAACGAAATTCCAGCTTATCAGATAATCTCAGGTGCAGCTATAGCATTTGGTGCTTTACTTCTAATAATTCCAGGATTTGCCACTGATCTTTTGGGCTTTCTTATTATATTTCCGATTACTAGAAAAATAATTTTTGGAAAAATTTCAAAAAATTTGGAAACAGAAAAAAACAGAAAAAAAGATTTTATTGATGGTGAGTTTGAGGATATAGAGAACGATGATGACAGAAAAATTTAAGATTTTAGCTAAGTACATTAAAGATGCTTCAAGTGAAACACCTGATATAGAAACTTATTTATTTGTGAAGGAAAATATTTCAAAATATCAGTTAAATATTGACATAACTTCCAAAGCTTTAAAAAATAAATTGATAGAAGTAAACACTACATTAAAATTTGAAGATAAAGAAACCAATGAAAAAAAATCCTATTATGAAATCGTGTATGCATCAATTATAAAAGTGAACGATGATGTAAAAGAAAAAAAAGATTTAGAAAAAATCATATTATGTGATGTTCCAACTGCAATATATTCTGATTTGGAAAAATCATTTCTAGATTTGATCCATAATTCTGGACATCCAGGCATTAAGTTAGAAAAAAAAGTAGATTTTCAAAAACTTTATAATGAGAAATTTAATTAAAAAAATTTTTCTTTAAATATTTTTTTAGATAATCTTGATGATCTTTTATTTCTTGAGGTTTGGGGGAAATTACTTTCTTAAAATAAATGACTTTTTTTGAAGAAAGATCATTGGTTACTGAATCTTGACTCTTAAAATTTAACGTAGGTTCTTTTTGATCAATAAGATTAATATAAACTTTGGCTAACAAATCACAGTCAACTAATGCAGTATGTTGAGTCCTTTTTGAATTATCTATCCTGTATCTTTTACACAAAGCATCGAGACTAATCTGAGACCCTGGAAATTTATCTCTAGCCAAAGTCAGGGTGTCAACAATTTCATTATTAATTTCTTTTTTTCCAATCAATTTTAGTTCATTGTTTAAGTGACCAATATCAAACTCAGCATTGTGAATTATTAATCTTTTGTCTTTAATAAAATCCAAAAATTGATCAGCAATTTCTTTAAATTTTTTTTTGTCAGACAAAAACTCATCTGTATAACCGTGAACTTCTAGAGCTTTTTCAGAGACTTTTCTCTCAGGATTCAGATAGCAATGAAATTTTTTTTTTGTAAAAATTAAATTATCTAACTCTATACATCCAATTTCAACAATTCGATGGCCATCTTTAATTGATAGACCAGTAGTCTCAGTATCTAAAATAATTTCTTTCAATTTAAAACCTTTTTAAGAATATTATTAATATACCTTTTTACAGTTTGATTAGTAAAATCATTCTTCACTATGAAATGAGATTTTTTTTTTTTATAATCGAGTGAGAGTTGAATTTTTTTAAATTTATTAAGAATTTTGTTATTAAAATTTTTTCTTTTTTTAAGTTTTTTTAAAATTTCAGATTTTCTAGATTGAACAAATATCAATATATCGCCTTTCTTGTTAATTTTATTCTCTAAAAGAAGTGGTATATCTAAAATAACAATTTTTTTATTTTTATTTTTTTTTAAAAAAAGATTCATTTTATTTCTTACTTCTTTATGCACAATTTTAATGATTTTGTTTAAATTCTCCTTTTTATCAAGAATTGCTTTTGAAACTTCGTTTTTATTTATAGGAAATCTATTAAAATGTTTTGGTAAAATTTTTTTTAATTTTTCAAAGACTTTTTTATCTTTTTTATATATTTCACTTACTTCTAGATCTGCGTTAAATACAGGATATCCAAATTTTTTAGCTATAAAACTTTTTCCAGATCCTATATCTCCTAAAATTCCAATTCTAATCATTCTTCTAAAAGTTTTATTACTTTTTCATTAACTTTGGGTTCAATTTTATTCCAGATCTTAAATGCAAACATTGCTTGATAGATAAACATCATTTTTCCGTTTTCTATTTTATTTCCCAGATTTTTTCCTGTTTTAAGAAAATTTGTTTCCTTGGGATTATAAATTACATCGTAAAAAAACTTATTGGTTCCCACTTTAGAGAAATCAAGATTTAATCTATCCTCTTTTTTGAGACCCACACTTGTTGCATTAATTATCATGTCAAAATCAGGTATTTCACCCCATATTTTAATTTTTAAATTTTTAAACATGGTCTTCAGATTTTCAGCTTTTTCTTTTGTTCTATTAGATAAAAAAATTTCACCAGCACCTAATTTATTTAGTGTATAAATTATTGAAGAAACAACACCTCCTGCACCCAGAATAAAAATTTTTTTTCCCGAAACGTTAAAATTTGATTCTATTATATTTCTTTTAAATCCATCTATATCTGTATTGTGCCCAATTACTTTGTTATTATCTAGGTAAATCGTATTAACTGATTGTGTTTCTTTTGCTTCAGAACTTAGTTCATCTAAAAAAGGAATAATTTTCTTCTTAAAAGGTATGGTGACATTAATACCATTTATTTTATTTTCTTTAATTTGTTTAATAATAATTCTTAATTCATCTTCATCAATTTTTCTTTTGTCATAGCTTGCATTTATATTGTTATCTTTTAACCAATAATTATGAAGTTTTGGAGACAATGAATGATTAATGGGGTTTCCTATGACTAAATATTTTTTCATCCAAATTATCTAAAAGAATTAATATAATCTTTTATTTTTTTGATTGGTAGTCCCATAATCGTATCTACGTCACCCTTAATATTAGAAAATAAATTTTTTCCTTCACCTTCAATTTGATAGACATTATAAGCAAATAAAGTCTCATCATTTATTCTTTTTAAATAATTTATTAATTCTTCATCTGACATTTGTTTCATTGTTAACTCAGCTTTATCTGTATAATTCCATATCATTGAACCATTTTTTGATATACACACTGAACTTATCAAATAATGTTTTTTTCCATTAAGTTTTTTTAAAATATCTAAAGCTTCTTCTCTACTTTCTGGTTTTGAAATTAATTCACCATTTAAATCTATTACACTATCTGCACCTAACACAAGACTTTGACCATCTTTTTGGCTTACTTTATTGGCTTTAATTTCAGCTAAATTTTTAGAAATTATTTCTGGTGAAGCGTTTTCTTTTAATAAACTTTTTTTAATAACATCTTCGTCTACATTTGAATATTTTACTTGCGTATCGATATTATTTTTATCGAGTATTTGCTTTCTCACTTTGCTTTTTGACGCAAGAATTATCTTAACCATTCTGTTTATATATTTCGTAAATTTTAATTATAGATGCCGCGGTTTCTTCAACAGATTTTCTCGTAACATCGATAACGGGCCATTTATATTTTTTAAAAGTGTTTTTTGCTTTATCAACTTCACTCTTAATTTTTTCAAGATCTGTATAAGATTTATTTTCAGTTTCTTTAAGTGAATTCATTCTGTTTTTTCTAATATCTACTAGTCTTTCTGGCTCCGTATTGAGACCTACTACACAAGTCATCTTTGGATTTTCTTTAAGAACTTTTGGAACAGAGTTTTCATTTATTAATGGAATATTAGATGTTTTAAAACCTTTGTTGGCTAAATAAATTGATGTTGGGGTTTTGCTAGTTCTACTAACACCTAATAAAATTATGTCTGATTTATTTATTTCTTTAACCAAGTTACCGTCATCATGGTTCATGGTAAACTGTATTGCAGATATTCTTTTATAATATTCGTCGTTTAGAGCATATTGTCCACTCGGCTGATGTGACGCTTTTTGATTTAATAATTTTGAAAAACTTAATATTAAATCGCCTAGCACACCGAAGCATGGAATTTTTTTATCACTACTTATATTAGCTAAATATTTTGCTAAATTACTATCAACTATTGAATATAGTATTATAGAATTAGTGTCTTTTTCTGCTTCTGACAAAATTTTATAAATTTGGTTTTCAGTTCTTGTAAATGAATATGTGTGTATCTTATAATCTATATTTTTAAATTGTGCTTTTATAGCAATAAAAATTCTATCTAAAGTCTCCCCTGTTGAGTCAGATATTAAGTAAATTCGATATGTATTGTTCATGTATTAAATGTTAATAAGTATTTATTATTTAAAACATATTACAACGTTTTTAAAATTTTAAAATTAATAGTGTAAAACCTAGCTTTTATTAACATTATTAAACATATGTATTAAATTTTTAATAATTTTTAAGATTTGTGAATAAGCTTCAATTTTACTTATATATTTATTTAATTTTAAATCCTAAATGTTGATAAAATGTTGATAAAATGCCTACAAAAATTAATTATCGTTATTCACAAACTATACTAATACTAAAACTTAATATAGTTAATTATTAATATGTCTTTAATAAAAGAAGTAATTGTAAATAAAAAAACAAATATAAATCCCATATGGATTATGAGGCAAGCAGGTAGATACTTACCTGAATTTCGAAAAATAAGAGAAAAAAATCCTGATTTTATTAAATTATGTTTAAACGATAAACTATCATCTGAAATAACTTTACAACCATTAAAAAGATTTGAGTTAGATGCAGCAATTATTTTTTCGGATATTTTGATGTTACCCTATGGCCTTGATCAAAATGTTGAATTTAAAAAAAATTTTGGACCAATTTTAGGAAAATTAGATTTGACTAAAATGTCTAAATTAGATGAAATTGATTTTGTAAAAAAAATTAACCCCATTTATAAAGCAATTAATATTGTGAGTAAAAATCAAATTACTGTTAATAAAAGTACAATAGGGTTTGTTGGTGCTCCTTGGACTCTTTTAGTTTATATGATAAATCAACAATCTCCAAAATTGAATTTAAAAAAAAATTTCTTTAAAGATGATTTTTTAATTAATAAAATATTAATCATTTTAGAAAAATTCTTAAAAATTCATATTAAAAATCAAATTGAAAACGGTGCAGATATAATTCAAATTTTTGATAGCTGGGCGGGATTACTAGGTGAAAAAGATTTGCCAAATTTTGTTTATAAACCAACTCTTAATTTAGTAGATTTTACTAAATCACTTAACACTCCGGTAATTTGTTTTCCTAAAGGTATTAAAAATTATAAGAATTATTGTGAAATAGTAAAACCCGATGCTGTCTGTATTGACTATGAAGTGGATCCAAAATTAATTAAAAAAGAAATTAAAATACCTGTGCAAGGTGGTTTAGATCCAAAAGTCTTACTTACTGATAAGGACAATTTAAAAAAGGAAGCAAAAAAATATTTAGATATATTTAAAGATCATCCATATATTTTTAATTTAGGTCATGGTGTATTACCAGAAACAGATCCAAATATGATGGATTATTTAATTAAAACAGTGAAAGATTATTAAATTATGAATTATCAACACCCAAAAAGAAAAACAAAAGTTGTATTTGTTCAACTAGGTTCCCCATCGGCACCAACCACGAAAGCATTAAGAAAATATCTTCGAGCTTTTTTAGGAGATCCCAGGGTTGTCGATATTAATCCTTGGCTTTGGAAAATTATATTAAATTTTTTTGTATTACCTTTTAGACCTAAAAAATCTGCAAAACTATATGCCAGAATATGGGATGGTGAAAATTTTCCTTTAATAACTAACACAAGAGATTTTACAAAAAACGTGAGTGAAGAACTTAAAAAAATTGACCCAAATGGCTATGTAGAGGTAAACCATGCTTTTTTGCTATCTCCTCCATATGTGAATGAAGTTTATGATAGTTGGGAAGAAGATTTAAAAAAAGGAATTGGGGCTACAAAACTTTTAGTAATACCAATGTTCCCACAATATTCTGAAAGCACAATAGCTTCTGGGATAGATGCATTGGCAAAGGAGCTGTCAAAAAGAGTTAAGATACCAACATTTGAAGTAATTACCAATTTTCATAGAACTCATGCTTTTATTGATAATTCTGTAAAACAAGTCGATGCAAAATTAGAAGAATTAACAAAAAAGGGAAAGAGTATCGATAGTTTAATAATAACTTTTCATGGAATGCAAAAAAGGAGAATTGTTAACAAAGGAGACGACTATTACCGTCATTGCTTCGAAACCTTTTGTCTAATCACAAAAAATTTAAAAAATATCAAACCAGAGCAATGTTTGATGAGTTTTCAAAGTCGTTTTGGATCTGAGGAATGGATAACACCTTATACTGAGGATGTGGTTAAAAAGTTAATATCTGAGGGAAAAAAAGAAATCGCAATTTATTCACCAAGCTTTGTCGCCGATTGTTTGGAGACCACTGATGAATTGGGCCACGAACTAGTCAATGAAGCGAAAGATTTAGGTGGCAATATTTACCCCGTAGAATGTTTAAATACAAATAAAAATTGGTGTAAAGATTTTGCAAAGTATACTTTTACCCAAGCAGAAGGTTCAGCGCAGGACAAAGAAGATATAGAATATAAACTTGATAAAAAATATTATCAAGAAATGCCAGAACTAGTAATGAACAAAACCTAGTATCTTGATATGTACAATACTTTGATAATTTATTCTACCACAGATGGCCATACAGAAACTATTTGTAGACGAATATCAAATTTTTTAAATAATAAAAATAAAATCAAAATCTTATCTTTAGATGAGGCAACTAAGATTGATTTAACTATTTTTAATAAAATTATAATTGGAGCCAGTATTAGATATGGAAAACATTCAAAAAAACTTTATAAATTTATTACCGTTAACAAAAGTGTACTGGATCAAAAACAAAGCATTTTCTTTTCAGTAAATGTTGTTGCCAGAAAACCAGAAAAAAATACTCCTGAGACGAATCCTTATATTAAAAAATTTCTTAAGACTTCTAATTGGAAACCAAAAAAAATTGGTGTGTTTGCTGGTAGAGTAGATTATCCAAATTATGGTTTTTTTGACAAATATGTTATTAAATTTATTATGTTTTTAACAAATGGCCCTACAGACACATCACAATCTTACGAATTTACAGACTGGTCAAAAGTAGATCAATTTGCTCGAGAATTAACGTAAATTATCTTAAAAAAAGCTTAAAAACTTGGTTTTTAAGATCATTTAAAATTGTAGGAACACTCTTGTAAAAGTTGTAATAGTATATATATTAGTAACGTTATTAAGTCCTTAATAATTTTTAATCATGAACATACAAGAACTAAAACTAAAATCATCTGAACAACTTATTACGCAAGCCGAAGAGCTTGGAATTGAAAATGCCAGTACATTACGGAAACAAGAAATTCTTTTTGCAATATTAAAAAAAGTTGCAGAAAAAGAAGAAATAACGGGTGCTGGAGTTTTACAATTACTTCAAGATGGCTTTGGATTTTTAAGGGCGATGGAATCAAATTATTTACCTGGTCCAGATGATATATATGTCAGTCCTAGTCAAATAAGAAAATTTGGATTAAGGACAGGTGATACTGTTGAAGGTCCAGTTCGAGCTCCAAAAGAAGGAGAGAGATATTTTGCTCTGCTTCAGGTTAGTAAAATAAATTTTGAAGAACCAGACAAATCAAGGCACAAAATAGCATTTGATAACCTTACCCCCCTTTATCCTGATAAGCAGTTAGTAATGGAAGTTGAAGCTGTTAAACCTGAAAAAAAACAAGATTTAACTCCCAGATTAATTGATCTAGTAAGTCCAATTGGTAAAGGACAAAGATCCATTATTATTTCACCTCCAAAGGCTGGGAAAACAATGATTTTACAAAGTATTGCAAATTCAATAGCAAAAAATTATCCAGAGTGTTATTTGATTGTATTACTTATTGATGAAAGACCTGAAGAAGTAACAGATATGCAACGAACTGTAAAAGGGGAAGTAATTAGCTCTACATTTGATGAACCTGCACAACGTCATGTAGCTGTTGCGGAAATGGTAATAGAGAAGGCTAAGAGACTAACAGAGCATAAAAAAGATGTGGTTATTCTTTTAGACTCAATCACTAGATTGGGTCGAGCTTATAACGCGGTTATACCAAGCTCTGGAAAAGTTTTAACTGGTGGTGTTGATGCAAATGCTCTACAGAGACCAAAGAGATTTTTTGGAGCTGCAAGGAATATAGAGGAAGGGGGATCTTTAACAATTATATCTACAGCTCTGATTGATACTGGAAGTAGAATGGATGAGGTAATTTTTGAAGAATTTAAAGGAACAGGGAATAGTGAAACTGTGCTTGATAGAAAAATTGCAGATAAAAGAATTTACCCAGCTATTGATATTACAAAATCTGGAACAAGAAGAGAAGAATTATTATTTGATAAAAATGATTTGCAAAAAATGAATGTTTTAAGAAGAATTATTGCCCCAATGGGTACTATGGATGCAATTGAATTTATTAGCTCTAAGTTAAAAGACACAAAAAATAACG
>MDTD01201777.1_pt1 | contig 10233 bp, 10 predicted proteins | sample 811221 | NCBI WGS metagenome assembly MDTD01 (sample SAMN05326646, study PRJNA326480) | marine metagenome | isolation source: seawater | place: Pacific Ocean: South West | collected 2011
ATATATATGTACTTTAGGTTGTATTTAAACTATAAGTTTAACTTTTGAGTTTATATAAATATTTATTTAGAAATTTCAATGAAAAAAATTATATTTAATAAATTAATTATTGATGTGACAAAATTTTTTCTTTTGTCATCTTTGAGCTTATCTTTAATAATTCTAGTAGTTCAGGCGGTAAATTTTTTAGATTATATTTCTGAGGATGGTCATGGTTTATACACATATTTTGGCATAACTATCTTAAATTTTCCCAAAATTTTTTCAAGAGTTATGCCTTTTTGCATATTTATAACTATTTTTTACATAATAAATAAATATGAGCTGAAAAATGAACTTTTAATTTTTTGGAGTATTGGAGTAAAAAAAATAAAATTTATAAATACATTAATAATATTTTCGTTATTATTTTTGTTTTTACAATTATTTTTAAATTTATTTATTGTTCCAAAATCATTAGATCAAGCTAGAGAGTTTATTAGAAATTCAAATATTGATTTTTTTCCTAATCTAATAAAGGAAAAAAAGTTTGTTGATGCTGTAGAATCGCTCACTATATTTGTAGAAGAAAAAAAGAAAAATGGTGAGTTGATCAATATTTATTTAAAAGATAATCTTTCCTCTGATCAATCTCAAATTATTTATGCAAAAAAAGGAAGCTTGATTTTTAATGATGAACGAAATTTATTAGAATTATTCGATGGTAATTTTATAGATGTGGATAAAAAAAAAATTACAACATTTTCATTTAAAAAAACTGAGTTTGACCTCTCTAAATTTAAAACAAAAACTACGGTTTTTCCAAAGATACAGGAATTGGATACAAAAATAATTTTTTTATGCTTGTATAAATTACAAGTAAATAGTGATTTTAATTTAGGCAATACCTACTTGCAATGTAATGACAAAACTTACAGTGATATAATCGAAGAAGCGTTTAAAAGAAGTGTAAAGCCGTTATTTATTCCCCTAATTGTTTTAATTTCATCATTAGTAGTTTTTTATAATAAAGATAATTTTTTGTACACAAGGTTTCAATTTTTCTTATTTTTTTTAGTTTTTTTCATAATAATTTTATCTGAAATCTCATCAAGATACATACATGATATTCAAACTACTATGATCTTTTCGTCATTACCAATAATTTTATTTATAATTAGTTATCTTTATTTAATTTTTAAACTAAAAGAAAAATTATGATAAAAGTTTATCAACTGTATTTAATTAAATCTTATTGGAAAACTTTATTTTTTGTGTCCCTTATTTTTTTTTCACTTTCAGTAATATTAAATATTTTTGAAGAAGTCTCTTTCTTTAAAGGTGTAAAGGTTAATACTCTATACCCTGTATTTCTTACATTGTTAACTGCTCCAACAATTGTTTATGAAACATTTCCATTTATTTTTTTTATATCAACACAATTTCTTTTCATAAGATTAATGGATAAAGAAGAATTAGATATTTTTAAAAAAGTTAGTCTTAGCAATATTAAACTAATTGGAATTTTATCAGCAAGCTCATTAATAATTTCTCTCATACTTATAACTATTTTTTATAACCTAGCATCAAATCTTCGGTTTATGTATTTAGAAATGAAGAATAAATATTCGGGAGATAATAAATATCTGGCAATAGTAACCGAAAATGGTCTCTGGATCAGAGATGAAATTGATGGTTACACAAATATTATTAATGCAGAAAAAATTGAAAATAAAACTTTAAAAAGCGTAACCATAAATCAGTTTTCATATGACTATACAAACATAAAGAATATTGTGGCTGAAGAAATAAATATTGAAAATAAAGAATGGATAATTAAAAAAGGTAGTTTTTCTAAAGTAAATCAAGGCTTAAAAACAAAAGAAAATGTTATATTTAGAACTAATTTTGATGCTGAACAAATAAATAAGCTTTTTTCAGACTTATCTTCATTAAATATAATACAACTTAGTAAATTAAAAAATGACTATAGCAATTTAGGATATTCTCTCACAAATATTAATATTCACATTCAAAAATTAATTTCCTACCCGATATATTTGACCGTGATGACTATTTTTGCGGCCGTTATCATGCTTAATATAAAAAGAAATAAATCAAAATTGTTTCATCTAGCTCTTGGTGTTTTGTTATCAGTTTTTATATATTACGTGAACTATTTCTCAACACTACTTGGACAAAATGAAAGGCTGCCAGAAATTTTGTCTATTTGGTTGCCATTAATAATAATTTCATTATTTTGTGCTATTGGACTTGTTAGAATTAATGAAAAATAAAATGAAATCACTTATTGTTATTGTATTTATTTTTTTTATATACCAAATTAACGCTAACTCAGATGAATTTAATTTTGAGGGAGAAGAAATTATAATTCTTGATGAGGGAAATAGATTATTATCAAAAAATGGAGTAAAAATTACAACAAGCGATAACTTGATATTTGAAAGCAATGAATTTGAATATGATAAAACTAAATTAGAATTAATTTTAAGTGATAACGTAATTATTACTGATACTAAAAAAAATTTAATTATTAAAACAGATAAAATTAAATATAAAAAAAAAGAAGAAAAATTAATTTCTGATAATATAACAGAAATCAATATAAATAATAATTATACTATAAAATCAAATAATATTTTTTTTGATAGAAAAAATGGCTTCTTAAGTTCAGATGAAAAAACCTCAATCACAGATACCAGACAAAATCAGTTATTAACTAACGAATTTAGATTTTATATTAAAGATCAATTAATCAAAGCTAGAAACGCGAAAATTAAAGATGAATTTGGGAATAGCACTTTTTTAGAAAGTTTTATTGGTACTTTACATGATAATCAATTTTATGGAAAAGATGTCAAAATTAATTTTAACAATAATACATTTGGTAACCTCGACAACGATCCTAGATTATATGGAAATACTATTTCATCAGATAATAACAAATCAAAAATATCAAAAGGCGTTTTTACAACATGCAAAAAAAACGACAAGTGTCCACCCTGGCAATTATCTGCTGAAGAAATAATACATGACAAAAATAAAAAAATTATTAATTATAAAAATGCTTGGTTACAATTATATGAAAAACCTGTATTTTATTTTCCAAAATTTTTTCATCCTGATCCAACAGTAAAAAGACAATCTGGCTTTTTAATACCAAATTTATCGGAGTCAGGAAATACTGGAACATCACTATCAATCCCGTATTACAAAGTGTTAGCTGTCAACAAAGATCTTACATTTAAGCCAAGACTTTTTACAAATAGAAACCTTTTAATACAAAATGAATATAGACATATTGAAAAAAATTTAGACCATATAATGGATCTTGGGCTATTCACTTCAGAATTGAATAATAATAATGAGTCTTCAAAATCTCATTTTTTTTCAAATACTCTGATTAATTTTGAAAAGGATTTTTATGATAATTCAAATTTAGAAATAAATTTAGAGCAAGTCTCAAATGATAAATATTTAAAAAAATTCAAACCAACATCTGAGTTAATAGACAGTGAAAATTTAATGCATAATTACCTTAAATTTGAGGGATTTAACGAAAATTCATCAATTTCTGTTTTATTGGAAAGTTATGAAGATCTTACAAAAGAGTCTAATGATAGATATGAATATATATATCCAGACATAAGTTATAAGAAAGAATTCACAAACAACAATTTGCCTGGCAAATTTACTTTATCATCTGATCTGTATCAAAAGCAATTTGACACAAACAAATACACGCAAAGTCTCGTAACCGGTTTAATTTATAATTCCCCAACAAAATTTTTTGATAAAGGAATAGTTGAGGATTTCCAAATACTTTTTAAAAATCCTAACAAAATTAATAAAACTGGATCAAATAATAAAAGTAATAGTGAAACAAAATTATTATCAAAATTAATGTACACATTAAGCTACCCTTTAAAAAAAGAGGGTATGATTTACGATAAATTGCTCAAGCCCACTTTATCCGTAAGGTTTAGTCCAAATAATACGAAAAATATGTCAAACTTAGATAGAATTATGAACATCAATAATATTAATTCGTTTAACAGAGTTTCAAGCGATGACGGAATAGAGGGTGGGCAGTCATTAACAGCTGGATTAGATTATATATTAAAAAATAAGAATGGAGACGAAAAACTATCTATAAATTTAGCTCAAGTATATAGAGATGGATCTAATTCAGATTTACCTATAAATAGCTCTCTAAACAATAAATATTCAGATATAATTGGCAATATTAAGTTTAATTTATTTGATAACTTAAGTTTTGAGTACGATTTTATTGCTGATAACAACCTAAATAAAATGAATTACAATTTGCTTGATGCAAGTTTAAAAGTAAATAACTTTGTTACTAGTTTTCAATATTTAGAGGAAAGAGGAAATATTGGAAGTAAAAGTTATGTTAAAAATGAAACAAAATATTCATTTGATGACAGTAATAGTATTAGCTTTTCAACACGTGAAAACAGAGAGCTTAGTATGACGGAATTTTATAATCTAGTTTATCAATATGAAAATGATTGTTTAAAAGCTGCTTTAGAATATAATAAAAATTTTTACAGCGACAATGATATTAAACCAGAGGAGGAGTTATTATTTACACTAACAATTGTACCTTTTTCAAAGATAAGTTCTACAAATATTAATAAATAAATAATGAAAAATTTTAGTATCGTTTTTTTTTGGGTAATTATTTTATTTTACTCACAGAACTCTTTTTCACAAAAAGTATCTATTGTCTATACTGTTGAAAATACGCCTGTTACTAGTATTGAGATTCAAAATGAGATCGCATATCTAAAACTTATTAATAAAAAATTAAATGATGTAGATGATAAAACTTTAGTTGTGTATGCAACAAAGTCTATTTTAAAAGAAAAAATTAAAGAAATAGAAATTTCCAAATTTTTTAAATTTGGATATAATGACGAAATTGTATCTCAAAATCTAAAAAAATTAATATTGTCTTTAGGTATTGATAATATTTATGAGTTTGAAAGTTTATTAGTAAGCTTGGGTTTAGGAAATAAATTTATAAAAAAGAAAATTGAAATAGAATTATTGTGGAATCAATTAATTTTCGAAAATTACAAGAATAAAATTTCTATAGATAAAAATAAAATTAAAGAACAATTACAAACAAAAATCAAAAATGAAAATTATCAAATTGACGAGTATAAATTGTCTGAGATTCTTTTCTCTCCCACATCAAAAAGTTCTGAGCAGGAAGAAATAAAAAAAATAAAAAAAAGTATTGATGAAGTTGGCTTTAAAAATACAGCAATTATTTATAGTTTATCAAATACATCAAGTGCAGGCGGCAACATTGGCTGGATTAAAAGTACCCAACTTTCTAAAAATATAATTAATAAAATTGAAAATCTTAATGTTGGTGAAATTAGTGATACAATAAATGTACCAGCTGGAAAGCTTATTTTATACTTAATAGATAAAAGAAAAGCAAAAGAAGAAATTTCTTTTGAAAAAGAACTTGAAAAAGCAATACAGGCAGAGAGAAACAAACAGCTAAATCAATTTTCTACAATTTATTTTAAAAAAATTGAATTAAACACAACTATAAATGAAAAATAAACCTATAATAATAATTGGGGGAGAACCTTATAGTATTTTTTTTGAGATATTTTTTAAATCATTAAAAAAAAAGTCAATAAAAAAAATTACTAAACCAATAATATTGATTGCATCGAAAAGTTTACTTATAAAACAAATGAAAAAGTTAAAATTTAAATTTAAAATACACGAGATTAAATTACAGAATCTGCAAATTTCAAAAATAAATAATAAGCAAATAAATATTATTAATGTAAATTTTAAAAACTCAAAAGCTTTTGAAAAAATATCCTCTAAGTCAAATGATTATATAGAAAAAAGTTGTGATATAGCTTTAGAATTATTAAAGCGAACTTCATCAAAAGTATTAATAAATGGGCCAATTTCTAAAAAATTTTTTTTAAACAATAAATTTCCAGGAATGACTGAATTTTTTGCCTCAAAAGTAAAAAAGAAAAATAAAGTAGTAATGCTGATATATAATGATGACATTTCAGTAAGTCCTATCACAACACATGTACCTTTGAAAAAAATATTTAGTTATATTTCTAAGAAAAAAATCGTTAATAACCTAAAAATAATAAATAACTTTTACAAAAAGTATTTAAATAAAGTACCAAAATTTGGAATAACAGGTGTTAACCCACATTGTGAAAGCTCGGACAAATTTTCTGAGGAAGAAAAAATAATAATTCCAGCAATTAGGGCACTCAAAAAAGATAAAATTAAGGTTTCAGGGCCTTTCCCTGCTGATACAATTTTTTTAAAAAATAATTTAAAAAAATTAGATGTAATATTAGGCATGTATCACGATCAGGTTTTAACTCCAATTAAAGCAATTTATAACTTTAATGCAATAAATATTACTTTGGGTTTACCTTTCTTGAGAATTACTCCTGATCATGGCCCAAACACTTCTATGCTTGGTAAAAACATATCAAATCCAAAAAGTTTAGTAAAAGCACTGGAGTTTGCACAAAAAATAAAGTGAATATAAAACCAAAGAAAAAACTTGGTCAAAATTTTCTTATTGATGAAAATATTATTAAAAAAATAGTTAATGCTGTACCAATTTCAAAAAAAAATGAAATTTTAGAAATTGGTGCTGGAACAGGTAATTTAACAAATTTTTTAATTAAAAAAGGACCAAAAAAAATAATTTTAGTTGAGAAAGATAGAGATTTATTTGAAATTTTGAAAAGCAAGTTCAATAATAAAATAGAAATTTTTAATGAAGATATTCTAAAATTCTCAAAAAGTAATTTATTGACGGAAAATTCAATAATATTTGGTAATCTTCCATACAATATATCTTCACAGATTCTTACTAAATTTATTTTTAATAATGAAAAATTTAAATTCAAAATGCTGATTTTTATGTTTCAAAAGGAGCTTGCTGATAGAATTGTTGCAAAGGTGAATAGTTCAAATTATGGAAGACTAACTATATTAAGTAATTGGAAATTTAATATTTATAAAGCTTTTGATGTAAGTCCAAATTGTTTTTATCCAAAACCTAAAATAAAAAGTTCAGTATTAATTTTTAATCACAAAGATAAGATAATTAAATTTAAAAACCCTAAAAATTTAGAAAAAATAACTAGTACTTTTTTTAATAAGAGGCGAAAAAAAATTAAAAAACAATTTAATAATCTTTTTAATAATAACATTGAGATAAGTAGAATATTAGATATAGATCTTAATTTAAGACCACAAAATCTTTCTCCTGAGAATTACTTTAATTTAACCCAAGAATTAGAAAAACTAAGAGATTAAATTTTTTACGTGTTCCTCAATTTTTTTTTTATTATAAGAGATCTCTTTTTTTAAAAATATACTATTTTCAATAACTTTTAAAACCTCTTCATAACATTTGTTTAATTCATCATTAACTAGTACATAGTCGTAATCAACCCAATGAATTATATCACTATAAAATTGTTTCATTCTTTCAGACACAATTAGTTTGTCTTTCATATCTCTATTTGATAATCGTTTTCGTAGTACTCCTCTACTTGGCGGTAATACAAAAAAAGAAATAATTTTGAAATCAATTTTTTGAGCTTTAATTTGCTTTGTTCCTTGCCAATCAATGTCAAATAAAACATTTTTTCCGTTTGATAAATTTTCAAATACAGATTTTTTTGATGTGCCATAGAAGTTATTGAATACTCGCGCATACTCTAAAAATTCTTTCTCTTTTATTAGACTTTGAAATTTTGAGTTACTTATAAAATGATAATCTCTTCCATTAACCTCATTACTTCTAGGTTTTCTTGTTGTGTGAGATATTGACGTTATAAAATTTTTTTTTTTTGATACTAAATTTACTAAAGTTGTCTTGCCAGCTCCAGATGGTGATGAAAATATAATTATAGACCCATCTGTCTTAAGAGACATCCTAAAAAATTAATTACTTTTACTTTCTATAAATTTGATTGCATCTCCAACAGTAAGTATTTTTTCTGCCTCACTATCTGAAATTTCAGATCCAAATTCTTCTTCGAAAGCCATCACAAGTTCTACTGTATCCAAGCTATCTGCGCCTAGATCGTCAATGAAACTTGACTCTTCTGTTACCTTAGCTTCCTCAATTCCTAAATGATCTGCAACGATTTTTCTAACTTTACTTGAAACTTCATCTGACATCTTAATCCTTTTGTTTTATTTTTGTCTATAAATTATTAATAGGCTTTGTCAAGCCATATACATGCCTCCATTAACATGAATTGTTTCACCTGTGATATATGATGATGATTCCGAGGATAAAAAAGCTACGGTATTAGAAACATCTTCCCCACTTCCCAACCGATTCATAGGTATACGAGATAAAAGTTCAACTTTAAAATCTTCTGAAATTTTATCTGTCATGTTCGTTTTTATAAATCCAGGAGACACACAATTGACTGTAATATTTTTTTTTGCATACTCTGTTGCTAAACTTTTTGATAAAGCTACCACACCAGCTTTTGATGCTGAATAATTAACTTGACCGACATTACCTGTGTGACCAACAATAGAGGTGATATTAACAACTCTTCCAAATTTATTTTTTAACATTTTTTTAATAGCAAATTTGCACAAGTAAAATGTTGATGTCAAATTTAAATCTATTACTTTTTGCCATTCCTCATTTTTCATTCTAAGAGATAAATTATCTTTGGTAATTCCCGCATTGTTAATCAAAATATCTAAACCACCAAGGTGTAAAAATATTTTTTCAATAAAACTTTCAATATCAGAATGTTTGGTTATATCAAATTGTTCTGTTGATAAACCTGGAAACTCTTTTTTTAATAAGTTTAATTTTTCTAAATTTGTACCAGTGCCCAGTACAGAAGCATTTAAAGATATAAATTTTTTAATTATTGCTCCACCAATTCCTCCTGTTGCGCCTGTGACTAATATTTTCTTTCCTTTAAAATTCATTATTATTTTTAATTACTTTTATATCTTCTTCATTATTAATTGCACTAACTTTTACATTTCTGTCTATTCTTTTTACTAAACCTGTAAGTACTTTTCCAGGTCCTATTTCAATAAAATTTTTACTGTTATTTTGTATCATATATTTCACACTTTCTCTCCATTTAACTCTGCTTTCTATTTGTTTTATTAAAAGTTTTTTTATCAACAAACTATCAATCATAGATTCTGCAGATACATTTGATACTAAAATTTTTTTAGAAGGTAAAAAATTTAATTTTTCAATCTCATGTTTCATAATTTCTGTAGCTTTGTTCATTAATTTACAATGAAAAGGAGCGCTGACTGGTAAAATGATATTTTTGATAGAATTTTTTTTTAAATCTATACTTAATTTTTCTAAATCATTTTTTTTACCACTTAAAACTAATTGTCCCTCTGAGTTATCATTAGCAATAAAACATTCATAATTTTTAATATTTTCTTTTAATAGATTTTCTATAAATTCTATTTTTGATCCAAGAACTGCAATCATACCTCCTTCATCTTTTGGAACAGATGACTGCATAGCATTTCCTCTTATTCTTAAAATTTTTAAGGTATCTTCAAAATTAATATATCCAGCTGCATTCAATGCGGTATATTCTCCTAGAGAGTGTCCTGCAAAAAAAGCGGCTTTTGAAGTATCAAATTCAAACTCTTTAGTAAGTAAAGAAAAAATTGAATGTCCAACTAGAAAAATTGCAGGCTGAGTATTTTCTGTTAAATCAAGATCTTGTTTTGGACCCTCAAATACTATCTTTGAAATCGGAAAGTTTAAGATTTCATCTGCTGATTTAAAAATTTTTTTCACTAAGTCAAATTTATCGTAAAATTCTTTGCACATACCCACAGATTGAGAGCCTTGGCCTGGGAAAATTATAGAAAACATATAAATTTACTTAAGTTTTTTATATTGTAATTAAAGAATTATAATAGTATATCCTCAATTTTTATTAAATTAATTTTATGAACTTATACGAACACACTATAGTTGCAAGGCAAGATACAAGTAACACTCAATTAAAACAATTAACTGAAAAATATTCAAATTTAGTCACAAAAAATAAAGGTGAGATTGTGCAGACCCAAAACTGGGGACTACTTAACATGGCTTATATGATAAATAAAAATAAAAAAGGAAATTATATACACTTCAAAATAAAGGGTCCAACAAGTTTAATA
>MDTD01193259.1_pt1 | contig 10232 bp, 9 predicted proteins | sample 811221 | NCBI WGS metagenome assembly MDTD01 (sample SAMN05326646, study PRJNA326480) | marine metagenome | isolation source: seawater | place: Pacific Ocean: South West | collected 2011
CTGAGCCAAAGCGGGAATAAGCTGGCCGCATCAATCACGTTCAGTGCCGGCCTGATTATGGTACTGGTAGCCGGTGCTGAACTGTTCACCGGAAACATTATTATGGTTGTTTCCGCAATTACGGGGCTATTCCCTCCCCATAAGCTGCTCAAGAATTGGGCTATCGTCTACATCTCCAACTTCATCGGCTCTCTGGGAACAGTCGGGCTGATCGCGGCTGCCGGCATGATTCGACTTGGTCAATCGGTATCAGACCTGGGCGCCATCGCTGGAAAAGTAGCCGATGCAAAACTCTCCCTAACCTTCTCCGAGTGCATTACCCGTGGTATCCTCTGCAATATGCTGGTCGTCCTGGCCATCATCATGGCGACCATGGCCAAGGATATCATTTCAAAGGTTGCCTGCATTGTCTTCCCGATAACGCTTTTCGTGGTCTGTGGCTTCGAACATTGCGTCGCAAATATGTTCCTGATCCCAGCTGGCATGGTTGCCAATGGCCTACCCTTTAACCAGTGGCAGACCATGTTCCATAATATCATTCCAGTCACCCTCGGCAATATCATCGGGGGTATCTTCATTCTGGTAATTCACCCCAACCGTATCCGCCAACTGGTCTACCTGATCCGCCATCAGCGCCCGATGACAGAATGCAAAACCAACGACGACACCGAGCTTGAGCCAGCTGGATAAACCTGCTTTCGGACGGTATAAACTGATTAGACTTGCCTGACGTTATCCATGCAGCTATAGAAATCTATCATCGTTTTCAATCTTCTTTTCTTTAATCCCGCTTTCAACGGAGTCAGATGCAACCACCCCAAAATTATCTTTCAGATGATATTCTGGAAAACTCACCTGTAGTGGCAAATTGCGCCATGAACCGAAAACGCGGTTTGCGTGGGGTAAACAGCTATGAAAAGGATTTGGGATTGGATATCCAGGAACTGTGCCTGAATGCACTCCGACAGCGAGGGTGCTTCTCATGGCTTGATATCTGCTGCGGAGAAGCAAATGCGCTTTATGATCTGTCAGATGCCTTTCCTCAAAATGCGGGAAAGGTGCAACTTGTCGGCATTGATCTGGTTGGCACCTTCGCACCGGAACGAAGCGACACCCGAGTGTCTATCATAGAAGGTTCTTTTCTGAAATGGGAACCGAATGATACATTTGACCTGATTACGTGTGTGCACGGGCTCCACTACATGGGAGACAAACTGAAGGCAATTGATAAAGCGCTGTCCCTCCTCAATCAAGAAGGACAATTCCATGGGCACTTTGATCTCAATGAATGCGTCCTTAAAAATGGCACCATGTGCAACCTTCTAAAAGAGCATCTACGGAAATCCTCGCTCAAGTACAATTCCCGCAAACGCATTCTGACTGGTTTCTTTCCTTCACGTCTCCAACACCCCTGGACCTATCTGGGCGCATCAGATGAAGCTGGACCTAACTATACTGGACAACCAAGCGTCGCAGCCTACTATAGCAGCAGCAATGAATAGGCTGAATTTCAAGCAATTGAGATTGCGATCGCTCCAAACAGATATTGGTAACCAGGACCTATCAATATGGCGCAAAAAAAGCCCGGCCAAAATTGGTTCTGGCCGGGCTTTTTATGAGAGCAATATTTGCTTAACCAGCAATAATTTGTGTGGCGTGCTGAATTGCGGCGGCTGCGGCTGGGGCAGCTTCTGCGAGCTTATCAACAACCATCTTACCGAATACCATCGCAAACAGAGCGGTCGTTTCGATAATACCGAGTGCGATCAGGTAGTTGGAGAAACCTTCACCCGTTTCAGCCTGAGCATCACAGGCACCAGCGCCGGCGCGGCCCTGGAACATGGCGGAAACACCCATGGCCAGACCTGCAGCAATACCAATGATCAGGTAAGCTGGCCACCCGGCTGGATTGGCTTCTACCCCAGACTGAATGAAACCCATCATCAGGAATCCATAAATAGTCTGTGACAGTGGGGCACCAGCAAATACAGCCAGCTGCATGGGTGCAGGTTTACCTTGCACATAACACTTTTTCCAGGCACCGACTGCAGCCGCACCTGCATAACCTGTACCAATTGCAGAACCCAGGGCTCCCAGTGCGACCGCGGCAAATGCGCCACCGAGACCTAATGCTTGCATAGTAAGAGAATCCATTTTAATCACTCCCTGTTGTTAATAGAAACCAGTTGTTAAAAATCGAGCTTAGTTATTAAATCGTTGACCGCTTGCGGAAAGGATTAAAGGCCAGGCCTTTCCATTCCAGTCCCAGGTGGCCTGAGAATTCCAGTGTATTCAGGCGGATACCATGAACCAGCACCCCCATGGCGCAGAGCACAATATTGAGCAGATGCCCTACCAAAATGACGACAATGCCGATGACCATGCCAATAGCACCGGATTGCATCAGATCAGTTCCCATCATATTCATGCTCACTGCCACATAGTAGCTGGAGAGTCCTACCGCAAATAGACGGATGTATGAGAGTATATCTACAAATCCGCCCAACGCGCCAAAGGGAAAGTTAAGGATGTCGCCGACATCTTTCCAATTTATGGAGAAAAGCAACATTAAGACAAAGCCAGCAGCCAGAAGGCCAAGCTTGACTTTATTAAAGGAATCTGGGAGAACCACTTTCGATACCATTTCGATAATGATCAGGAAAGCCCCCCATATGAACAGAAGCCACCCAACCTGACCGAGTGCTGAGAACACTTTTTTGTCCAGAGCCATTGCCAGAGCCTTCCAGCCATGGGCAATCGATAGGTGGACAACAGCTATTGAGAAGCAGACTACCTGAACATGCTCTTGACCATTATCTGCATTTGTCAACCATCCGAGCCCTTGTAAAGGACCGGGCATTTTCCCGGGATCAATACCAAAGAAGTTTCCAGTCAGAATCCCCCAGATCAGCGTCGAACCGCTGAGGAGCATCAACAGATTGATAGGCAATTGAGCTTCTTGTTTCCGGAATTTAGTTTTACAGGCAATGGCCGCAATCAAGAATAGTAGTCCATAACCACCATCACCAATGATGATGCCGAAGAACATCGTAAAGAAGAGGAGAAAGAATCCACTGACATCATACTCATCATATCCTGGATTAATACCAATGAAATCAAAGATTGGTTTGGAGACCTGCAGCCACTTTGGTACTTTGATGAGAGTCGGGACATTGGGATCGTCTGCTGCAGCGTCTTTACTCAGCATTCCCCAGCCGTGAGACCGACAAGCCAGAGAAAGGTCCTTTTCACGGGACGCCGGGACATAACCACTCAGATAAACCAATGTGCCTTCGACGCCCATGCCATCACGGGCTGAGAGAAAGTCCACACGTTCACGGACCCGGGCCAGATCCATCTCAACCTTTGGCAGAAAGAGCGAAAGACGGGTCAGTTCCCGGTCATAGCGTTTGATCTTGTCCTCACATTCCCCGATGGAACGTTCGATCTGATTCATGCTATGGTCCAGATCAACGGTAATCACGGGTAAATCTGCCTTTATCTCACGGTCTGAAACCGCGATAAAATAGGCTTTGCCGTCCTGCACCGAAATCACCTCAATCGCGACTCCATCCGGGGCCGGAACCTCAGCTTCTGCACAGGAGCAGAACAGCAGATCCATTCCTTTTGCACGAATATCCTGAACCAGGGACGTATCAAAATTTCCCCACGGTTCCAGGTTTTTCTTAGCGCGTTTCCAATGTTCCAGTTCTTCGCGTGACCGCTGATGCTCAATCATCAATTTACGGACACGTCGGGCCATAGAGGACGGATCCAGATCGAGGGTTTGATTACTGTAATCAAACTTCTCTTCATTCGGATCACGAGTTGCCAGAAAGCGAACGGTATCTTCGAGTTCCTCAAGCCGTTTACGGGTCTTGATGAGCTCGTCAGAGTCGCTGACGACTTCCTGTTTAAGGTGAATAATGGCCATTTTCTGCAGTTCAGCCAGAGCCGACTCTTTGTCGGTTTCCAGGCAGACGAGATTGACCTGTTTCATCGGTTCAATCATCAGGATACTCCTGTCAGCTTGGACTTGGCGATTTTAGCACGACCCACGGCAGCTACCTGCTGGTCGCCCAGGTAAATCTGAATTTTACGGATGTTCTCCCTGGTCTCAGGAATCTTGACCTTTTCAAAGAGGTTCACCCGTTGGGTCGTCGTGCGCAGTTCTTCCTTCAGGAGTTCCATCTGACGTTCAATGATCAATGTATTGATCTCCAGAATGATCTTATCCTGAACGGCCTTCAGGCCTTCGTCGAACCAGCAAGGGGTAGAGAACAGATCATATTCAACCACCTTGAAATCGACTCGCTCCAGAACCGGAATATCAACACCAGCAATATTCTTGATATCAGTACGCACTCTTTCCACTTCCACCATGGGAGGGATCTGTTCGAACTCATTGGAACTCATCAGTTCAACCCATGGTGCGATACTTCGGTCGTACTTTTCGATTTTCAGCCGATGTTGCCGCAATTCTTCGCCGACACGCAGGATTTCCCCCTGAAGCTGCTGCTTTTTGAGCTGCAGGGTAGGAAGAAAGCGCGTGAACCGTTTAAGGCTGTCCCGCTGGTGCTTCAGTTCGGTTTTGCTAAGCTTTACCTTTGCCATCGTATTTTCCTGTGGCGTGCGAGCTTATTGCTTGGGCCAGAATTGTTCAATCAGCGAGGACTTCATACCGGTTTCGCTTGGATCGAAACATTCGGCGAGCGTCTTCCAACCTTGGTCCAGTGCTTCTTCGAGAGGAATATTGACACTCAGGTCCATCATCCGAGCCTCGAACTTGTCGCCGTACTGGAGCAACTTGCTATCCCAGTCACTCATACGGAAACCCATGGATTGCTTTTCACGGGTTTCACGGCAGTCAGCATACAGACGAACCATGGTATCCATGATCGCACGATGGTCATCGCGAGTATCATCATTGACAAGCTGCTTCAGACGGGAAAGAGAACCGAATGGCTCAATACGACCACCACGCAGGTAAAACTGACCTTCTGTGATATAACCGGTATTGTCTGGAACCGGGTGAGTCACGTCGTCACCGGGCATGGTCGTTACCGCCAGAATGGTGATGGAACCAGCGCCTTCAAAGTCGACCGCCTTTTCGTAACGGCTGGCAAGCTGCGAATAAAGGTCACCAGGATAACCACGGTTGGAAGGGATCTGTTCCATGGTAATGGCGATTTCTTTCATGGCATCTGAGAAGTTGGTCATGTCTGTCAGCAGGGTCAGCACTTTCTTGCCCTGAACAGCATATGCTTCAGCTACTGCCAGTGCCATATCTGGTACCAGCAGGCATTCCACGACTGGATCGGAAGCGGTATGAATGAAAAGTACGGAACGGCTCAGCGCGCCTTCCTTCTCAAGGGTCTCGCGGAAAATCAGATAGTCGTCATACTTGATACCCATGCCGCCCAGAATGATCACATCAACTTCAGCCTGCATCGCAATCCGGGCCAGCAGTTCATTATATGGCTCACCGGCAATTGAGAAGATCGGCAGCTTCTGTGATTCGACCAGCGTGTTGAAGACGTCGATCATCGGGATACCGGTCCGGATCATATTACGCGGAATGATACGCTTGGCTGGATTAACCGAGGGACCACCGATATCGATCATCTCTTCTGTCAGGTGCGGACCGTTATCACGAGGATTGCCACCACCGTCAAAGACGCGGCCCATCAGCTTATCGCTGGCAGATACCTGAAGTTGTTTGCCCAGGAACCGGACTTCGTCATTGGTAGAGACGCCACGGGTACCGGCAAAAACCTGGAGATACACTTTGGAAGCACTCAGACGAATGACCTGTGCCAGGGAAACACCCCTTTCACTGCGGACTTCAGCAAGCTCATTATAACCGACATCGTCCGCCTCGACCATGATGACGTTACCGGCAATCTGGAGGATGCGATGGTAAACTTTACGCATGGGTCATCTCCCCGATAGTTGAATCAATTTCTGCTTCTTTTGACCCGAAGGCGTCATCGTTTTCAGCGATGTAGTTCCAGTCGATAAAGAGCTGTCTCAATTTATTGAAGCCCTTACGTGCATCGCTCTTCTCCGCAAAGGTAAATTTGCTTTGCATCACGTGGCAGACTTTGCCGAATACTTTCTGCTGACGTTCCCTTGAACAGGCCGCATCAACCTTGTCAAAGGAGTTCTGCTGCAGATAGACAGCATCGAGAAATTCGCTTTTCAGATAAGTAATGAAGTCATCGATGGAGGTACCTTCCTCACCCACCACTTTCATCATCTGATTGATTTCTACACCACGACGCAATGTTGCACGAGCCATATTCAGTAACTTTGCATCCACAACCGAGACATACTTGCTCCAGCTGTCCAGAGGATCAATCGCTGGATAGCGACGGGCATGGGCTCGGGCATAGCTCAAACCCAGGAAGCAGCCCACCACTTTCAGAGTCGCCTGGGTAACCGGTTCTTCGAAGTTACCACCAGCAGGACTGACAGATCCGCAGATGGTAATCGAACCCGTTTTGCCGGATTCCAATCGAACCAGACCAGCGCGCTCGTAGAAGTTGGCAATCAACGTTTCCAGGTAGGCCGGGAATGCTTCTTCACCAGGAATTTCTTCCAGGCGGCCCGACATTTCGCGCAATGCCTGTGCCCAGCGGGAAGTCGAGTCGGCCAGCATCAGCACGTTGAGACCCATCTGTCGATAATATTCAGAAAGGGTGACTGCGGTATATACTGAAGCTTCGCGGGCGGCAACCGGCATCGACGAAGTATTGCAGATGATGATCGTCCGGTCCATCAGGGATTTTCCGGTTTTAGGATCTTCCAGGTGGGGGAATTCGCGCAGCACTTCCACAACTTCGCCTGCACGCTCACCGCATGCAGCCACAATCACCACGTCCACTTCCGAATACTTACTGAGTGCATGCTGCAGCACTGTCTTTCCTGAGCCGAACGGACCCGGTGTACAGAACGTACCACCTTTCGCAACCGGGAAGAAAGAATCGATTTCGCGCATTTGGGTGATAAGCGGTTCACGCGGCAGCAGCTTTTCAGCATAGCTGGTGATCGGCACTTTGACCGGCCAGTTCTGGTACATTTTGCACTGACGGGTATCGCCACGCTCATTCTTAAGTTGAGCAACGACATCTTCAACCGTGTAGTCGCCAGCTGCAGCTACTTCCGTAACCGTCCATTCGCCCTGCAAACCAAAAGGTGCGCAAATGTAATGCTCAAAAAGCCCCTCAGGTACTTTTCCCAGGTAAGAACCAGCTTTTACCGTTGCGCCAGCTTCAATCAGCGGCGTGAAAGCCCATTTGGCTTCGCGGTCAAGTGGGTCCATATACAGACCGCGCTTGAGGAAGAAACCAGCTTTTTCCGCAATGTCATTGAGTGGATTCTGCAGCCCGTCATAGACGCGGGTCAGCAGTCCTGGTCCCAGTTCTACCGACAGCAGTTGCTCGGTGAATTCCACCTCATCGCCGATCTTAAGACCCTTGGCGTCTTCAAATATCTGCATATCCGCATTATTACCGCGGACACGGATCACTTCACACTTCAGGCGTTCACCTTTGGCGACCACATAGGCCACCTCGTTTTGCATCACGCGTTGATCAAACTCAACGGTGACCATGTTGCCGTTGATACCGACAACTTTTCCTTTGTTTGTATCAGGCATCTTGCTGCTCCAGAAATTCCAGTTCAGGGATTCTCTCCTGGACCGCCTGATCCAGCAGTTGCTGGCCTTTCTCGGCGCTGAGATCCACCCACTTTTCAAGCAGAATAAGTTTGATGTGATAAATCACGAGAAAGTCGAAGTCGAACTGATGTCCCACTTCTAATTCAGAGAGTTTTTGCCAGCGCATTTTGTCAATGGCCTGACGTTCTTCAAGAGGGTTGGTGCCATCATAGGCTTCCATCACTTGCTTTTCGAGATCGGCAAAGACATCAAGCTCCGGGCGGATATAAGAATCCGGCTTTTGATTGCGGCGGACTGCCCGCAGGCGCACGGAAGCATTACGCAAATGCGTTTCCCATGCATTCCAGCGTGTCTCGCTCTCGCAACAGGCATTTTCACGGGGCACCCGGTCAATTGCTGCCAGGCTTGCATACTGTTCAGGCGACAGGTGCGTCTGGCATTGGGCCAGAAACTCCTGCCGGGAAATCAAGGGCTCCTGCCCTTCCCTCAGATATGGCAGAGAACTGATAAAATAATAGTAGCTGCCACCCACCCGATCATTCTCCGCTGGACTTCAGCATCTCGGCGATGCGTGCGTTCACATACCCGCTCAGCATTTCAACGATCGATTCGCTGGTGAAGTCATGAAAGACCGCTTCCCCGTTGAACGAAACCTGTACCCCTGCTTCGATACCAGGAACAGGTTTGATCGTAATGCCGTCTTTGAACTTCCCTGCCAGCTTGCTTTTCGCCAACGCTTCCAGCTTGTCACAGTCGTCTTTGCTGACCAGAGCTTCCAGCTTGGTCACCTCACCTTTGCCGCTTGCGTAAGCGACAGTCAGCTTCTCAATCAGACCGGCCAGGAAAGCAGCATCCGTACTTTCTGCAACACAGCTCTTCAGCAGGGCGCTGAGGAGTGTCTTGATCTCTTCTTCAAGAGAGACGATGATATCCCTTGAAGCCTGGCGCAACTGGTCTTCTCCAGCTTGAGCGAGGCGGGCTTGTTCTTGCTGCGCTTTTTCAACAATTTGCGCAGCCTCGGCTTTGGCATCAGTGATTATCTGGTCGGCTTTGGCTTTCGCATCAGCGAGGATCTGATCTTTCTGAGACTCACTCTTCTTGATCCCCTCCTCATTAATGCGCTCCAAAAGGCCTTGCAAGTCTTCGGCCATGGCAAAATACCCTCAGTTTCAAAAGTCATGAGTATATAAAAAGACAGACCCACCAACACGTCTGCCAACAGCACATGCAAGCGGCTAACCTAAGACTGGATTACTTCATGTCAAGTCCAAAACAAAGACAAACCTTTACTCACAAACAAGTCAACTGATAATATGAAGTAGAGTCGCGCACATCGTCTTTGCAGAATGAAAAGACAGACCTTGCATACATTGTATTTTATTGCAGTTTTCCTGCATCGCAAAGATCAATCAGATCACCAAGGCCGGTGATTCTGAAATCAGCAATCTCATCTTCATTTGCTGGAGTCTTGTCACGATACTTCCCCTTCAGCACCCGAATGGATGTCATCCCCGCACGATTCGCCCCGGCAATATCTTTTCTGGGATCATTCCCCACAAAAGCAGATACCTCCGGAGTAACTCCCAATTGCTGGCAGGCTTGATCAAAAATTGCCGCATCAGGTTTTTCGCAACCCACTTCCTCCGATATCGTCACCGAATGAAAAAAATGCTGCAGGCCCAGCCTGATCAACTTCTCCCATTGCTTCACGGCCAGACCATTGGTGATGATCCCCAGTCGATACCCGCGATCCCGCAATGTCAGCAAGGATGGGATCGTCTCCTCAAATGGCTGAAGATATACCAGCTTCACATTGTGGTAAGCAACCACCGCTGCCGCAATCAGGTGCGGATCAGCAGGTCGCCCGAGTGCTTCAAGCAGCACATTATAATGCAAACCGTAATTGGAACCATGCTTGCGAATGACATGAGCCAGGGTCTCCGCGATGACCTGCTTATCCACATCCAGGCCTGCATCAATCATCGCCTCAATCGCATGGCTGCGAGCGTACGATGACTGCCGGGTGCTGTCATAGAGAGAATCGTCAATATCAAAAAAGATCGCTTTGTGCTGCACCAACCTGCTCGTCCCTGGAAAAATTTGATCAATCTCTGATAAGATAGCCATAGCGCAACCGGGAACAATAAAGAGTTTGTGAAAACTGCCACCTCACATCACATTCTGGTAGACAGATATCGTTCTACGGGCAAGTTAAGGCAAGTCTGTCTACACCGAAACAGTCGTTAAGGAGCCTCTACCTATGATCCTTTCACGTCTACCCGTTATCAGCCTAGGCCTATGCATGCTGATTGCCGCAGCAAGAGCGGGAGATGAATTAAGCAAATTCCCTGATATCCTGCCGTCATTGGCAGAAGTCCGTACCCTCGACGGCTCAGCCAACCACCCGGAGGTATGGACTTTAGGTCAGGCTGGTCTGCCATATCTGCGCATTCCGGTTCCGGCATATGTCGACGGGCTCTCCATTCCGTCAGGCCCCACTTGGGGCAATGCCCGTGAAACCAGCCGCATTATCAGCGAACAACCCCGCTCA
>MDTD01036607.1_pt1 | contig 10231 bp, 8 predicted proteins | sample 811221 | NCBI WGS metagenome assembly MDTD01 (sample SAMN05326646, study PRJNA326480) | marine metagenome | isolation source: seawater | place: Pacific Ocean: South West | collected 2011
AGATATAATAATAGGGACGCATAGATTAGCTGGAAAAGACATTAAGTACAATGATTTAGGTCTCTTAATCATCGATGAGGAGCAAAAATTCGGTGTTTCAGTAAAAGACAAATTAAAAACACTAAAAGCAAATATTGACACCTTAACTCTAACTGCGACACCAATTCCAAGAACACTTCAGTTCTCTCTTTTAGGAGCCAGAGATCTAAGCATAATAAACACTCCACCACCCAACAGATACCCAATTGAAACAAGTACAATCGGATTTAATGAGGAAGCCATACGTGATGCTATTTCATATGAATTGTCGCGTGGAGGACAAGTTTACTTTATTCATAATCGAGTTGAGAACATAAAAGAAGTAGCGGGGAGTCTTCAAAGGTTAGTGCCGAATGCAAAAATAGGTGTTGGACACGGACAATTAGAAGGTAAAGAGTTGGAATCTATTATGATGGATTTTATGAACGGAGACTTTGAAGTTTTAGTAGCAACTACAATTATTGAATCTGGATTGGACATCACAAATGCCAATACAATCATTATTAACCAGGCACAAAATTTTGGCTTAAGTGATTTGCATCAAATGAGAGGCAGGGTGGGAAGATCAAACAAAAAAGCATTCTGTTTTCTTATCGCACCTCCACAGAGTAGTTTAACTTCAGAGGCTCGAAAAAGATTAAGAGCACTTGAAGAATTTAGCGACTTAGGAAGTGGTTTTAACATAGCTATGCGTGATCTAGACATTCGCGGTGCAGGCAACTTGTTAGGTGGTGAGCAATCAGGATTTATATCCGATATTGGCTATGAAACCTATCAAAAAATTCTTGATGAAGCCATTCAAGAACTAAAAGAAGGAGAATTCAAAGAATTATATGCAGAAGAATTAAAAGAAGAGAATAGGATTTTCGTTAAAGATTGCATTATTGAAACAGACATGGAGATACTTATTCCTACGACATATGTAAATGCAGTAGATGAAAGACTGCGTCTATACAAAGAGTTAAACGACATAAGACAAGATGATGAACTTATTATTTTCATTAGAAATCTGAAAGACCGATTTGGAAATATTCCTCATCAAACCGAGGAACTTATCTCTACAATGAGATTAAAATGGTTAGCACAAGAAATTGGTTTAGAAAGATTATATATGAAAAATAGAATTCTGAAAGGTTACTTTATTTCTAATCCTGAAAGCAATTACTTTCAAACAGAAAAATTTGGTAACCTTTTAACATTTGTTCAAAACAATCCTAAGACTTGTAAAATCAAGGAAACAAAAGGTAAATTAACTCTTACTTTTAATAAAATAACCTCAATTGAGGAGGCTTTCGAGACTTTAAATCAGCTAAACTCTATTATTTAAATTCTTACTTGCAATACTCGTTTAATTATAATTAAATTTAACATATAAACATTTGTAATTCCTTTAAATCATCATTATCTTATGACAAATTATTTGTCAATGAGTTATTTTGGAAGCAACTTGAAATTATTACGAAAAAGGAGATCTAGGTCGCAAGCTGACGTTTCAGGCACACTACAAATCACGAGATCAACATGGAGTGCATATGAAAACGAAGCTGCAGAGCCAAATTTTGATACTCTGATGAAAATCTCTAAGTATTTCAGTCTACCAATCGATGTATTTCTTAAAGAAAACTTGCATGAATTTTCAGAACTAAGACTAACAAATCTTGAAAACGGTTTTAATGTAGATGTAAGTGGAAGAAAACTTAGAGTTTTAACAACCACTGTAAATCGTGAAGATGAAGAAAATATTGAATTGGTTCCATTAACTGCAAGAGCAGGTTACACTCAAGGTCTATATGATCCAGAGTATATAAAAGTATTACCCACCTTCCAACTTCCTTTTTTAGCTAAAGACAGAAAATATAGATCCTTTCCTATTTCAGGAGATTCAATGCCACCAGTGTCTGATGGCAGCTTTGTTGTAGGTGAATTCATTCAAAACTGGAACTATTTAAAAAACGGCTATCCGTATATAATTATAACTAAAGATGAGGGAATTGTATTTAAAATAGTTTATAATCAACTTAAAAAGAACAAAACAATTCTATTATGCTCCACAAATTCACACTACAGACCGTATGAAGTTAAAGTAGAAGAAATTCTTGAAATTTGGAAATTCACTAACTATATTAATTCTGAGGCTCCTAAATTAAACAACGATTAAACTTCAATATTAAACCTACATGGACTTATTAAAATTTCTAAGAGTAATATATACGATTGTATAAGTAAGAATTATCAAACTTATAAAAATATCCCAATCTGTGTAGTTCCAAAAATAAAAAAATAAAAAAGTAATTTGAATCAGGCCAAAAATTAACCAACTTAACACATTTATAGATAAATAAAAGGATTCATCTCTAACTTTATATATGATTAGTTTGGTAACTAAAATAGTTGGTAAAAACAATACAAAACCGGGAAAACAAATTGAGAAATAAAAAATACGTGATAATAAAGGCATTGTTTTATTATATTTATGCTTTTCTAATTTCCAATTAAATCCATCCATCTGAAGTTGAGTAGAATCCGGTGGTATAGATTTAATAGCCGCAATAATTTCTTTATCGTTTCTGGACTGTCTTAGAATCCCTCTCCAATATCTTCTTTTAAACTTAACATAATCACCAGAGATATGAATCATATTTTCCCTCATCTCTTTTTGTAACTTTTTTAAAAAAAGATTCATTGAACGAAATTTATTTTCATTGTATGAATTTTTATACTCAGAAATTAAAATTGGCTTAAGGTAATTTACAAAAACCTTCTTTCCCGCAACAAAGTGATTTTCATAATTAATAACTACAGGAACAATATGCAATCCAAGATTAAAATTATTTTTAGCCTCTGCTTCAAAAGCTATTCGGGCTACTCCTTTTTTTAAGTCAAATAGGTGATGAATAGGCTCGCTTTCCCCTTCAGGAAAAATTAAAATTGGCTTTCGTTTTTCAAGTTCCCTAATACAATATTTAAACGTTTCCCTATTTTGAGTTGTAATATTTCCTGTTCCATCTTGAGCTCTAAAAATTGGGACAAGATTGATTAATTTAAATAATTTGACAACCCACTTACCCTTAAAGACATCAGAACGAGTCAGAAAAAAAACAGGCCGTCGCTGCTTTAAAGCAACTAATATACCATCTAAAAAAGCATTTTGATGATTAACTGAAAAAATAACAGGTTTATCTTGAGGTATATTCTCTAATCCCCTAAATTCTAATCGCTTAAATATAACAGGTAGATAAACCCTTAGAATTCCTTGTATCAATTTGTATACCATGAATAAAATCTGTTTTCACAAACGAAATTACTTTTTTAAACTAGGATATAAACCAATAATAACCTTTTTAACTGATAATAACTCTTTATTTTTTTTACTCTAAAGAACAGTCTTAAAAAAGAACAAAAAATAATGTCACATTAATAAAAGTAAATCTTTTCCCTAGATTTTATCAAATTTAATGGCAGTAGACTACACTAATCGCTATTTTCTAATGCCTTGAAATTATAAGAATAAGAGTTTTTTATATCAAAAATAAATTCTCAGTTACAAGACATCAGATGAATACTTCAATAACAATCCTTTAGGAGTTGACCATTACTTTGAAAAGAACTTAGAGACTTATTTAACTTGTTATTTGTAATTCTATCGAGTATTTCAAGCACAGAATCCTGCATAGCCATAGAACCACATATCATAAAAACACCTCCTGAATCAAAAGCCTCTGAAACCTCATTCTCTTGTTTCACAAGAATATCTTGTACATATTTTTTATCATCCCCTCTTGATAATGCCAATTCATAATTATCTAAAAATCCATTTTTTATCGCTCTTTCAACATAGGGCTTATAGATATCAAAAGACGATACAGTGCGTCCGCCCCAAATGAGCTTCAAAGATGAATTCTGATTTTCCGCCATCATTCCAAGGTATGGTGCTATTCCAGTTCCATTAGCAATAAGCCAAACTGAAGGAGCATTATGAGCGAAATGAAATGATTCATTTCGTTCTAAATAGGCTGAAATTGTATCTCCTTTTTTTGAATCGCATAAATATGAAGAACAGATACCGCTATCATGTTTTTTGACACTTAAAAGAATATCATCACCTATTCTAGCAATTGAGTACATTCGAGGCTTTTTTGATTCTTCGGGAATTATACTTAACAAATCACCAGACTGAAACTCTAAAGAACTATTTGGTCTAAGTTTGATCAAAGAGGTATTATCATTGTTTATCTTTGGATCTTCTAAAATAGTGAAACTCTCAACCTTTGAAATTTTAGTTCCAACATCCTTAAGCCCTATTTGTACCTCCATATCAGATACACGGTTCCATAGTGAGAGCCAACTGCGAATGTCAGATGGAGATTGATCATTGATTCGAACCAATGGTAAGAATCGCTCAAAATTTTGATTTGACTCAAGCCAACTATCGACATCAACACCAAATTGACAAAATTCCGGAAAAGATGTAGATCCAAATGCAACAACTGCGAATTTCAAAGGATTTATGGTCTCTTTTTCTTTAATTAAATCCTCAAAATAATTAGCATTGTTTGGTGGACCACCCACACCGTAAGTTGAGGTGAAAATAATTAGATGTGTGGCATTTTCGTAAGAGGAATAGTTATCCAATTCATCCATATAAACTTTCTTTCCTTCCTCTAGTAATCCTTTAAAAAAGGCCTTCGCCATATTCTGTGTATTTCCAGACTGCGTACCAAAGAGTAGTATATATTCTGCCTCCTCTTTTGAATATTTTTTTCGAGTTTTACCAGATTTATCCTTTTTTTTTAATCGATTAATTAATCCTCTGAACATATTATTAATTTTTTAGTCTAAAACAAGAGTGGGATAATGTACTTGCTAGCACATTTCTTACTTTTCAAAAGTACTTAAAAATGATATTCTAAAAGGATATTAATGGCTTTTTTTACAGGTTAATAATCCTTTAAATGCAAGCTATATAAAGTTCTACAAAAATTTACCCTTTTTAAGGTAGTGAAGAATTACTCCAAATTATACGTGTAAATACTATAAAAAAAGTTAATAAAATCGTGCGTGTTGAAGTTCATTTTCAAGTTAAATATCGACTGTTGTCAACAGGTTATTATAAACGAAAATCAAGATTAATCTATTTTGGTTATATTATAATATGTTCTATTCCTTAAAAATTCTTAATGTTCAAAAAGAAACTCCTAATTCAATTTCCGTAGAATTCGAGGTTCCTAAAAAAATACAAAACCATTTCTCATTTAAGGCAGGACAATTTCTTACTCTCAAAAAAAAAATAAGTAACGAAGATATAAAACGGTCTTATTCTATCTGCTCAACACCAAATTCTGGAAAGTTTAAAGTTGTAATAAAACAAATACCTAATGGGAAATTTTCGACATATGCATTAAACAACCTTAAGATTGGTGATTTTATTGATGTAGCTAAACCAAGTGGAAATTTTTTTTTAACCCCTCAACCGAAAACCAAAAAATCGTATACTCTAATCGCAGCAGGAAGCGGAATAACACCTATCTTTTCTATTCTTAAAACTATATTGTCGGAAGAACCAAATAGTACTGTAAAATTATTTTATGGTAATAAATCACCTGAATTAACAATATTCAGACAGGAGATTGAAAAAATTAGTAAAATATATTCCAAAAATCTAACCGTTCACTTTATTTACAGTCAAATTAAGAATAAAAGTCGCTTCCATTGCGGGAGAATTGAAGGCGAAAAAATTAAGAAGATATTCACAAAAATGGCTCCAATAAGTTTAACTGATGAAATCTTCATTTGTGGACCCCAAGAGATGACAAGTGGAATATATAATTTGATTACGAATAAATTTAATTTTGATCCTTCAAGTATTCATTATGAGCTTTTTAAAGGCAATACAATTGAAAAAAAACATAGAGTTAAAACAAAAAAGGTAAGTAGAGTAATAGCAAATATTGACGGAGAAATTTTTGAGTTTATTGTTAAAAAAAATGAGTCAATATTAGAAGCGGGATTAGCTGCAGGCTATGATATTCCTTTCTCCTGTCAAGGTGGAGTTTGTGGAGTTTGTAAATGCACTTCAGGAGAGGGAGAAACTGAAATGTCAAATAGTATAGCACTTTCTGATGATGAAATTGATAGTGGTATAATTTTATCTTGTCAAGCAAAAGTATTAAGCCCTTCTTTAAAAATCAACTTCGATAATTGTTTTTAAATTTAATAATTAGACGCGTTATTGAGTTTATTTATCGACAAAAAAATAAACTTTATCTAAAATGTTTCGTAAACTCCTAAACATCCCTTAAAGTTTTGCGCCATGAATATTCTTATAATTGATGATAACTTGCTTGTTCTTAAAAAACTATCCTATTATTTAAATAAAAAAGGCCATAAAGTGATTGAATCAACTAATGCAATGGAGGCTCTTTCTTTAATTTTAAAACATCAACCCGATCTTGTTATAACCGATCTTCTTATGCCATATGTTACAGGCAGCGAACTATACAAAACGCTAAATTACTTAAACAAAACCGAAACAAAAATGCTATTTATCACCTCATTGAAAGATAAGTACATTAAATACTTAGATAAAGAGATTGATAACGAATTAGTTCTGAGAAAACCAATAAATTATGATCATCTTGATTCAAAGATTCATGAAATAGCTCATGCATAATCAGATATTTGTACATTTTTAATCAAAAATAAATACACATTTTTCAAACTATTATTGGTCTAAACCCTTACCTCGGAGCTACAATTAATATAACTCAATACCCAAATTAATTGAGGTGAAAAAATAAAAAGTGTAACCATTTTGTTTTTTCGTATTCAACCATTGAAGCACCAACAATGAGCTCAAGGTTGTCGCCTAGTTAATCCATAAGGATTATCTAATCAACAAAATAGTTATTATGTCAGGAGTAAAACAAACACCTCGCCAACAGATGATAGGTATGATGTACCTTGTTTTGTTGGCAATGTTAGCAATGAATGCGTCAAAAGACTTACTGGATGCATTTATATTTTTGGAAGACGGTATTGACGTTACCTCAAAAAACTTTAAAAAAACAAACAATTCCATTTATTCAAAGATTACGAGAGCAGCAGCTTCTGGAGCAGATATAGCTTTAAAAGCTAAAAAAAATGCTTTAAAAATTAAAAAATTATCTAATCAATTATTTTCCGAAATTGAAAAATATAAAGCAGATATTATTAAACTTGGTGGAGGAATTGATGAAGTAACAGGCGTTCCTATTGGGAAAGATAATCAAGATGTTGGAGCAGAATATCTTATTGTAAAAGGATATGGTACTGAACTAAAAGACAAGATAAAAAAGTATAAATCGAATATAATTTCATTAATTAATCCAGAAGACACTGCAGTTATAAGTGGGATTGAAAAGTTATTAGCAACCCCTCCCCATATTGACTATGAAAATGTAGAAAGTCCATGGGAAAATGGTATAAGTGAATATTTACCCTTAGCGGCTGTTACCGCTAACTTAACCAACATTCAAAGCTATATTCGAAATTCGGAGTCTCAAGCAATAAATTATTTACTCGAAAACATTGGTATTAATGAAGTAAAAGTGAACAAAATGTTAGCTACATCTATTGCACAATCTAACTATGTACTTCAGGGTGAAGAATATTCAGCAAATATATTCCTTGCAGCCTCTGACACAACCCAAGAACCAATAATTATTGTAGGAGATTATGATATTGATTATTACCAAAAGACTGGAAAAATAAAATTCACAGGAAAAACAGACACAATTGCTGTTAATGGTGGTGTGGGGAAGTTTAAAACAAAAGCAGATAAAATAGGAAATCACACTTGGGGTGGAATAATGAAGGTCCAACACCCTAACCCGAAACGAAAAAATGAATTCCTTTCCTATCCATTTGTCAGGAGCTACACTGTTGCATCTCCTAGCGCGGTAATTTCTTCTGATCAATTAAACATTATGTATATAGGCTTGGAAAACGAAATTAGCATTTCAGCACCTGGGATAAAATCTGACGATTTAACAATAAATGCAAGTAATTTATGTGAGGTTACCCAAAAAGGGAATGGGAAATACATCTTTAAGCCTTCTAAAGGCGGAAGAATTGAAATTACCGTTTTTGCCAATATTAATGGTGAGAACAAAATGATTTCTAAACAAACCTGGAAAAGCATGTCTCTTCCGCCACCTTTTATTTTCATACCCGGAGTAAAATATGGTTTAGCAAGTTCAGAAAGTTTAGCAACAGTTTTAAAACAATTTGGTGCAAAACCAAAATATAGTAAGTCATTTCCCATCTCATCTACACCTCAAATAATAAGTGCTGAAATTTCATATCGAAAAGGAAATCAAATAACCTCGCTTCCAAATCTAGTTAATGGAAAAATTATCAAAAGAGAAACTGAAAATATTATCAGGAGATTAAGAAGGGGAGATAAAGTTGAAATTAAGATGAAAACTAAAGGAGCAGATAAAATAACTCATAAAATTTTCCAAAAAATAACCATTCAATAATGTTGTCAGGACATATCCTTATTCAGGATTTGAATTTAGAGAAGGGGGCTGTATATTCAGCCCTTTTTTAATTTACTCAATTACCTTTTGGGCTTTTTTTATTAAATGTCGTTTCTTTGCAAAATGCTAACGAAAATCAGATTTGTCGGTAGATATTTCAAGTATTGGTTATTTGCTAAACATAACACAACATCTGTATTTGTAAATAGTATTATTAAAGAAGTCTTGAAAGCTAATCAAAAATTCTACTCTTTTAAAGAAATTGAAGGAATCCGATCAGTTTTAAAAAAGAATAATTCCACAATAAAAATTACTGATTTTGGAGCTGGAAGCACCATTAATAATTCTAAAAAAAGAAAGGTCTCAGATTTAGTCACTAATTCAGCTAAACCAGCCTGGCTAGGAGAAGTGCTATTCAGATTTGTCAATAAATTTGAACCTCATAACATGCTCGAACTCGGCACTTCTTTAGGAATCTCGGCATGCTACCAAATTGGGGCCAATAAAAAAGCGAATTTTACAACTATGGAGGGCTGTCCGGAAACAGCAAAAATCGCAAAAAAAGTACTTGAAAATTTTAGGGCTCAAAATGTAAAAATTAAAGTTGGTGATTTTTCAAGTACTCTCTCTGAGGTTCTAAAGAGTTATGAAAAGTTGGACTATGTATTTTTTGACGGAAACCATCAAAAACAACCCACAATTGAATATTTTGATAAATGCTTAAAAAAAGCACACGAAAATTCAATTTTCATTTTTGATGATATACACTGGAGTAATGAAATGGAAGAAGCTTGGAATCACATACAATCTCATCCGCTAGTAACTTGCTCAATAGATATTTTTTGGATAGGTATAGTTTTTTTTAAAAAAGACCAACCGAAAGAAAATTATGTTATTCGTTAGAAATTAACGAATAATAAATCTTATCCATTTCTTATTTTGTAAACACATATACTTCCAGCTATAAAATCATGTATACCTCTTCTGGGTTTAAATCCAATAAACATACCCGATACTATTAAAATGACTTGAAAAAAATAAACAATAGTTTGAGTACGAGAACGATCCTGGAGTAAAAGAACTTCCAAATAACCATCAGCATTAATAAAATCACCCAAAGAAAAAAGCGGATACTGCTCAATGAGTCCGGAAAGAGAAACGAATAACCAAGGAATTGACCTAATAATCGCTTTTGAAAATGAAAGTTTTTGAAAAGAGATGTCTTTTACCTCTATTTTACATACCATTTTACCTAAAGTAGCCCCCCAAACTCCCTCCATTAATGGCTTATACATAAAAGTGACAAAAGTCAAAAAGGCATACAAATAAAAGTCTTTAACATAAATAAATGCAAAAAAACCTAAAGCACTTAATGGTATTAAAAATAGCGAGTCAAGAAATGAGGCGCCAAATCTAATCCAAAACCCAGCCAACACTTTATTTTCTTCAGATGAATTTTCAATACCCAAAACTGAATCGTTCTTCAAAAATAAACTAGTTTATTGTTATAATTTCAAATACCAAAAGCAGCTTTGAGGGTATCAACAAAGTCTAACTTTTCCCAAGTGAATAATTCTACTTCAATTTTTTTTCTTGTACCATCAGCGCCAACAAAATTCTTTTTAACTAAACGATTTTTTCTTCCCATATGGCCATAAGCTGCAGTTTCGAAA
>MDTD01080485.1_pt1 | contig 10231 bp, 10 predicted proteins | sample 811221 | NCBI WGS metagenome assembly MDTD01 (sample SAMN05326646, study PRJNA326480) | marine metagenome | isolation source: seawater | place: Pacific Ocean: South West | collected 2011
CTATAAAGATAAATCTATTGAAAATGAAAAGCAAAATTACCCTTGGCTTGATGACTTATTAGAGATGCTCGAGCAGGGAGAAAGCTCACAAGATTTTTTTGAGAGTACAAAATTAGAGTTATTTCAAGATCAGGTGTTTTGTTTCACGCCAAAAGGACGAATAATAGCTTTACCTATTGGAGCGACTCCAATTGATTTCGCTTTCGAGGTTCATACGGATGTCGGAATGAAATGTATTGGCTGCAGGGTAAATGGCTTAAATTCTCCATTATATGCCGAACTTGATAATGGTGACGAAATAGAAATTATTACTGATGATAAGTCTCTGCCGCCGATGGCATGGGAAAAAATTGCACTCACAGGAAAAGCCAAATTAGCCATCAGGAGAATTAATAAAGAAAAGATAAAAAATCAATATTCAGAATTAGGAAAGCAAATTCTTGATAAGTTATTAAAGTCATCGACTGATGCCAAGAAAATACCAAATATGAAAGAATTTTGTAAAAAATTTGGTCTAAAGTCGTCGGCAGATCTGTATAGTAAAATTGGTAGAGGAGAAATTACCCCAGAGGCTATTCGTAAAGCTTTTCTAAAAATAAAAATAATTAAGGATAATAATGATCCAAATACTGCAGATCCCACTATTAACGCGGTAAGTATTCCTGTACGTGGTTTTGATAAAGCTATACCATTTAAATTTGCAGATAATAGCCGGGTGGTGCCTGGTGATAAAATTTTTGGTGTTATAGATGAGGAAGAAGGCATAACTATATACTCAAAACAATCTAAAAATCTTGTTAAATATACAGAAAATACGGCTTCTTTAATTGATCTAACATGGGATATTGAGAATAATTTGACTGAAAGATACATAGCGAGGGTAATAATTGATTGCAAAAATGAAGTTGGCGCTCTAGCGAAAATTACGAGGGCTATAGGTCTTTCTAATGCGAATATTGAAAATTTGAAGCTTGTGTCAAGATCAAGAGATTTTTATAAACTTGATATAGATGTTGGTGTTTTTCATCTATCTCATCTGAATTTAGTGATAAGTTCGATTAGGAAGATTGGTGTGGTGCATCGAGTAGTCAGAATAATGGAATAAATATATAGATGAATCAGGAACAAATACTTGAAAAATTCATTGAAGCTGGCGCACTGCTTGAGGGGCACTTCGTATTAAGCTCTGGATTGCACTCAGCAAGGTACATTCAATGCGCGAGAGTAATGATGTATCCAAAAATTTCCCAATTCCTCTGCAAAGAACTCGCTAATAGAATATCTGATAAATTTGGGCCAGTTGATCTAGTTGTATCGCCGGCAATGGGTGGTGTTATTGTTGGCTACGAGGTTGCAAAACAGCTAGGAGTTCCCGCCATATTTTTCGAGAGAGTTGAAGGGCAATTTCAATTACGAAGAGGGTTTGAAATTAAAGAGCAATCGAAATGCATCATGGTAGAAGATATAGTAACTACAGGACTGTCCTCTCGGGAATGTATATCAGCGATTACCGAAAGCCATGGTAATGTCATAGGTGCGGCATGTTTAATAGATAGATCATCAGGTGCCGCAAATGTAGGAGTTGACCTTGTTTCGCTAGCAAAGATGACAATTGAAACTTACAAGGAGCCAAACATACCATCATGGCTTAATGATATTCCGATCTCAAAACCGGGCAGTAGAAATTTAAAATGATAGAAAAAGATAATTATCTCAGACTGGGGGTTAATATAGATCATGTCGCAACAATTCGTAATGCAAGAGGTGGTTTGCATCCAGATCCAATCAGGGCTGCAAATATTGCATGTCAAGCAGGTGCAGATGGAATTACAGCGCACCTGAGGGAAGACAGAAGACATATTAGTGATCAGGACATTGAAAGATTAATTAAAGAAATTGATTTACCTCTAAATTTAGAAATGGCGGCAACCTCTGAGATGTTAGATATTGCAATAAAGCATAAGCCGAATGCATGTTGTATTGTCCCTGAAAAAAGACAGGAAATCACAACTGAGGGTGGATTAAATTTGAGTATAAACTCAGATAAATTAAGAGATTGTATTGATAAACTTAAAGGACATGCCATTAGAGTATCACTCTTTATTGATCCCCAGAAAGATGACATCGAGAAAGCGAAAGAGTTAGGAGCGGATATAATAGAAATTCACACAGGGAGATTTGCAAACAACTTTAATAAAGATAAAGAAATTCCCAAAAATGAATTTAATCAAATAAATGATATTTCTATTTTTGCAAATAATATTGGACTTGAGGTCCATGCTGGCCATGGTTTAACATTTGATACAGCAAGGGTTATTTCACGGATTAATGTCCTAAAAGAATTGAATATTGGACACTTCATAATTGGCGAAGCGGTATTTGAAGGTTTAGACTGCGTTATAAAAAAATTCAGGTCTATCCTCAACAATGAAAGGTCCTGATTTTGAATGATCATTGGAATGGGGACAGATATTATTGATATTACAAGAATCGAGAAGGTTATCAATAAATTTGGAGATCGTTTCAAAAATAGAGTGTTTACGCAAAGGGAAATCCTTAAATGCGAAGCACGAAAACTGAGCGTAAATTCTTACGCCAAAAGATACGCAGCAAAAGAGGCATGCTCAAAAGCCCTCGGTACAGGTTTTAGTAATGGTGTATATTGGAGAGATATCGAAGTTATAAATAATAAATCTGGAAAGCCAGAACTATTTCTTCATAATGGTGCAAATTTGATGCTAGAAAAACTACTACCACAAAATACATCAAGTAAGATTGATTTAAGCATCACGGATGAGTACCCATACGCCCAAGCAACTGTCATAATAACATCGCTAGATTGAGTTTATGAAATCAAAGAACAAATTAAAAATATTGGATAATGTAAAGACGTTAATTTACGCGGTTTTGATTGCTTTCTTTATCAGAACATTCATTGTCCAGCCATTCACAATACCATCGGGATCAATGCTACCAAATCTTCTCGTTGGTGATTATTTATTTGTCTCAAAATATTCATATGGATATTCCCGTTACTCACTACCATTCTCACCTAATATCTATCGAGGTAGAGTGTTTAAGAAATCACCCAAAAGAGGAGATGTTGTTGTTTTTAGGCTTCCGAAAGACCCATCCATTGATTACATAAAGCGAGTTATAGGATTGCCAGGAGACGAAATTATTATCGTGAATGGTACTATATATATCAACGATGGTCTTATCGAACAGTACCAAAATATGGACACGGATAAATATCTATCCAACTATCCACAAGAGAGTTTAACAATCGAAAGAATTCAGGAAAAATCCTACCCTATACTTAGTTTGGAAGGCAATAGTATTGCTGATAATACAGGTGTATATATAGTACCAGAAGACCATTATTTTTTCATGGGTGACAATAGAGATAACTCACTTGACTCTCGCTTCTTAGGCCAAGTTGGCTACGTTCCCAGTGAGAACCTTATTGGAAGAGCTGAATTTTTATTTTTTTCCTCAGATAAATCCATCCCCCTTTGGAAGATTTGGCGTTGGCATAAAAAATTCCGACTGGATAGAATTTTCAAAAAGATTAAATAGCCATGCGTGATACAAAAAAAATTAGAAAGAATATATCCTATGAGTTTAAAAATGAGGAAATTCTTATCGATGCTATTACACACACAACAAAAGCGAAACGAAAAAGCTCAAATTTTCAGAGGCTAGAATTTCTTGGTGACAGAATCCTTGGTTTGATTATTGCTGATATTTTATACAAAAAATTTCCAAATGAGTCCGAAGGTGACCTGACACGAAGAATGCATCATTTGGTAAATGAAGACACTCTTGTGAAGATAGCAAAGGACATATCATTAAATGAGCATATTAGGTTAAGCTATAATGAGGAAAAGACGGGTGGCAGGGATAAAAGCGCAATCCTATCGGACTCACTGGAAGCGCTTATAGCTGCAATATTTCTTGATGGTGATTATCAATGTGCTTATAACTTTATTTCAATGCATTGGGAAAATTATTTGAATCACGATGAGGTGCCGCCAATAGATCCAAAAACAGAACTACAAGAATGGTGCCATTCTAAAGGTATTGGATTACCAGTGTATGTTGATGTTGAGAAGAGAGGCCCAGATCATAGCCCAGAATTTACTGTCAATGTTATTTTAAATGGTGAATTCGAGGTTAAAGCGGTTGGAAACACAAAAAAACAGGCAGAGCGCAATGCTGCAATTAAAGCCCTTGGTAGTGAATATGTCAAACCTTAATGGCAAGCAAAAATGTGGGTATATAGCAATAGTTGGCCCGACGAATGCAGGAAAATCAACATTACTGAATACAATACTTGGTAAAAAATTATCAATCGTATCCCGTAAGATCCAGACTACGAGAACGCGGATTCAGGCAGTGCTAACAAAGGAATGCTCACAGCTAATCTTGATAGATACTCCCGGTATTTTCAATCCAAAAAGATTTAAAGATAGGTCCTACATAAAAGAAGCTACCTTAAGCTTGGAACATGCAGATATTATTGTTTATATGCTAGAGGCTAATAAACGCTTTGATAAGGATGCCTTTATGAGCCTGAGTAAAATGACTAAAAACCAACGGATTTTGATCATTATTAATAAGATTGACCTTGTAAAGAAACCAGATTTATTGAAATTAATGGATGACATAAAGGATGGCATTAATCAAAATGATATCTATTTACTGTCTGCTTTGAAGAATGATGGGGTAAGGGTGTTTTTGGATGGTCTGATATCTAAAATACCAGAAAAAGAGTGGGAGCTTCCAGCAAATCAAGCCACAAATATATCTGATAAATTTCTTGCTGAAGAGTTTACTCGGGAGAAGATATTAAACAATGTACATAAAGAAATACCATACTCAGTCATAATCGAGACTGAAAAATGGGAAACAAAAGACGACACAGAAGTTCGAATACACCAAAATATTTATGTAAATAATAGCAATCATAAGAAAATATTGCTTGGTAAGAATGGGGACAAAATAAAAAAAATATCAATGCAGGCAAGACAAGAAATTGAAAAGTATCTTGAAAAAAAAATACACCTTTATTTGTTTATAAAGCAAAAAAAGAAAAATACAGCTTCAGAATTCATGGAATAGGGTTACTAATATATGCAAAAAATATGTAGGAATAGATAGTGAATTTTGAGGACGTTGGTATTGTTATGTCCGTGAGGAAGCACGGGGAAAGCTCAGGTATACTTGAACTTATCTCAAAAGATCATGGACGTCATTTAGGGCTTGTCAGGGGCTATCAATCGAAAAATAATAAGTCAATTTTACAGCCTGGTAGTACAATTAATTTCAATTGGAGGTCTCGACTTTCTGAGCATCTGGGTGTTATTACCTTCGAATTACACACGTCACGCTCTTTAAATCTAATGAAAAATAAATTTGCTATTCTTGTATTGCAAAATTTGATTTCACATTTGAGGCTGCTTCCTGAGAGAGAAAAGGTCACAAAAATTTATAACTATACTGAGGAGGTTCTTGATCTTTCGCGTGAAAATTATGAACTAATTAAAAACCTTATCTTATGGGAATTATTATATTTAAAGGAAATTGGCTATGGTATTGATATACATGAATGCGCTGTAACCAAATCTAAAAGTAATTTGAAATATGTATCGCCAAAATCCGGTAGAGCTGTGACTGAAGATATTGGTTTGCCATATAAAGATAAGCTTTTAGAGATCCCAGAATTTATCTATGATGCAAAATACACGAACCGTGATGATCTTTTGAAGGGGCTCTTATTAACAGAATTTTTTTTAAAAAGAGATGTATATATGCCATTACAATTAAAAGTCACAAGTTTTCGTGCTAGTCTTTACAAACTTATAAATAGCTTTGAGACATAGATTGTGACCGATGACATCGAAGAGATCAGCATAAAATCTGATTTTATTGACCTTCTGAAAGAAAAATACTTATCATATGCTCTATCAACAATAACCGATAGAGCACTTCCAGATGTTAGGGACGGTTTGAAACCTGTCCATAGACGGCTTCTATACGCGATGTCTGAACTCAAGCTCGGCTCCGAAGAGTCATTTAAAAAATGTGCAAGAGTGGTTGGTGACGTGATAGGCAAGTACCATCCGCATGGAGAACAAGCTGTTTACGACTCTCTCGTCAAGTTAGCGCAAGATTTTTCGCATCGATACCCACTAATACAAGGTCAAGGAAATTTTGGTAACATAGACGGAGATAATGCTGCTGCGATGAGATATACAGAGTCGAGGTTAACAAAAGTATCTGAATTAATTATGGATAAGATTAACGATGGCACCACGAATTTTATAAGAAATTATGATGAAACGGAGTTTGAACCAACAGTATTTCCATCCTACTTCCCAAATTTACTTGCAAATGGTTCAAGTGGTATCGCTGTTGGTATGGCCACGAGCATTCCGCCACATAATATAATTGAGATTCTAGAAATGGCGAGGTTACTCATTCATAATGAGGATATTGATAGCATTGCCTTGATGAAGAATTTTAATGGTCCAGATTTACCAACGGGAGGCAGTATAGTATCAACTATAGAGAATATTCATGAGATTTATCAGAAAGGCAGGGGTGCACTTAAGATAAGATGCAAATGGGAAGAGGCAAAGATTAATGATAGCTACGTAATAAAAATCACAGAAATTCCATATGGAATTCAAAAATCAAAATTAATTGAGAAATTAGCAGATTGTATTCTGTCAAAAACTATAAAAAATATCGTTGATGTTAGAGATGAGTCAGATGAAAATGTGTGCATAATAATTAAACCAAAAAACTCAAAAATTACTTCTCGTCAGATTATGAATGAATTATATAAATTTACTGATCTTGAAGTTAGCTTATCAATTAATATGAATGTCCTACAGGGTGGAGAAGGTAGAATACCAAAAGTCTTAAGTTTGAAAGAGGTTCTCAGTCAATGGATTGATCATCGCTATCAAATTTTGATCAAGAGTAATAAGTTTTATCTAGAAAGAGCTGAAAAAAAGATTCATAACCTCGAAGGTTACTTAATTGTTTATATGAATATCGATAAGGTAATATCAATTATTCGGAATAGTGACTCGCCAAAGATTGAGCTAATAGCAGAATTTGACATCTCAGATACCCAAGCGGAGTCAATCTTGGAAATGAAACTGAGATCTCTTAGGAAACTCGAGGAATTGACATTAAAAAGTGACTTAAAAAAATTTAAAAATCAAAGAAAGGAGATCAGGGAGATACTTGCATCGCAGTCTATTCAGAAATTAAAAATTTTGGAAGAAATTGAGACACTCATGAGTTTATTTATTGAAGATAAAAGTTTATCTAGGATGTCAAGAAGACTTACCCAAATCGAAATTCCGCAAGATATCCACTCGGAAAACTTTGATGAAGAGCAACCCGTTACAGTCTTCTTGACTGAAAAAGGTTGGATAAGTGTTGTTGAGGGTCATGCAATAGATGAGAACACAGTTAAGTTAAAAGACAGAGATAAGCTTATGTATTCTGCAAAAATCACAACGGACAAAAAGCTTTTGTTATTCACAAACATCGGAAAAGTATATTCCATATATACCAATAAATTAATGATGAGAAATAATGATTTTGAACCAATAAGGAAATATCTGAATCTTATTCAGGACGAATATATATTACATGTCTGTGAGTATTCGTCTGATTATAATGATATAGTTTTGGTATCCAAAGAGGGTAAGGGCATAATATCAAAAAAGAGTGAAATGCTTACATCAACACGCAATGGTAAAGTGCTGATGAATCTTCCCCACGGAGTGCTCATTAGTGCCGTTGTAAAGATCTCAGGCAGCCATATCGCTGTGATGAATGATTCTGGAAATTTGCTCGTATTTGACCATCAAGATATTAAAAGGTTAAATCGCGGCTCTGGTATAATTTTCCAAAATCTTAAAAATGGGAAAATTGTTGACGTCGCTACAGTTAATTTAGATGATGAAATCAATCTGATAAATAAAAATACCGGTAGGTCTTTTATGAAGGTCAACGCAAGCGAATACTATGGTGAAAGAGGTCGAATTGGAAAAAAAATTAAGCTCAGAAACAGCTCAAATATTAAACTTCTAAGTTTCATGAATAAAATGAAGTCTTAACTTACTCTTTTGCAATATGTAGAGTTTGAGTTGGATATGCAAAATCAATTTTTTCATCTTCAAATTTTTTGAAAATTGCATAATTAATGTTCTGTATAATATTCATATATTCAATGTAATCATTTCCGGGGACGGATACATAAAATACAACTTCAAAGAGAAGAGATGAGTCACCAAGGCTCTTAAAGTTTGCCCGTTCAAATCGTGCATTCTCTGCTTTCTGGATTATTTCTTCAATGAAACTTGGAATCTTTGTCAAAGATTTATATGGTGTTTGATAAACCACGCCAATATTAATTAGCGCCCTTCTTTCTTTCATTCTTCTATAATTTCGGACTCGACTTGCCAGTAAGTCTGCATTAGAGCAAACCAGCTCTTCTCCCGATAATGCCCTTATTCTGGTCGTTTTTATGCCAATTTGCTCTACAGTCCCTGACATTTCACCAACTACAATGTAATCATCGATCTCAAAAGGTTTATCTAAAACAATTGCGAGTGATGCAAATAAGTCGCCTAGAATATTTTGAGCTGCCAGCGCGATTGCAATACCGCCAATACCTAGCCCCGCGACCAGGGCTGTGATGTCAATGCCAATATTTTCAATACATAACAATAGAGCAATTGACCAAATTGCGGACCTTGTAAAAAATTTGATAAGCGAAACTGCATTTTTTACAGCACTTTTTTTTGACGATATTTTTAATTTGTTACTTTTAGATAGAAAATGGACCAATATTCCATCTACTATATATGCAAATTGTATGAAAAAAGTAATGTATAAAAGAGTGCTAACAGTGCTTATTATTTGATAATTCTGAAATAAAGTCTTCGTTATGAATAAAAATAAGATCAAGAAAACTGCAATATTGTAGAGCCTATCAAGCGTTATGTTAAGCACTACCAAAAAACCATTTTTGTCTTTAGTGTGCTTAATTGCCCTATTTTTTGCCCAGATTACAGACAAATAGAGGATTATAGATAGGATCGTAGAAAATCCAGTTAGCATTAAAATTTCAACGTAATTATTTAACAGGTTATTGTACTTCATTCGATCATCCTGAAATTTTCTTTGCGACATCCAGTGCCGCATAGGTCAATATACCATCAGCCCCAGCCCTTTTAAAGCACAATAAAGTTTCCATAATTATATCATCATAATCTATCCATCCATTCATTGAGGCCGCCATAATAGAGGCATACTCACCGGATACTTGATATGCAAATGTCGGAACCTTTAAGTGGTTTTTTATTTTATGAATAATATCTAGATATGGTAATCCTGGCTTGACCATAATCATATCAGCACCCTCTCTTATATCGAGTTCAGCCTCTCTGAGCGCCTCATCACTATTTGCAATATCCATTTGATATGTCTTTTTGTCACCGATCAGATTCTTATCTGACTTAATTGCATCTCTAAATGGGCCATAGTAATTTGATACATACTTTGCTGCATAGGACATAATTAATTTATCCTGAAAATTATGACTCTCCAAAGCCTCTCTTATTTTTAAGACTCTACCATCCATCATATCCGATGGCGCTATCACATCTGCACCAGACTCACATTGATTTATTGCTTGTTTAATTAAGATTTCTATTGTTTCATCATTTGCTATCACGTTATTTTTTATTATTCCATCATGGCCATGTGAAGTATATGGGTCAAGTGCAACATCTGTCATTAAACCTATGCTTGATACTTTATTCTTTATCTCTGAGATCGTCCTGCAAACAAGGTTATTGGCTCTGTAGGACTCCTCAGCATAATCACTCTTCAGGCTACTATCAATAACTGGAAAGATAGCAAGCAGAGGTAGGCCAACATCTTCCGACTCTTTTGCTACGCTGATAATACGGTCGATGGTCAACCTATTAACCCCAGGAAGTGATTTTATGGGTTCAGCCTTATTCTTACCTTCCATTACAAATACGGGCAGTATAAGATCGCTAATCGATAGATTATTTTCACAAACTAATCTTCTAGACCATTGTGATTGCCTATTTCTCCTCATTCTGTTTAATGGGTATCCGTTCATGCTATTTTTAATCATTTCAAGAATTTAACGTGATGTTTATGAATCATA